>Ga0307513_10003085_pt1 | contig 22731 bp, 28 predicted proteins | sample 15_EM_MG_FD_202174 | JGI IMG/M metagenome (GOLD analysis project Ga0307513, IMG submission 202174) | Populus trichocarpa ectomycorrhiza microbial communities from riparian zone in the Pacific Northwest, United States - 15_EM | ecosystem: Host-associated > Plants > Roots > Unclassified | place... | reverse complement strand
GGACGCGCACTTTTCTATAAATAAGGTGCTACCGCCCACCTGGCTTGGAAGAATTAAGAACCGGAACTCCTACCAATCCCTTCTTCACCTCCTCGCTAAGCGTGCCTCGCAACCCCCCTCGTACTTGTGAAGTATTATCCACATAGAATAGATTGTGCCGCATTCACATTTTGAACAGCTGTGCTTTGTGATATGATTGATAACGTGACCTTGGCACATCAAGAACAACGGACACATATCTGGAGTTCGTTATCTCTCGCATAAAGGACCCACAAGAATAATATAGAAGTAGGAGAAGGTAAGTAGGCGCTAGGCGTGAAGCGAAAAAGTCACGGTGAAGAAGAGAGGAGGGAAGAAACGATGAGAAAGGAAGAGAAGGGAATGGAAGATAAGAGAGGAAGTGGGATTAGATGAGAAAAGAAGGGGCGTGGCTGATTATATTGTGAAGAAGTCATGCTGAGAAAGGAGGAAGATGGGGTGCTGAAGCTTTCTGAATTATGTATTTAATGATGATTTCTTTCTTCTCAGATGCGATGATTGAATCAAGATTGAGACATCCTCCTCCGTTATCAAGCTTCCAAGTGCGCGTTGAGATAGCTAACCGTTTCGATCAACAGAAGGATAGAGACAGGGTGGATGATTGCCAATACCGTGATTTAATAGGGCGGTGCGACGCTAATAATTATCGGTGTGCTCTATGATGTTTCGGCTAGGTCGATGATCAGGAAATAAGGATCCCGAAAGTACAGATACCGTATTTTCACGAAAGTCGAACTAAGGTAAAACTAAGGCAACCGAACCAACAGGAATGCCAAGTCGCCACAGTTTAAACGTAGGGGCGATTGAACAGGTTCAAGAAAATCAGCACCAGCGGTATTCCGACTTCCATGAGGTTCTAGTATGATATACGATAGAATTTTTCGACCATTGTGAGCAAGAGTTGTCTAGTGCAGTATTGTCGAACTCTTAGATAACCCTTATGACTTTAGGTATTTTCTTGGTAGATTTCCTGGGGGCTTACGCGGTGGAGCAAGCGAGCGGTTTAGCTAGAGGCATTCTTGTTACTTAACAATTGTGAAAACTTCGCAGGAGTGAGAGACGATCGTGGATTTTTCTTCGGTCTGTAGAAATACCTTCTTTCCATCCTTATCCTTCATCGTTCCTGTGAGAAGATAAATTCCATTTATCCCACCCATCTGGTGCTCATCTTTCAGCTTCAATAGCCCATCTTGCTTTCTTCTGTTTTCTCTTGCCGGTCATCTGCACCGGAGCCCTCGCAGTCAAGATTGCCAATACCCATAAAAGTATCTCAGAATCCAGTAATCCAGTAATCCAGTAAAAGTCGAACCGACTCCAGTGCAGGTTTTCTTAAACGTGCCCAATCGTCGCCCTTGTGTATGTTTAACTGTAGCGAGCCGGCATCCTTCGTGCCCTCTTCGTGCCCTCCTATTAGCTCGGTTCTCTTAGTGTCGATCTCATTTGCTTTAGCTCCAATCCGACTTTTGGGAGATTATTGTATATGGTACCGGTTTTGGAGACCACGTTAGATAGAAATTTGCTACCCTCCTTCAAGTTGACTAGCATACCCACCCTGCTGTTTTTTCAAGAGCTTCATGACGTTAATTACGGGTAGGGCCTCCTGATATAATTGATTCCTAATTATTCCTTCAATCCCAAATACAAACGAGCGCGGAATCCCTGGCTGAATTCTTGTTGAATTTTGTATCTACAGTAGCATATCCATCTGAACTGACCTTGCATTACCATGGAGCCCTCATTGCAATATCTACAACCTGAATCCCTTTTCCGTAAAAGCCGAGTAAAAAAGGAGTAGAAAAAATCCAGGTTCGCAAAAGCTTCAAGGTGATCCTCCCACAGCAGAGCTTATTTCTCGGTCTTCTCCCTCTTTTTCACTTCTCTCCACTCTAGTCCACCCTCCCTCCCACCCTGCAGCCTCAGAAAAGCGCAGTGTTCCCAACCGTCCCGGGCGGACGGCAGGGCCCTTGCGGACTATAGTCCCGGGCGTCCCGGGCAGGGTGGGTACGGACGGCCGGGCAAAGCGTCCGTCTTTCATAAAGACGGCAGTCCAATGGGCTGATGGCCGGGCCCTGCAGTCTTATTGGGAAAGGTATCTGCCGGTAGGGCCCGGCCGTCATCTTGATGGATTGACGTCCCCTACAGGGCCCTGGCGTCATCTGCAGGGCCCGGCCGTCACCTATAGTCCCTGCGAATTTAAAATGTCAGGCCTATAAATCGCTAGCACCTTTCACCTCAGACTTTGGTTCCTAATTAAATACTCCGTATGCATGCTCAGGACTGGCGTGAGTAGGATGGCGAGTATAGGTTTTTCTATATAACTTTAGGAATAAATTCAAGTTACGCATTCTTCTGGAATATACGTCTAATTTTATTGCGGTAGCAGGGGGAAGGTTGTAACTCTATGTGAGGCAATCGCTTCTTCGCTGATGGTAACTGATTTATTTAAAACCACCAGGTGTATCCACCTTATATCCACCTTATATCCATCTCTCAAAACTACAAATTCTCCCAACACACAATATATACACACATATTCCTACCTCTTTTAACTTATAGTTTTATATGAACAATTTCGTAAGAACTTAAGCCATTGCCTTGGATGTTAGAAGCCTTAATCTCACTCCTCGGTCATCAGCTGTTACCTGTTGTCTACGCCAATTCCCTGGGGGGACCTCCGGTCCCGTCACCTTCAGGGCCCACCGGTCACGTGGAGGCGCACTGCAAATTCCACCACCTGAGACACCTGTAGTCCCCGCCCGTCCGTCCCGGGCAGTCTTCCAGACGGACGCCAAGATACCCGTCCGTCCCGTCCGGACCCGAAGATGGACGGACCGGACGCTTGGGTTCACTGGAAAAGCGACCAGTGCCGCGACTTCATTTCGTACATGATCTTCCCAGTGAACGGTAATCATTCCGGTGTTCCCGTGTGGGTGCTTGGACTCCTCATGTTAGACTTGACCTGCACACTTTCTCACGTCTTCCGGTACAAGCCCACGGTCTTTGATTTCTTCGTCCAATATCTTTTTAAAAGCGTACGTTTTAGCTAACACACAGTGTTCCCAAGGATCCTAGGGCCCGGCGGGGCCCCGCGAGGGGACTGCCAAGAGCCCCGGACGGGACGGGACGGCTATCTGCAGTCCGTCCGGGGCGGCCTAAGTGCAGGGCGGCCGTCTTTGGGCAGGACGGCGCGCCCTACAGGGCGAGACATTTTAGTTCAGGGCAGGGGGCGGACGGCCGGGGACTGCAGGGGACGGTGGGGGACTGGTGATTGGTGGGGACGGCGGGTGACTGGTGGGGACGGCGGGGAACTAACTATTGAGGACGGCCGGGAAAGGGTGAGGACCGCCGAGGACTACAAGAGTGATTTCTCATGATGTGAAAAGAATTCGTTTTGGAGGTGTATGATTTCGGCTTGGCTAGTGCAGGAGGTCCAAGCGCTAGGACTACAGTCCCCTATAGTCTGCCCAGTCCTGACCTTCCCAAGCGTAGTCCTTCCTAACACCCCAAAAAAGACGGACTATGAGCTGTAGTCCGTCCCGTCCTCCCCCGAAGACTGACGGACTGGACCGTTGAGAACACTGCTAACACATTCAACGCAGCCTGGGTACCGAAGGGGGGTTGGTTTATAAATTTGTTTAGTTCTTTGGCATGAGCGGCGATCCTCTCTACAGCAAAATATTAGTAACCCCTCAATAGATTGAAATTGCCATTGCTTACCCAATGCCCCCCGGAGGTTAAAATTACCCGCCAGCTTCATATATTTGATATTCGCATCCCTAACCGCGATCTATAAACCACTTAGCAAAAGGAGAGGAATCACAATGTGAGAACCAAACCTTAAGGTCGCCAATTTGGACAGTTTTCTTGAAAACCTCTTTGTTTTTCTTCTCACAGCGTTCATGCCACATCTTTTCAACTTTCGCTAACCTCTGATAAAACTTTTCTTCACGTTTCTCTTCGCGATCCTCATAGTATCGGATCAATTCGGCGTACCGCTCCTGCAAGTGATGATTCGATGACACATTCTGTTCCATACGGTCGGAAACTCCTCTGGCCAGAACCTTCGGGGAAATAGGGATCTCATCGACAGTAGCTAAGACTACAGGAGGCTAGGTATCCTGTAGGTTGCTATCAGCAACCGTATCAGGGTTGTCCATTGAGTGAGAAGTGGGAAGTGTGGGTGAGGGGGGGGCTTGAGGGTGCGGTGGTGGTGGTGGGGGCGTGGTGTCGTGTGCAGCACTGTGGTTTTGCAGAAGCCGGTGATTTAGCAAACTTGGTGGGTGGAAGTGCCGGTGAAAAGGCAGTGGCACATCCAACCAGGCATACGTACTCTTCCAGGATAGATTTGCAACGAGTGGTATGTCGCTTCGGTAGGGATGTCGGGAACACAGTTACGCAGGGGAAGTATGTTTCAGTACTCAGTAGAGACTCGAATACTCTAAGTAACCTCAGATGTTAATTCTAGTTCCTATGCATACGGTGAATGTCTCTTTCATCAAACACTTACCTGCAGAGGCAGCACACCCCCATCGCGACTCTTGTGAGGGGATCATATCTATACTATGGAGGGTACAACAGTAAGCTCAAGCGATAGGAAATCCATATTCTGTGATGAACTCACAGTTTCAATCATAAGGTTATATGAGTGATGACTTGTGATGATCTTTGCAGATGTTGTAAAACTACCAAGAAACTGGTGGCAATAACCAATGTCGGGCTACTTTCGTTTACCCGTTTATTGTGGATGGTGTGTCGCGCGTGCCGAAGTGTCCCTCCTGTGCATAACTGACCTCTTGGTAAACCGGACAATAAATCGGTGGGGAATTGACTAAGCGATGAATTGCCTAAAGGCTGGGATAGGAATAGAACAAAAGAGGAAATGCTAGACCCAATTAGAATAGAAAGGAAATGACTTCTATTAGTTGATTGCCCGGGTGTTGTCCATTGTCTAACTAAGAAGAGAGAAGGATGGCTTATATGCAGAAAACTCTGCACGCCAGGCTACCCCACACCAAGTCACGCACTTAGAGTTAAGAGCACTCAATTGCAGTCCTGTACCGTAAAAACCCCAATAATTGAACGGAGTGCTATGAAGTCCAGAATTTCCCTTTCTGGAACGGGAGTAAAAAACACAGCAAAAGCACAGCCCCATTCCCCCTTCCTGGACAGAAAAAAAACGCAAAAGATTCTTGACCATACCGACAGAGGATAGTCTAACAACATAGCACACGGTTCAATTATTCAAGTTTCTTAATGTTCGCAACCGTCCGGGGGCCCGGCGGGGCTGCCAAGAGCTCCGGACGGGACGGAACGGCTATCTGTAGTCCGTCCGGGGCTGCCTAAGTGCAGGACGGCCGTCTTTGGGAAGGGCGGCGGGCCCTACAGGGTGAGACATTTTAGTTCAGGGCAGGGGGTGGAGGCCGGGGACTATTGAGGACGGCCGGGAAAGAGTGAGGACGGCCGGGGACGGTGGGGAACTACGGGGGACGGCAGGGGACCGCCGGGGACTGCAAGAGTGATGTCTCATGATGTGAAAAGAATCCGTTTGGAGGTGTATGATTTCGGCTTGGCTAGTGCAGGAGGCCCAAGCGCTGGGACTATAGTCCCCTATAGTCCGCCCGGTCCTCACCCTCCCGGGAGTAGTCCGTCCTAACACCCCCAAAAAGACGGACTATGAGCTGTAGTCCGTCCCGTCCTCCCCCGAAGACGGACGGACTGGACGGTTGGGAACGCTGAAGTTTCTACTGTATATGAACAGGCCGAAGCAGAATTAACTTTTTTCTTTTTGCACTCACAGTACTCAACTAACTTAATATGAGTAGTTTAGTTTTGTTGCAGGCACAGTACATCAATCATCTATTCCCTATAGTAATTCCTTTCAGTGCTGCTTGCCAGAGATATACCCCCTTGTCTTGGTTAGTTGGTTTAGAGGCAAATCTCACATCCTCTATTATCCGAGAATGTGACGGAATACTATACATCAGCATCTTGGAGCCCTCAGAAGTGGGCCGGTACTTATCTTAGTCGTTCAACTTGGTTTTGAATAATTTACATCTCACGAGTTAGGATTAAGGGCAGATTATGGTAAATGTAGCCGCTTATGGTTATAGGCTATGCAAGCACTGTACTCGGTCATCTCTATGCCAATCCAGAAGAGTGGCAATGTCTGAACAGAACCCAGTACCATATAAGGGGAGAGCTTCCTGGCCTGTACTGACATCACCCAGAACTATGGTGCACATTTTTAGGTTAGGTGATATGTCAGTTTTCAAATCAATTCAGTCATTATCCTTTATTATTTTTTAAGTCCTGGTATAGGTATCTATACCTAGCTATCCAATAACACAGAAGCCACTCTACCATGTCCCTCTACTGCATATTATTTCCATCGTACTGTATGATACAATGGGATAACACTTAAAGAGGTATGATATTTCCCCCTACCGATGCAGGAGATTAATTAGTTGGCCCTAAATCTTCATTATGCTACGCAATCACCCCACTTTTCTCTAGCTCCCAGCGATTCCATCAACTGACTAACTCAAGCAACTATCTCCCACCACTTTCTGAACAGCAAAGGAGTCTCACACCAACTTTCTGCTACCAGCTCCTATGATCACATATTACGGAATAACTAGAATAGTTCTAATGCGCTGTCTCAAGTCTTGGCCTACTGTCTTCCGCTAGGGCCGGGACTACTCTACTTGAACCTTCAGGACATCTAGGGCGCGGGTGTAAGGGAATGGCCCTTACGATCTGAGGAATTTAGAGACTGGTAAGCCTGAAATGGGGAGGTGGATCTGGTAACACAGCTTTGCTTCACCGCGGAGATCCGCGGGTCGCCAGATATATTGTGTGAAGTGCAATCATATCACGATGCTCCTGCTCACTCTTGGATCTCTATAGAGATATTAGTGTATAGGGTTCCTAAGGTTAGTGTTTTTTTAAATTTCATTGAGTTTCGAAAGCGCCTTGTTGTTATTAGATAGATAGAGAGATAAACCTCTAGGGTTGTCCTTAGCTAGAAAGGGGATAGCGAACAAGTCCATCGTTCCTCCATCCTCTGAATCTCCACCCAGAGCCTATTTCCAATGCACCTTTGTTCCTTTCTTCTTTGTACTTTCCTTTGTCTCCATCATATTGTACAGTACCAGTCACGAAGGGAATTCAGATGACCAATTGTGACACCCTGCATATAGAGGCTAGAAGCAATCTTTTATCATGCTGTTTGAATACTTCATTGGAGCATTGTCCATCATATCCCGCTAGGCTGATATCCTTAGACATCTTGATCAGAAGTCAAAGGAGGACCCAGTGGGAGAAGTGCCTTAGGGCAAGGGCGGACATCATGAAGAGGGTTGAAGAACAAAATGTTAGAGACGCAAGTAGAAGCAGGCCACCCAGAAGCTTTCTTAAGCTATCCCGTAGCTGGTGGAGAAAATGTAGAGTGACCTCTGGGTTTTGCTGACTGCCGATACAATCCTATAGGAAACGACAGTCAGTTAGAGACGACAAAGGCTGAAAGGAAGGTAGGATAGCTTAGGGTTAGGAGATACTTAGGGTCCAACATGGCATCAGGGAAAGCAACACTGTTCTCAAGCGTCCAGTCCATCCATCTTTAGGTCAGGACAGGGCGGGCGCCAGTGCCTGAAAGGGCGCCCGGGACGGACCGGTGCCTTGGCGTCTGCCCGGACAGCTACCCGGGATGGACGAGTCTCGACCGCAGGCATCTCAGGTGGCGCAATTTTCCAGGTAACTCGGGATGACGGGCGGGCCCTTCAGGTAATCGGCGTGCCCTACAGGTAATTGGCAAGGACTGCAGATGGCGGGTGAGGATCGCAGAAGACGGGTGAGGACTGCAGGTACGGTTCGGGAGTTAGCAATCTGTCAAGGACTGAAGGGCCCTACAGTCACCTTCTTAGACTGCAGTCTTTCGCAAAGGACAGATGCTCATGCCCTACAGCTTGAGACACACGTCCGGGACGCCCGGGACTGCAGTCCTGGCGATACCTACAGGGTGGACGGGACGCTTGGGAACACCAAAAAGCAATAGGGTGGAAAAAGGTGATACTTGATATGGCTGTTTTGATATGTATCTAGCACGAAGAGAATCTCATTCTACAAGGTTGAATATGCCCTTCCCGTGCGGTGAAGATTCAGGTACTAAATATTAAATTAATAGAGACAAGATTCCTTCAATAGGGACATCGCTAGCCTGTTGCCAGGGACTTATTATGGGAGACAAGGAGGCTTTGGCTATCCTACGAGATCATGTGAGAAAGGCTGAACATATGGCTCCCTTGTTGCTCTTGAGTCTAGCTGTACAGGGGGTTGCGGGTACGTCTGGCGAACGTGGCTCACAGACTTTCTATCATATGTAAATGGTATTGTGAATCACCGGCGCTTTGATTGATAGCCCAATCTCGACACCCCAAGAACCACGACTACATATCTGGAATTCATCACTTCTCGCATAAAGGACGAACACGAATGATCTGGGAAATGGAGAACGAAGTAGGAGCTGGGTGCGGATTGAAGAGGTGTGTAAGAAGAGAAGGGAAGGGAAGAAGAAGCGGTAGGAATGGAGGAGAGATGAAGTGGAGGAAATAGAGAGAATGGACAGGAAGTGGTCAGGGGAGGTTGGACAGACGGAGAAAGGATACAGGGAATGTTATCGTGGGGAAAGACAGTTTTGGAAAGGAAGAAGTTAGAATGTAAAAGTTTTCTGAGTTATGTATTTAAGGACATTAGTTTTCCTCCTGAGTGCGATGATAGAATCAAGATCAAGACGTTATTCTCCATAATCTCTCCCCCTTCCACGCAGATACTCTTTAGTTTTTCTTTAAATGGCAGCCAAGACTTCGCCGTACTTTTGCTCACATCCTAGTACACGTAAGCCAAGCTTAGTGTGACTGAGTTTTCCCAGGACTCCTACAAACCTATTATCTGGTTTTTTTAAACCGCTCCCCTCCTCAACAACGACCCCACCAAACACAGCACCATCACTTTTCACTCACTGTCAGATTCTCATTCCCGTCAATCATTCTCGCCCATCCAAATATACCCACAATGCCAGAGCAGCCAAGTGCTTCGGGCAGTGCTCAGCCCCTAATACTACTAAACCCGGCTACGAACGAGATTAGTACTTATTTTTGCGTTCCCGCCAGTGAGGGTGCAAGTCCAAGTCCACCAACCCCCATGCAGCATGTTGGGCAAGCGAGCCAGGAACTTCTGCAAATGGAAGCCAGATGGCGTCAGCGCTATGAGGATCGGGCTGAGAAGTATGAGGCCGAATGTTTTCGCCGGTCCCAGGAGTGCGAGTCAAGGTGGTACGAGCGTTGGGAGAGCAAAAACCAAGAGATCCAGGAGCTATCAGCTGAGAACGCCAGCCTTATTGTTGAGTTTTCTCCTCAAGTTTTTTTTACTATATCTAACCGGTATGCAGGCGACAGTTTTGTACGAAAAAACTGAAAGGTTGGAATTGGAACACAAATTCAATCTCAGTGGGGCTTTGGGTAATAATCCTATATCCCATCAATTTAGTTGTCACTAACATTCCGTTTCAGAACTTATTGTGTGTCATGCGCAACTTATCAAGAAAATCGAAACCTACAGCATGCCCGGCATTCAGGCCGGAATTGATGAACTCGCAAAGACACCAGAATTCGTTGAGGCACTTCAGAATGAAGTAGCTGCCCGCAAACTTACCGTCGAAAATGTCACTGCATGTATCGATTCTATTTATTACTCTGTTTCCGCACACGCCAAGGGTAATGATTTAGTCATCGCTCTTTACGAGGACCATTATACTAGAGAGGAATGTGCTGTGTTGGCTGCCTTCTTGCAGGTCCAGAGCGGATGGCCCCATGGCTTCAAGTGGACGCAAGTGGCAAGGAGGAGAAAGGCTCGCGGCTGAGGGGCTACTTTGTTTTACCTGAGGGAACCCCCTTTTGTTAGTCATAATGCGTGCCCTGATGTGGGAGGATCAAAGAGACAGTTCTGTGCAGGCAATTGTTTTTCACAGAAATAGGAAAATAGAGGCTTCGATGCAGGCTGGAGATTCCCACATAAAACGTGACAGATTGCTTGAAATTGCTTGCACTGATGTTATTTTGCCACCTCAATAACCACATATCCACCGGAAGTCCTAAGCATGCGCCAGGATAGTATCCCGCGGGCAGATTCCCCCAAGGTCTATATCCATAGACCCTACTTCTGCTGCCAGAGTGTGGCAGAGTTCGTCAATTTGCAATGGCCGTTCCGAGCGGGATGTCCACATCAGCACCTTCATCCCAAGTCTTGATCGATCACCTTTCTGTTCCCTTATTCATCGCAGTGTTTAGGCATACACACCGTCTAGGTCCACGCCGGTCGTCGCCACCTTTTGCAGCATTCTCTTGCTCCTCTCACTGACGAGCTTTCACCCAAAATCGCATCGATATTTAATGCAACGAGTAGAAACCTTGGAATAATGTCAATCAGCGACCCATATACCAATGGAGTTGCTCCTACTTACATCGCCGAAGCTTTTTCCAAGATTGTTTTCATAATATCATTTTTCAGATTCTCCGTCATCAAGCCCGGATCTTGGTCATCGTCATCGTCTATCTTTCGGCTTACGTATCTAGCGACACCTCCTTGGTCGGTCACAAACTGTATTGTATAGGCGCTGTTGGTGAGATGCTTGTCAAGCCCTCCGCAGATATAGGGCCTCCCTGTAAGAAAAAGCTGTGCACCCGGTGCGTCTTGAATAATCTGTCGTAACGCTCGAAGAAACTCTGATCGATCCTGTGGCAATAGCTCGTCCACTGCGTCGACGCAAATATATACCCGTTGAACGGAATTGATTGCTTTGACGAATAATTTCACCATGTCCGGCAACCAGGGACTTTGGCCACCACCCTTCCCCGACTCTTCAAAAGCACTTTGAATTTCGCCTGGAATCCTCGCTGCTCCCAAGACAATCTGTCTAAGTAGAGCCCCTATCATATGAACCGCCAGCTGGTCTTTCCGCGGAAGAGATACAACAGCGATATTCTGTCCACGAGTGTGGTCGCGCAAGGTGTCTATTACCAAAGAACTAATATTATTGCCTGTCAGCATCGTGCATAGTTCCTTAAGAGTTACTCTTATATCATACCCTATACAGGTATTTCCAACCCCTTGGCCCCCATAAAATAGCAAAGTAGGGTTCACCGAGCAGTCTTGGCCATTATGCCATGAATCGAGCCCGTTCCTCTGTAGAAACCAAACCCCAACGCCATCAAGCCGATGGTTTCTCACATCTTGATTCCCCCCATGGGGTTCGAGTGGCGGCAGCGATGCTCGAATCCGCAAAGACCCTTCATCTACCCCCACATTGACTATCTTATTATAGATGTTTGACACATTCCCAACGTTTGTGTTCGAGTGACCATAAAGATTATTGATCATTTTAGGCTCGGCACAGGTATTCGGTATGCCATACGGGTGAGGATTGCCACCGAGACTCGATCCTCTATACCCCATGGATAATGTATTCCTAGTGGACACGGTTTGGCGACGGGTGAGATGATGTATAGCGATATGGCAGCCTGTTAGTGAGGGTGGTGGATATCTCCTTCCTTCAAGCGAAGGAAAGCGGGGAATACACTTCTGTGGTTGTGTCAGGTTAGTGTCTCACAAGTGGGGACCAGCCAATCAATTCCATGCCAAGAAAATAAACCGGAGTCCGGAAAAAGGCTGCGGAACCGTTATTTGAAGTCAACTAGCCAAATATATCCAATTCGATTCGGTTAATGAGCTCCTACCCCTGCACCCTCCCCCCATCCCCACAAGCAGACTACCGCATTATCCCGAGCCATAACCAACGTGACCACAAGGTGACACGCTCTCAAACCAGGCACCGTACTAGAGTCGACCACCCATGCCGCTGTCAACCCAGATCAAGATCTGCGCCTATCTTCACTCCCACTCATTATCCGTCGCCGATCTTACCAGTTCTACTCTAAGGCGACCGCTGGGGGCTCAGTCAGCAAAACACGATTGCCGGTACTCTAATTCACCTTTCCCCTGTATGCCCGACCCTTGCCCCCTTCTCTGAATCAACCCACCACTGAGCAACCTCGTGCTAGCAGTCTTGTTGCAGCTAAAACCACTTTCAAATCTTGACCATTTACCATCAATCCCGACATTTCTCCTAACTATATTTTTACGACCAACTCGCCTAGATTACATTTACCGGATTTCAAATCCCCCAATAGGAAATAATTGATTACCCATTCCGCTCCTGTATCCCCTTTATTGTCCTTTGTCAGACCCTCATCCTAGATCAACAAATCATGCACCTATACCAGGTACCCGCAGTGTCGAAGCGTTTTTATAAAAAAAAAGACTTCCATTGCATACGGCTGAAATCCTAGCAGAAAGGCTAAATTCTGGTGATATGCAATAGCAACCTTTTTTAAAAGCGCTTCGACACCGTGAGTACATCCCATTCTTCCTATGATACCTACATATCTATTTCGACTCCCGCTTTACCTATCCGCGATTATCCAAGCCAGCCTATCCATCTACCTCAACACCTTCGCTCCTCCATATTATCGCGCTCCGGTTTCTTCCCAACTCCCTCTCTCATAGGCAAACGCTATGTGCACACCAGCCAGCTAAATAAAGTTCGTTTTCTCTAGCGTTGATTATTGCTTGCAATTACCCAACCTGGATTTCCCGTTATGGAGTTCAGGGGATCATGTCCGGCTATCATGCCGGACGTCTCAAACATTTCAAATCAAACCCCCGGCGATCATCACCGAACATCACTCGGCACAGACCATACATCCCCAGCTCCATTTTGAAACCATTCGTCCCTTGTAATTCAAGGTAAACCCTACCCACCAGCAACCCTTCAGTACTCGTCAGGCTCCCATTTTGCTCTCGACCTTCGCCCCTGGCCTTCCCCTCAGAGCGCTAATCACAACTGCAGACAAAGCCAGACAAATCTTGACAAATACATAATAATCGACGGACTACCGAGTAGAGTTTTCATTCTTAAACAGCACGAGAGACACCAAGCGGCAAGGCAGGCTTCGAAGGAAGGGAAGGGATAAGCACAAAACACAGTTTAGAGTGCTCGACAATTGCCAAATCCCCCAAAGCACCCGTCGGAGGTGGTTGATTGGCACCAGCGTGCCGCACCAACCGCGCCCCAGACAACCATCTAACTCAGGAGGGACACGATGAGGTGCAACGCGGCACTCCCACCTGCATTAGGCACAGCGAGCCCAAGCACCCGGTTAGTCCGTCTTCGGGTTCTGACGGGACAGACGAGTATCTGAAAAGACTCTGGACCCACGGGTATCTTGGCGCCCGTCCCAATGACCACCCAGGAGGGATGGGAGGGGTCTGCAGGGAATTGGGGGTCCTTTCAGGCAATTTTCTAAGACTACAGGCGAAGGGTGGGCCCCACAGGTACCCTTCAGGAGTTGCCGGTCGGCAGAGAACTGCAGGCATGTACTGTCCCTCCTGCGGCAGAAAGAGCATTGACGTCAATCCTTTCACCCTTAAGTAAAACGCTTAGGAAAGTCTGATCATTCTAACCCCCTCCATGTATCAGCGCCCATCCCTCTCCCAAAAACATCCTCTCCTTATCCCTTACCCTGCCGCAACATACCCAAGATCTGCTGATAACGCTTAGTCACCATTCCGCTCGGCACTACTTGTCCATGGATATACGCCTAGTTCACCGCTGGCCTAGCGCATGCTAATAGCAACCGCACTACATCGATGTACCAGTCCCACACTGCCAGGTAGAGAGACACCAAACCGCCAAACCGCCAAGGGTAATATACCCCCACCCTAACATCTCCCAATAGTGCTCCTATCGCACCCAAGCACCATCCCGCCGTTGCGCGTATCCACGGCGTGCGCCCTCTCTCATCAACAGTGTTCGGGCCAAAGCTATGGGCTAATACTGTGCTCATCCCCCCTTCGCCCAGCGCCCCCAACACACTATTAATAAATGTGCTGCCATGCTCAATGATATCCGGCGTTCCATCTTCCAACAGTGACTTGACGGCGAATCGGCTCCGGTGTCCCACTGCATGGTAGAGAGCTCTTACAATATCTGCTACTTCGCCCTTCAAATATCCCAGTACGGAGAGCTAGCGCCAGGAGGCTCCCAAAAAAGCTGTTTGTTCGCCCAGTGTAGGCAATATCCGGTATTTCCAGCATGGCCGAAGCGCAATTCTGAGACGCAATCCATTGGGAAGGCCGATGAAGGAAATGCTGGACACGCCGGATCTGATCTGTTTGCCGGGAACGAGGCCAGGTGTCGGAAGGATATAAGCAGCACTGAGCTGGGTCTCTTCCGCCCATAAGTTCCAATACCTTACCGGCCACCAAAGGAGACCCCCAAACACGACTACTACTACAACTACAATCCGTTACGAATTTTGTGCACTAGCAAACAAGAGGAGAGTTTTATTGAGCGTTCTTAATTGAAAAGGAAGGCTAAAGAAGAGGATGGAAAGGGAAAGCAGAGGAAGCGAGGGACTATATAGGGGAGTAAAAGAAAAAAACATAAGGAAATCATCGGAGTGCAGGAATGCATGCGTAGCGCTGCTATCACACCAGATTAAGCAACCCAGCACAGCACGAGTATCCAAAGTATGATACGCAGAGATTAATGAAAGGAGCAATCCGAGCAACACTAGAACCACATTTTCACGCATGCCACTGAATCCAGCCACTCTCCGTCCGCCCAGACCCAGATGTCCCGCAGTGGGCAGTCGTTTGTTTGTAGCCCTGTTCGTTCGTTTTGAAAGAAAAAAAAAATGCCATCCAATCATAAGCACAAATACCACCATACACCTTGTCCAAAAGAGAAACTCTTATGAACACCGCGTGCGGTTAGTCCGACCAGTCATCCTATCAGCAACCATAAACCCATTCAGAAAATTAGCCGGAGGGTCATATATAGTCACTCGAGACATCAATCAACCAAACGAACCAAAGGAAGCCCTAAGAAACGACCAAGCGCATAATGTACCGCTACCGGCACCGCACTCTCTTTTTACCATACCCTCCAGGATCACTCCGCCCCCCCCTCGAAAAAACACCGATCCTCAGTTTAAGATCTCGAGAAGCGCCAGCATCGCACGGTCTATCGCCGAAGGATTGCGACATGCCACCGCACAGTAAAATCCGATACGGTAATCCCCACTTTGAAAATAATGAAAAAACCCGACTCCCAGCAGAGTACCGCGCTGTATATATATATATATATATATATATATATATATATAATTGACTGGCCGTAGAGCATCACCCACCATACTCTACACCCCCCTCACCCACCCACCCGCCCCGTAAACAAGACATCACCCCAACCAACCAACAAAATCACACACCCTCACTCGAAAAGACAACCCCAGACCCCCCCCCTCCCCCACCTTGTCCCCCACCCCTATCTCCCGCCCCGCTAAACCCAAACCACACGTGACAACCAAAACTCCCCTCAAAAGTCACGGGATACCCACGAATCATTTTTTACCTACCGGTATCATACCACTGCCAGCAAAAGGAGCCCGCTGGGAAAAAAAAAATGAAAAAATGAAAAAAAAAAGCGAATTCCTCATTTCCACCAACCCCCCCCCATTCCATTCATTTTTACCACCAACCAACCAACTACCGTACTGTAACTTTACCACCCAACCACAACCACAACCCAACCGCCCATCCATCCACCCAATCCACCCATCCATCCATCAAATCCAACCCAACAAAAAAAAAACTTACCATACTTTGCCTATCGTACGGCATTTCCATCCAAAGAGAAAAACTCAACTTACCGTAACCCCCCACCCCACACGAAATGACCCTAGCGAGCGAGCCACGAGTTTTTGCTCATACGGTAAATAAACTGGTTATCGTACCGCAACCGCCGCGTGTACAGTACTCGAGTATAGAAAAATCACCCGTAACGGACTATGATAACTGTAAACAAGCAAGGGCCACCTTCTCACCCCTCCCCCCCCCCCTAAGTTAAACACGTGCTCAAAATGAAATAAAGTAAATACCAGTAGTAATAATAATAATAAATAAATAAATAAGTAAATAAAAAAGTGGGGATAAAAAAGACTTTTTTACCAACGGACCGCCACGTGTAATTTAGACTCTGCGATAAGGCAAGTTAAGGTGAGGTAAGGATATGATATGATAGCTACTGTATGGTCGCCCTCCCACGTTATTTCTAGCTGTTCCGCACGAACGCGCACGCACGCACACAACGCGGGTGAATGGACAGATGATATAGATGGATATGGGTTGATCAATTTCCCTATCCGGTCTTGAAGCTTTTTTTACCCTCCCTGTGCATCTAGGGTATTGTAGGGAATGGAGGAGGGAGAATGAAGGAGGAGAAGAGCTCCTATGATATAATGAATCCTTTTGTTTGTTTGTTTGTTTGTTTGTTTGTTTTGTTTGCTTTCTTGCTTGCTTGCCTGGTCGTCTCTATGATGGATCGCCCCACGTTCGCAGTAGCTGTACGTTAAGTAATTATGATAATACATTGATTTCCCGGGAGTACTAACACCAGGAGTAAAGTTATTTTTTTCTTCCTCTCTTTCCTCCGCCAACCCTTTCCCTCAGCCAATCCTATCCAGCCTCATTCATCCACATTCAAGGATAAAAAAACAAGTGAAAAAGGAAGGAACATAACCGAAAAAAAACACGGTGACGAAATGAAGGGGAACGAACATGACAAAAAGAAAAAGGAAAGGAAAAAGAAAAAAAGAAAGAAAAAAGAGACAACCTAGACCAAATACCCGATTACCAGAATCCCTTCCCATCCGCCATGACGATATGAAAACCAGAAAACAGAAAAGAGACAAATACCCCGAAAATAACCCAGACAAAAAATTCAAGCCCCAGTCGAAACAAGATTGGAAATGGAAAAGGGAAATGACCAACACCAAACCTAGAACCAAAAGGAAAAAGAAAAATCAGATGAGAAAAATGTGTAATTCCCAAACACCCGCGCCCGTACCGTACCCGACCGAGCTCGCACCCAACCTATGCTATCCATCCTGTCACATCCCAACTTTATTTCCCTACTCTACCGCACCGCACGCTCGTCTCGGTAGTTTCGAGAGGTGGCCATCGCTTTCCGCTCCTCCCGTTCGTGGGGTGGTGACGATAGTGTAGTCAAAGAAACCCCCGCGATAAACAGCGGGGGCCCCACGCATCCCAGCCGCCGATTCTGCCTTTCCCTCGCGTGTAAAAGGGGAAGAGGGAAGATCCATGGCCACGCATAGCACGGTGTATAAATTCCAAAAAAAAATAAACAAAAAAAAAGTGGCCCACGTCCGGACTGGTGGTAGAGTGCCGTGGGGCCTCTCTTATAACTAAGGTAAACGAAAGAAGAAAAGAGCAGGATCAACAGCATAGGTGAGAAAAGGCGCGAAGAGGTGGCTTTGCCCGAATGGTGAATGGTTGGCTCAGGTCGATTCGGCCCGGGGGACCCGTCCATGCCATTTGCTAGAATGTATTTAAGGTGATGATTTGAGAGTGGAAAGCAATAGAGGGGGAAGCAATCGAGTAGAGGGGGAAGCAATCGAGTAGAGGGGGAAGCAATCGAGTAACTTGCTCCAGCAAGTGCCAGGTGCGTCGGTCGGAGGTCTGGTATTATCCGTCCCTTATAAAAACAGCGCCCGGTGTCCCGGGGAAAAGGAAGGAGGAAAGTTACCCGAACATTCTTTGAACCATGACAAAGGAAAAAACCGTATATCCCAGTTTGGACTATTGAAAAAAGAAAAAGATACGATCAACTACAATCAACACCTTTCGATTCCTTGCATCCGCCCTGACCCGCCAACATTGTGTCCAGGATGATGGTTCTGTTGATGGTAGCTTGATTGCTGGTGGTAGCTCTGTTGGGCCGGGCCATGCATACTCAGTCGGAGAGTTTCAAGCTCACTCCGCATTGCATGGTAGTTCTGAGCATCGTTGCGAAGGGTCTCGAGCTCGCGCTGCATATTTTCATGGTTACGCATCATAGTATCGTGGGATTGTTTCATCTGATTGATGTATTCAATCGCTAAACCCGTAATTAGCATCCCTGAATAGTGGAATGAAGCCAGGAATTGTAACCTACCCTTGGTCAAGACCTCCCATTTGCTACTCTTCCCACCCCTCTCGGCAGGCAACTGATCCCTCAGCTCGTCAAACAAATCCTTCATTTCCTTCCTCCGCTTCCTCTCTGCAAGCTTGTGGCTTACTCGTAACTCTGGAGTCCGAGAGTAAGGAGTGACGGGAGGAGATGCCGAATCCCCGCTAGCTCCAGCACTTGGCTTCCTGGTCTGCAAGTGATGGTGGTGATGCTGGTTCCCATTTGCGGCCTGGGCATGCTGACCTCCCGAAAAGTTACCATTACCATTGTCAGCGAGATTAGGATGTAGCAACCCAGAGTTGGTACTGTATATGCTGCTTGCCGTAGACCCAACCAGGCTGCTGGTGCTGTTCCTTCCGGGTATCCCATCTCGGCTGCTCCTCGAAGGGGGGCCGGCAAAGTCTGGGTCGGGAAATGCATAGGGGAAACCCTTAGTTGGAGATGGTGCATTAGGGTGAGGATGGGGCCCATTAATATACGGAAACCTTGGTGCCCCAATAATCGGAGGCGCTACCCTTGTCGGACCATTCGACTTGTGTGATGGGGTGTATCCATTACCAGAACCCGCGGCCGAAGTATACCTACGAGTAATCCCACCATAAAGATTGCTGGTTGACGAACCATTGGTGTCACCGTTCTCTGCACGATGTGACGCAGGCGAATTACTGTGTATCCCCCTCTCACGCTGCAGTGTGCTCGCGAGACTGACCTGGCTTGCAGCTGGTGTTCCGTTAATGGGTGATGATAAATTCAAATTTCCCAGTCGACTGTCAAAGCTGCTTCGACGAGAAGCTGACGGTGACGGAGTCGGTAATACATCGGTTGCTTGGTATGTGCCTGCGGGGGGGGTGGTGTGAAGGCTAGTAGTCGAGGCAGCAAATGTGCTGTTCGTTGGGGAGTGATTGTAGCTAAAGGAAGGATTGTTTGTGTCCTGTCCGTGTTGACGTGACGATCCGTGTTGCTCAATTGGGGGGAGAGTCAATTGAGGCGAGAACGATGATTCAGAAACTTCTGTTTTGTCAGTACATTATGTTCCAGTCGCGCACGAACCACCTTAGCCCTACAATATGGAAGGGTCGGCCGCATCGATAGGCAAAATAAGTTCCAAGAGGGAAAAAAGAAAGAAACAACTCGAGAAACAACTCGAGGAAAAAAGGGCTAAATGAGATGCTTACTATTGCTCGCACGTGCAGAATTCATAGACCAGTTCCCCGAATCTCTCAAATCACCAGACTGTTGATTTAACGGAGGAGAGTGACTGTGCACTGAATTAGGTTTGCTGACCGCGGAGCCGTTGGTGATGTTGGCCAGCGAAGGTAAAGTCGTCGTAGGCGCGCTGCCTGAAGAAGACTGTCGTCGATCCCAAGACATACCTGCACTATCCACACCTCAGAAGAGGAACGGGTCGGAGAATAATAGTAATGAAGGAATGCAGAGGAGGGTGTCAAAGTGGTTTTATAGAGTGATTGAGGGTTTTGTGGCACGGACAGGAACCAAGGCGAGGTTTCGTTGGGTTCCGCTCTAGAGCGGTTGGTTGTTCACTAAAGAGAATGAGGGAAGAGGGGGGGGGGGGACCTGGACTTTTTGACGAGGAGGGTCCAGGTTGCACGAGGCAGTCAACCAAACTGTTAAATCGAGTTCCTAGCACGCTAAAGCTAGACCCCGCGAGACAGGCGGCAACAACCTTTCGGCGCTTTTCTTAACAAGGCAAATGAATGCTGGTCGTCTATTGACGGTTATGATCGACAGCTTATACTGCAGTATGTACTGTACTGTATTCAACAAGAGAGCAGAAATAAAAGAGTTGGTGAGTGAGAGAGCAAAGGAAGGTAATACTCTTTCGCGAAATTGTGCAGGGTAGCAAAGCTCAAATAAATTTGGGTGGGGAGGTAAAGGGGAGGAATGCAGTTGCAAGAGGAAAGTCAGTCTAGCGAGAGAGAGAGAGAAAGAGAGACAGAGATGGAAAGAAAGAGAGGGTGTGGGATCGAATTCTCTGTATTCAGCACAGTGGAAAACAGTTTTTCTGAGGGCTGCTGCTAATACTCCGGAACCGAGGAGCTGGTCGCTGCGCTCTCAGGCCTCTGTCACACTCGCCGGAGATCTTGCGAAATAGTGTGTGTGTGGTCGAGAGGTAAAAAAGAAAAGAAAGAAGCTTTGCGGTACGGCAAAAGAAAGCGCAAGAATACTGGGTGCGGAAATGGGAGAATGGGGAATGGGATACCAGGGCCGGGGGAGGGGGAGGGGGGGATATAGCTGGGTGGAAAGGTAAAGCAAAGTTGAGTGAAGAGGAAAGGGAAGAAAAAAGGGAAAATAATAATGCTAAAGCTTCAGCTCCTTTGGCCTCTTTTTGCGGCTTCCCTAGATCGCGTGGGCGGTTACGGAGGGGAGGGATGGCTCTCAGGGCCTGCCCCTCGGTTTTTCGGCAGGGGAATGAGCAAGAAGGTGGAGAAGTCGTAGTAGATGTGAGGGAGGTTGGTAATTCCAGGTTTGGAGACCAAGAGATGGAAGAAACTGTCTGATTTCGTGGGGTGCTTTGTATTCAGTCCTGCTTTCTTCAACCAAGTGAGAGGGATGTGGTGTTATGGGTACTGTGGTATGAAGGGGCCTGGACGGGGGTAGGCAAAAAAGTACTGAAAAGTGGTTATGTGGGTGCAAGTTGTATGCACTGTACTACTGTGTAGATAGATATGGTAGATATCCTAGATGAATGCTCGTGCAGAAGATGGATGGAAACGGGGAATATTAATAAGAACAAGTAGGAAGTATGTGAACGTGTTTCCAGCATGTCTGCAGCGAGTGAACATACCCTCAACCAGTTTGTGGCCGCTTAAGGAATCCCCTACAGATAAATCTGCCTGCTTTCTCTTGCCGGTACGCGGGGCTCGATCATAATATTCCCTTTCGGTGGTGTCTGATTCTCCAGATTCTTATCCTCTCTGTGTATAATAATTACCGTACTATAGCACTATCCTTAGAACCCTTGTCAATGTAGCTCAACCTGTAAATGTGTGAGAGCGCTTGGAGAGAATCCTAATATCAGATACCGGTAGCTGATAGCTGATAGCTACTCGAGCTCCTTGGTGGTTCATTGTGCTAGAAACAAGCACAATCCAATTCTAACACAGAGGAAATTATAGTCTCATGCCCCACACACCAGCACAAATCTTGATGGCTAAACCGGATGTGACGCTATCGATAGGAAAAGGTTATTGCACAGTACTTTACACTTTGGTTTTGGCGACTTGTGATCCAAAGGTCTACTAGGAATGGCTCATCTCGCTCTTACACCATCGTTCAGCCGGTCTTGCCTTTCTCAGCCAACGAAGGGGTTATTGGAGGGTGCTAACTAAGAATCCGTATAATACTAACATTACAGTAACAAATCTCATCGCCAAAATCCACGTACCGTGATTGTTCTCCATACTTGCAACTATGTTATAATAGAGGGAGAAGTGGTGGAGTAGGGGCTTTCGATTTTGCAAGATGGATGGCTTGAAACCATCTCCCCGGCTTTCCCTCTTGCCTCCTCAGTGATTCGACCAACTTTTCTTCACCTGCCCGCGCTCTTGAGTGTGTCTCTATAGTCAAGTGTGGTGTTCCCGATTTGCCTGTATGAGAAGCGCCTCACGCAGGTTAGTCGAGCGATGGGATGGCAAAGGCCCTTTTCTGACATTTAGGATGATATACTTTTTTTGCCTTCTTCCCCCCAATTCCCTCGTTTATGGAAATAGGGTCGTTTCGAGGGATACTACCTGTATGACCACAGGTCAGTTTACAAAGCAATACCAGGGGAGAAGGAGAATATCGCTCGTGAGAGATTAATAGGACTTCACATCGGGTAGGCAAGACGATGATGGTGGCGATGGCGGATCTCTAGTACCGGTATTCATCATTTAAGAAACATGTCACTAAAGATATTTCCACAAAATAACTTACTCCATCAGGATTTGCCTTACAGGTGGTTCGTGAGAAAGCAGGGGCTGGTGGAGGAGAGATCCTGAGATTCCATGTGCAAGCGTATTCTCCGTCCAAATGTAGACTATTCCACTGTATTGTACGTTGATGGCGGCGCTACCTTGGATAATATGTATAATACTTTACTCAAATGCACTGCGTAAAGGTATTTACCATACGAGTGAGCATGGCGCTCGCACAAGAACAGGAGAGCCCGTATATCGACGTGGGAATATGCTCTTTACTGTAAGTTTATATGGACAGACGAAGGTATTACTACTCACATGTTACAAGTTCCCCTATCGTACTCGAGTACCACGGAGTTCTGATTGTAGTGAATCGATAAGGGTGTACGGCATGGTATTGTGCAGGCAGGTTATGCAGAGCCCGCTTTTTGTTCCCTCCTCGATTCATGTTCATCACTAAGGATTAACCTCACATCCGCATGGCGACCTAATCCGATCCCTCATCGACCGGACAAGCCCGCCCCTACTTCACGGCACCCTTTATCACCGTTGGGGGGGGGGGGGGGGGGGGGGGGCGGGGGGCGGGGGCGGGGGGCGGGGGGCCGGGGGGGGGGCGCGGCGGGGGGC
>Ga0307513_10003084_pt1 | contig 22735 bp, 23 predicted proteins | sample 15_EM_MG_FD_202174 | JGI IMG/M metagenome (GOLD analysis project Ga0307513, IMG submission 202174) | Populus trichocarpa ectomycorrhiza microbial communities from riparian zone in the Pacific Northwest, United States - 15_EM | ecosystem: Host-associated > Plants > Roots > Unclassified | place... | reverse complement strand
TTGAATATATCGTCGCCCCGCCGGGGGGTTGCTGTTCACCCCCCCCCCCCCCCCCCTCGTCTCTAACCTTTATCGTCGTGGGGTTTCAAGGGCAGTCACAACCTGATAGGTTGTCATGATGAGCTGGGGGTGTCAGTCAGCAAGAGAAGCTCACCTCTCTTTTCGGGGTTTATCCTACGAGTTTTTGCTGCCTGACTTGAGAGCGAACATATGGCACTCATAGAAACGGCCAGGTGCCATTGTAGTGAAAAAAGACTCCGCGCCGAGGGCGCAATGAATCTACAAGTTACGGACATAAAGAACCCGAACACAGGGATGAGGAATTTGTATGGCAAAATGTCTGTGCGTGTCTGACCGCCCATACAAAATTCGGACTCAAATGTTCGGGTTCTTTATGCCTGTAACTTGTAGAACTGTGGAGACCTGTAAAACGTTCCTATACAAACTGCAGAAGACTGTTGAGGGAGGTTCTACCGATGGTGTGGGCTCTGTCCAAAGAGGGCGGAACCTTCGCGCAGTGGGTTAAGGGCCCCTTCCCCTTTTTTGCCCACTAAATCCTGGAATTATACCCTGCCGCAGTCTACTTCACGCCCATCTCTCATCCCATTGATTGACCACCACAACGGAAGATTCCCCACTTCCGAAACCCCCTATCAAGGGCTCATCGTGGCATCGCCCTCAACAAAGGAGTTTATGTCAGACCGCACCGGTGCGTGTCGCACACCGCCCGCTGCGCCAACGTTCGTCTTCCCGCTCGGGCCACATCTCATCCCTTCACAATCTTCCTCGCAAGCTCTTCTTGCCGGCCTCCCGCAATATATTTGCAGCATCGAAACAAACTTCCCCTCATTCGCCCGGGCTGGGCGACTCGTCACGAACTTTTCCCATCGTTCCCCAACGAATGGCCTTGTGGCGCTAAGACCATGAACCCTACACACTGTGACCAACCGTGCAGAAGGTCCACATCGAAATAAATGAACAGACACTCCCTTCCTCACCACCTCCAATAGCGGCACTACCATTTCCTCACCGACTCTTGGCCTCCTGTTGACGGATTTTGACAAAATAAATGCCGGTAGACGGGAATCAAGAAGGGAGTGAGTGAGTGAAAGAATACAGACACCAAATAGATATACCGGTATCTCTTCTTCGGGATCCAGGCTCGGCCTTGCATGCATGTTGTCCCATGCATGCTTCGGGTCTGCCCTGATCACGTGGGCTCCATTTTACGAGGGTGGGTGGTGAGTTTCTGTGGTGTCACTCTGGCGTGTCCACAAACGGGAAACATTTTTTGTTTGGCTTTGTTTCCTAATTAGGGGGCCGCTGCGAATTCGTCCGAGGCTTTTGGTTCCAAGCACAAAGCTCCGGCACCAAGCCAATAAGGGGCTTTTTGTTTTTTTCCCTCCCGCTGTTGCGAACTCGAAGAGGGCCCGCATACCCAAATTTCGGGACTCCGAAAAAGCAGCATGTCCTTCAGGATTCCAGAGCAACTCTGGTCAAAAAAGGGGTATCCATTTTAGGAAAAGCGCACTGCAAGGATCCTGTCGATCGCAAAAGCTTGGAAGGACAAATGGGCTACCGTAGCTTTCTTTATCTGCCCAAAGGAGTTGAGAGGCTCAACAGGCTTTGGCTTTTTTGATTGGGAGCAGGACAATCCTTCCCGACCACATCCGCTCCGGCGCGGGGTGAGGTGGATACAAGCACGAACTTGTCTAGGGTTTTCCAATCGCGATATGTCCTATTGGCCGAATATCCTTGTCATCGCAAGGGTGCGATCAAGCCAGTTGATCTCGGCGTTTTGATGGGTTAATGCCAGGACCTAGCCTGTTGCTAACGGCCGCCCGTAGGCTGCGCCGCTCCAACGACGAGTGACTTTTCATGAACATGAAACCTAGGCTGTTGAAGAGTAGGCCCCAGGGTTCGTGAGTGCCGAATGCCAGGCGACAGTTGGGAGCGCAGGTCTATTTAACATCGGCTCCCTCATCCGTCATACTGGTCAGGGCGATAATTGGGTACGATGGCCGTCGTCACGTCTCGTCGCTATGGTACGAGCTTATCCGAGCCATGGAGGATTTTGCAGAGTTGCTGGACAGTTCTGTACGACTTGTGATACCACTCTAGGACTACTCATAGCGCCCTATTCAGAGGACAGCAATCTGCACTTATCGGCGGTTTGTAAGCTTCCGTGTCTATGGCCTTGGGCAAGGGGGCCAACCCCTGGTCAGCACTGGAGGGAGCTTGTATCATATCGGGGAGAGGTGGGGTATAGCAGAAGCTACATCTAGAGATTCGATTAACAAGTTTAGATCGAGAAACGATGGATAACGCCTTTCAAAAAGAAAGGGATTCTCTTTAAAGGGGCCAAGGACTACAGATAGCAGACCGTCGAAACCCCCGTTACTCACGTGCTTAACGTAATAAGCCCAATACCGCCAGCAACACACGGCAGATCGGGGTGAGCCCGGCTAACATTGTCATTGAAAATGCCGTGGAAGCTTGAATAATCGGACCAGGTGCTATGCCATCGGAATTGCCTCCTCTGGAAAGGTGCGTCATTGTTTTTTTTGTCTTAGAGAGGCCGAGGAGCTTACCATTTGCTATATTTTTCGCTCTTTTTCAGAGTGGAAATTTCGAGTTTCTACGGTATGCGATTTGTGTGGGTTGGCCTACAGCTAAGCGATCAATAGACTGTGTTTGTATAGCGCTGCCGGTGCTCTAAATGATCATGAGCTTTTCTGCAAGACATCTTCCCTACGCCTAGCCATGTGTGGTGCCTGCTCGATGGTCTGGTTATATTAGCCTGGCTCCACAGTAAGTTAGAACTTTATTTGTGCCTGAGAATCTAGCATTTTCAGGAGTGTTTGCTGGTAGAGAAATGATCGCTGGCCACTATTTGTGTTATATGGCAGTGTGCACGACATGGGTGGGAGCCAAGTCCCCGGAGAGTGAGTGGCCTTTGTGCCGCTGACCAATTGGTGATTGATACTTGGGTTCGGTGCTGGGAGATGGCATGGGCCTGCGAAGCCGATGATAAGCGGAGGGATCACAGAGCCAGACACTGCAGGAGTAATTCTAGGCGCCGGAATTGCTTTTTGTTGCGAGGGGGTGAAGTGGGATTTCTGCTGGCCTTGGTGGTGTAATATCTCGGGGAAGAAGCACCGGTAGAACCGCAATAAGCAGTAGGAGAAAGAGGGGGCGGGATGTTGAGTAGGTAGTCTCCCTCGGAGCGCTGGTACGGGGAACGAGTCGTGTGCTATTTTGTGCGGTGTCAGGTGTTCGTAGGAGCAAGGTTGAGATTGGAGGTTGCGACATGGAGTTCGGATCTTGCCGGGAACTGCGAGAGAGACCTGAGCCTCACCTTGTCATCCTCGCGCTGTTTTATGGCTTACTCTGCTTGTAACTTTCTCGTGGTAAAGACTTTTGCTTGGGCGTTGCTTTCCCCCCATACTCTGTTTTGTAGACCTGTGGCAGATTCCTTCATAAGATCTTGCGAGAACTAGCCACTCTCCTGCGGGAGGTAAAATAGTTCCGAAGAATCCCAATACCATTTCGGACAGGTACCAGTCGAAAGTGCTACGTAACTACTCCATCTTCCTTTAATTACGGTCTGTGCCTTAATCTTCCCAGACTTCTCTCTGCGGATTACGGGCTTTGTTGCTTGACCCTGGGCGGTAGAGATTAATATAACGCAACCCCGGGTATTATTCCCTTTGATCTTGCGTCCCTTAAAGAGCCACCCACAACCAATTCCTACTCATCTAGAGCAGGTTTTTATCGGATTCTGTTTCTCATGATGGAGAGCTTTGCCCACGAAGATTGATTCTTAAGCCATACTCAAGCTGGGCTAATGCACCTGCCAAGGATTGAGGATAAACCCCAAATTTGATCATGAGTCAATCTTGGTGCGGGAGCTCTCTGATATGCCACTGAGGAGATCTGATATCGCTCCGGTAATGCATACTAGAGTTCATCGTATTAAACCTGGCTGAAAAACCTAAGACATGAGTATTTAAACTAAACTATGTGAATACCAACCCCCCATCCAAAACCCGTAAGCAACCTCCAGCTATCTCTCCTCACATAATCAACATCCCAGCCTAAGAGCTTGTCTCTCTATAATCCACCCCCCCATACTCAACCATCGCCTTCACTAGCATGTCCAAGCCTCTATCCAGATCTTCGTACAAAGGCTCGAGGGTTTTCTCCAGCTCACTGGTAAGTGCAGTAATATCAGGCAATGTTAGTTCCGGCTTTGTAAGGGCTTTCTCATAAGCTTCGAGCAGAGTGTCGATCTGCCTTTGCAGTTTTTGGTTCACGGCGTTGAGCTGTTGGATTAGTGGGGTTTCCATTTGGTCGGCGGTGGGGTTATTTCCGCCAGCGAGTGTAGTTGTGTCGTTCCAGTTCCGGGGGGTTTTTTTTATTGAGTGTATTATGAGGGGAGACAGTGTGGTGGAGGATTTGGGGAGTGCAAGTGTAACGAAGGTTGTTTACCCGTGGCTTCAATTGGCGGGCTGAATGTTTCAAATGCTAGAAGTGTCAAATTTGTCTGATTCGTAGAGCTCAAGAGTATGATATGGTAATGCTCTCATTGACTTGCATGGTATTGTCTTACTTTCATAATATAGCTTATATCTAATAATTAGCTCACGTGTGAAACTCGGATAAAAGTAGATTGATAATCAAAACTGTTGTATATTAACTACGAAAACGACCTGAATATCTTGTAAATGCCTCAAGCGACTCCCCGTCATGCCTCCACCGTCTCATCTCAACTCGCCTTCGGCCCAAACCTTAGTAGACAGCAACGCCCCTCTTCTCCAGCGTCTCTGCAATATCATGCATCTCATCATACAAGGGCTCCAAGGTCTCATCCAGCTCTGCGCTGAGTGCGGAAACATCACTTAAAGTCAGCCTAGGATTCTCTGTGGACTTCGTATAGGCTTCTAGGAGATCATTGATCATCTTTCGAAGTTCTTGGTAAGCGGTTTTGAGTTCTTGAATTCGAGGATCTTGCATTTTGTTGGCGGTTGGGGGGGTAGTTGGTCCTGCTGTTGGAATCGGCCGGGAGGGAAGAGTGATGATGGAGGTGGCTGTGACAGCGGTGGTTGGTAGTTGGTTGGGGGGTGTGACTCGGGGGGACTGGTTGTGACGGTGGTTTATGTACCGCTGCCTGCTCTCGGGGCCAGCATTAGGGACGTTGAATTTATTGAACAAGATGTTGTGTGATTGATATAAGGCGGTAAATATTTAAGACCACGATCCTGTAACATAGTGCTCTGTAATGCCATACGTGTAAGATTTTGTAGTGATCTATTTTAAGACACTCAAGGTTATCGTCCCCCTAGTGGGTACTAGATCCGACCCCAAACATGACGTACCGCAATGAAACCGTCTCGTGCCCCAAGATACAAATCTGCACACATCCACTTGCCTAGAGTTGGAGGCCTTGAGTGTGTGCACTGTTCTTTTATTACCCCGGGCGACAGGGGCAATGCAAAACATGTATATGAATTCTAGAGATAGATATGGGGCCGGAATACCACTTGTGGGCACGACCAAGTCCAAAGCTCAAGCGAAGCTACCGACTGAGCCCCAATACCACGAGATGGCTATGACAGCCCCGGGACATCTAACCCCTCTACTCTCCACCCCCCGCCTTAAACCATTAGGGCAACATCACTCTGTGGCTTCAAGTTCGAATATACAGTTTACTCATGTATAATCACTCGTTATAAACCAAAATGTATTTGTTGGAAATGGCAGTTTGATGGCCGCACTTGATGCGGGATGTGCCCGCACTCTGTGGCCGCAGAGGTATACGTATCATACGCACTAGTCAAAGGACGCGCAAGCTCTGAAAATGGGTTCACCCCACTTGCTTTTCTTCCTTTACACCCTTCCTCGCTTCACACCTTCCTTCCTCTACACAACTTTCCTCAAGTCTTTCCTTCCACCAAGTTATCATCAATCAATCATGATCCTCATCTCCACTTAAGCGGTTTCAGCCCACTGCGTAAAATCCCCACCGTAAATCATTACCTCCGCAACCCAGATTTTCAACAGTATTTGTTGGGCACAGCCGAACATGGTATGGGAAATGCCCGCATTCCGAGGCCCTAGCGGCACGTGTATACACCGGCCGAGGGACACGCAAGCTACTATATGATATGAAAAGTTTTCTTCTATTTGTTTCTTTTTTCCTGACTAGTTCTTAGCTTTCTTCAAGACTTTCCCTTCTAGACACTCAATGAATTATGAACTCCTTCACCGCCTAATACAAACCCCGTCTCTCCACTTGAGCTACTCCATCCGTTGTACAAAATCCCCATCGCCAATCATTGTCTCCGCATCCATTATTTTCGACATTTTGATTGGCCCCGCATCAAGGTCTTACCTGTCTAAACGCGCGCACAGCTGGTAGGGGAGACTAGTCTCAGAATAGGGCCCCCGGAGGGGGAGATGACTCCAGCTTTAGTTGTCCAGTGCAACACCCGTGACAGCGCCATATAAGTCCGTCCGCCCTCCCTGGATACCGGGGACATATGCATGGCAAGCCAATGCGAAAGCTTTACGCCAGATTCCTCCCCTTGCCGTGGTAGTGTCCCTGGAAATCGCCCTTCTCGCTCTTGCAACCCCCGGGAGCCCGTGGTAAGTGCTCACACATCCACCGGGCTTTGCTCTCTAACTTAAAAACTAATGCACCATAACACTCTCCATACTTGGAATATCCCACCCACGCCGGTACGCAATATAAAAGGACCACATGTCTCACCATACCTACTCCCAACAAATCGGCCCTCCACTTGTCAATCCGTAAAGTATCCGGATTTGGGGGGGGGAGTGCTGAGACTGGTACCTTTTCACGCCCAAATCCAGGGATCTTAGCACTTCTATTTCCCGGCACTTTATACAAATGAGTTAGTATGGGAACGGTACCGTGGATCTGAGGGTTCTCTGGTGATAACCCATGCTCCCCCCCAAAATTTCCCCTAATGACAATCTAGCAAGTTCCATGATGCCCCACCCCGCATACGAACTCCTGCTAATTCCTAGGAAGGGTTGTAAGAATTACAACGCTACCAGAGTGCGAGGTTTGGTGTCGCTGTCTTGAAAGGAAAAGGGAAAAACGTCGAGAAAAGAAGGGAGAGCTTGTGGATAGTAGCCTTTTATTCAATTCACCTCGCGATAAGCACTTTTCTGTCCAGATTTTCTTTCAAGTATCATCCAGCCAACGACTATGAGACACAAGCGTGGGAATGGATTTTTACTCGTTAAGAATCATCTTTGGCGTTGAGTGCAATTGTGAAAATAGACGTTCCTACAGTTTAAACCTCCATCTCCAAGATTTTATCACGAGATAAGTTCTGGCCCCTATCATGGCTCTTTGGCGCGGACACTGCACCAACCGCGCGACGTCACGGAGTTCCCCCCTCATCCCTCTACGACAGTCACGATTCCCATCGGGTGATCGTTCGTAAACAATCTGATGCTTCACCTACGGCAATTGTGAGAAAGCACTGTGCGGAAACACTATACCGAGTAGTTGCGTTCGGAGAAAGAGTTAGCTGCCGAGATATGGTACAGCGGATCACAAATACAGGTATCAGCTGCACCTCGTACAATCTCCTCTCCCGTTTCTAGGCTGACCAAAATTCCCAGCAACCGCACACGCCTGACCAGGCCGGACTCAACTTATTGGGGATAAAAACATCAAATTCGACTATTCTACAACTCCCCCGTCCATCCATCAATTCCAATTGGGGACCTCATCTCACCCCCAACGCCTATCACAACCAGAAAATGGTGCTAGAGAAGATGGAAGAAAAGAAAGAAAAAAGAAAAAAGATGAACAGGGGAATCCATAAGTCATGACGCTCACAAACTTGCATTAATCACAGATGGGAGAGAAAGAGAAAGAGAAAAAATCAAAGATGTGAAATGAGAATGTGTAGACAAATTCATTAGAAAAGTAACACCTTTGCCAATCCCAAGTTAAAAAGACCCGATGAAAAAAGAGACGGAGAATTTTTTGTTAATGAAATAAAAAAAGGGGGGAGGGGGTACCCGCTTGACGAATCCAAACACGAGAAAAAAGAGGGGAGAAAGAGAAAAGATTTTTATATTTAATACTGCCTCCCACGATCGTGCCCATCGTAATAAGGTCCCCGTGGATACTGCCCTGGAGGTGGTGGAGTGTGACAGTTCCCTGGATGCTGCTGCGGAGGCGGGGGTTGTCCATAGTGCGGATGATGTGGGGGCTGCGAAGGTGGTATACTAGGTGGGGGCGGATACGGGCCACTTTGCGGTCCGCTCGGTGGCCCACCGGGCCGGTAAGGCGAGCAAGTCTGTGGCCGTGAAGGGTAATGGCTATGGTGCCCCTGGGGATAATTGGAGGGCTGCAGGGTCGAGTGTGTTGTTGGTGTATGCGGCCCTGATAATCCCTGCCGTGATTGCGTATGAGGTGGGGCAGAGTATGTCGTTTCTCGAAGGGCGGCAGTGTACGGAGACTCTCTGGGAGGAATATAAGACTCGCGGGGAGGAGGTGTATAAGTACTCGGCCCACGGGGAGGCTGAACAGAATCATATGGCGGTGGACCGCCTCTGCTCGGCGCGCCCTTCGCCATCAAGGGCAGCTGTTGGTGGCTCTCATGCGGTAGGTCGTACTGTGCGACGTCCCTTCTAGACGATTCCCTTGGCATGGGCGTAGGTATACCTGATGATTGTGAGTGTTGCTGGTGTGGGTGATGCCCAGAATGTTGCGAGTGATGAGAGTGCGGAACATGCTGCGAATGCTGCAGGTGTTGAAGACTACCGTGATGAGAATGTTGAGGAGGGTGCTGCGCAGGATGTTGTGCAACGTGTTGAGTAGTAGCGAGTTGGGAAGAGGCATGCTGGGGAGGGGGCGCATGTTGAGGGGGTGGCTGTTGCTGAGTCTGAGGAGGTAGGTGGTGAGGAGTAGGCCTGCTCTGGGGCCGGGAAGGAGGCTCCTCTTTAGCGGGATTAAGCAATGAATGAATACTTGTTAACCTAGGTTTTGAGGGGGCCGCGGGTGCGGGCGGGTGCGACTGCGCTGGAGGGGGAGGGGGAGGGGGGGGTGCGTGAACTGCAGCTTGGGGCAAGGATGGCTGACGTTGTATCTGTAGCGCAGAGCTCAAATGAGATGGCGGAGGAGGCTTATATGGCGAGTTTATTGGTTGCCCTGAAGATGGCGCGGACATGGGACGTGAAGACGGGGGAACCAATGGCTCCGGAGCTCGGGGAGGTTGAGGTTTCTCAACTGGTGGAGCTCTGGGCTGTTGGATGAATGGTTGTTGTTGTGGGTATTGAAGATCAAACGTTGATATGGTTGAAGGGCCTGATAGATTGCGGTGGTGAAGGGACTGGTTGGGTTGATTGTAGGGTCCTCGCCCTTGCTGTTTCGGAACGGGGACCTGCGGCGATAGAATTTTGCTTTGGGGGACCGGCGTATTCGAAACCGGTGCATGGGGAGATGGGGGTGGTCCCTGAAGAGAGGAGACCGACGGAATCTCGCCGCTCACGGGCCGTTCATGGGGTGTGCGAAGTCCTTCGTGAGATCTCTCCAGGCTCCTCCTATCTTGCAATGACTTCTCTAGTCTCTCTTGCATCCTGTCTTGCCGCGCCCCGTGAGACCTTCCAATCAATGACCCACCAGGTGGTTGTCCACCGACAGCCTGCCCCTCAGACGTACCCACACCATGCTGCCTGTCCAAGGGGACATCACATTGCCTTTCTAGTGTTGCATCGTGTAACCCCCCATAAACCCCCCCGAGTTGCTTGACAACCTCACGAGGTCCCACTTGCGATCCCCCCACGTGGGGCCTTTCCAAATGTTTCCCCGGTCCTCCACCCTGCCTCTCGCTGTGCCTACTATCCATTGGTCTCTCCGCTGGCGTCTCCATCTGCCTCCTCGCCAGCGTGGCCGCCTGCCGCTCCACACTAGGAGTTCCGTCATGGCCGCGCCCCGGCTGCTTCTCAAGCCGTCTTTCGGGCCGCCCGCTATGTATCTCCTCGGCTTGCTGAATAAAAACCCCACGCGCCTGTACAGGAATAGGTGCCACAAGCAGCTGGACATGCTGTGGAGGCTGTGACGGAGGTGGGGGCGCACGAGGGTGCGAACGAGAGGGGACAACCGCCGGTGCGGGCGGTGGCTGCGGCTGTAGTGATTGCGGCTGTAGTGACTGTGGCTGGTGGTGCGATTGCAGTATTGGTTGCGAGTGTTCCTGCGGTGGATGCTGTTGTAGATGTTGCTGATGAGGGTGCTGCTGTAGCGGGCGTTGGGGTTGTTGATGACGCTCCCGCTCCCGCTGCTCCCGTTGCTGCTGCTCCCGCTGTTGCTCCCGTTGCTGTTGCTCCCGCTGCTGCTGCTCCCGCTGCTGCTGCTCCCGCTGCTGCTGCTCGCGTTGCTGCTGCTCGCGTTGCTGCTGCTCCCGTTGCTGCTGTTCGCGTTGCTGCTGCTCCCGCTGCTGTTGCTCTCGTTGCTGTTGTTCCCGTTGCCGTTGTTCCCGTTGCTGTTGCTCCCGCTGCTCTTGCTGCTGCTGCCGGGGCGGTTGTAGCATATGGTTACGTGGCAGTTGCAGAATCTCCTGAAACTGGTGTAAAGATGGCGCGGGCGCGGGAGGTGGGGGCGAACCGTAAGCCGGCTGTTGCTTAATCGGAACAACGTCATCCTCGTTGATAACCAGGCGAACTGGTTGCACTGGCTGCAAAAGCACAGGTTGGGACGGCAAAGGAAACTGATTCGCAGCCAAAGCCTGTGGTGGATCTTGTGGAACAAGCATACGTTGAGGGCCCCCAATCTGGTTTTCGTATCTCTTCTTTGGTAGAGTAGCAGGCTTAGGTGGTTCGGGCGTGGGCTCACCAGCTCGGATCTTACGTTCCGCATCTTCAGCAATTTGCTTGAACTCTGATTTGCCATTGTCCACCTGACGCTGATAGAAATTCCTCACCTATAGTTGCGTGTTAGCTGCCATCTACACAGACCAGGGGGGGAAAACGTACCATGACTGTAGTTTTGGAGGCAAGCCTTGCTGCGATTGCGGCCCAGTTCGTTCCATAGGCTGCGAGAAGTTGAGGAAAGTCATTTTGTTCAGGCACGCTCCAGTAACTTGAGGTTTGTGCTACTGGCTTGTCCACACCGCCTCCGCCTCCCCTATCAATTTTCTCTTTCTTGACGGTTGCTTGCGTTAGAGAGGGTTCGACTGGGGAAGCCAATGGCTGCGGGGAAGGCGGGATAGGAGCCACAATCGGCACATCTGGGGGTGCTGCGTATGGGATGGTGGGAGTGGTAGGGATTATGATGGGCTTCTTGTCCTCAATCACGACGGATGGTGTTAATACTGGTTGCACCGGTTGTAGGGCTGTCAAGGGGGGAGTTGACAATTGTTCCGGAATACTGGATAATCCTGTTAATACGTGCACAGCATCCGTCTCTCGGTCGCCCAGATCCTCCTTCTTCGCCTCCTTTTCCCTCCCGTCTACCTTGTCTAAGACAGGCGCCAACGCAGGTTGAGCAACTGGTACGTTAGGTGGAGGCGTTGGCTGAACAGCAGGTGTAACTGGAGCTCTGGCTCGCTTCTGACCCCTCTCCCGCCCAACGTTGTTATTCCCTCTTGTTCTCTTGGTTCCTCCGGTCCGACTCTCGTCATCATCCCCTTTGCCACCCCGCTTCCCAGGGGCTTCAGGGTCCTGGTTGTTGTTCGATTCGCCTCCGAAAACGGGCGCAGCGGCCCGTTTGGGTCGCCCACTATCTGTCATGGCAGTCGGCATCACATCTTCAGAATCCGCATCTTCCTCTTCTCCGCCCCTCCTTCCTAGATCGGCAATCAATGCGCTCTGCCTCGTCTTCTGGGGATTCGCCGCCTTTCTCCTTTTCCCCCTCCCCCTCTTTCCACCACCCTTCTGAAGTTCTTTGTAACCCTGCGCCTTTTTGGTCATGTAATAGTGTAGGATACAAGCTTTGAAATCTCTCCCTTGAATCCCCTGAGCGATCTTCCCCCATTGCTTGGGGAATTGCATGTAACGATCACAAAACAATTTTTGTTCCGGCTCCGTCCAATCGTCTGGGGGAACATCGTAAAGAAATGCGCTCTTGATTTCGTCGTCTGATTGGAGGAGTCGGTTCGTGTCCTGGAAGATGAGGCGTTCACCGGGGTCGAGTATCATCGCGGGCACGTACGCTTCTTTAACTCCCGGCGGCTTGCTTCCCGAATCGGCTTTCTGCTCATCCTGTTCAGCGAGGTTCTTTATAACTTGCTCCAACTCTGCCTCGCTTCTCACCACATCACCTGCTCTGGCCGCCCTTCTTCCAACTGCTGTCGGTGTCTCAGCGGCCGTGGATGCTGTTACCGCCGGAGATGCCCCATTTGTATCAGCAGGCTCCGAATTGCTCTTTTTCTTGCGACTAGATTCCTTCTCAAGTTCAAGGCACTGCTCATGCCAAGGATCATAGTATTCGCAGTATTTCCGTTTCAAGTCAGTCTCTCTTTCGAATGTGGCTTGCTTTTGAGCGGATATCTGAGCAACTACCAACTCTCTAATACCCTCGTGCTGTTGGAGGTTGCTGTGGAAGAACCCGTAATCTGCTGGTTTCAGTGGCGGCCCTGGACGGTAGAAAGGTAAGCCTGGATGCGCCGAGATCATCAAGTGCTTGATTGATTCGTCGGACTCCGTCTCTATCGAGCCAGCGTCCGATGGCGTACGTGATCTCATAGGCGAAGGAGTGGATGACGGTGAGGCGGTAGGAGTTCGCGGTCTGTCGGGGAGGTCTAGAATGTCTTCTTCCACTGGTCTCGGTTCTAAGTTTAGCTGTTCAGAAGGCTGCTCACCGTTATTCGCTCTCTCCTGTCGCTCCTGCTGCGCTTGACTTTGAAGCTGTTCCTCCTCCTCATTCGCTTCCTCTGGAAGGTCATGATCCATCTTTTCGGGTTCGGGGAATTCTACCGCTACGGAAACTTCTTCCGCTGGGGGTACCGCATTCTTTGCTCGCAATTCCTCCTCTGCTATCCTCTCCAGCCTCTCTTGATGATACATCCTAGCGCGATCTAGCTCCTCCAACTTTTGTTCTAGATTTCGGATATCATCATCGATATCTGCAATCTTCGAGATAACGTCTGCCTGCGTGAGAGATACATCGTCTTCATCCTCTTCTTCGATCTTGACAACCGGTGGGGGTTGGGGCACTGCTGGAATCGGGACTGGGGGCGGAGGTGATGACTGAATTGTTTTTTCAGTATGGGACTCTGTGTTTTCCTGGGTCTGTGGGGATCGCTCGAGAGCAGTGGCTACGTCTTCCTTTTTTTCATCCTTGGATCTAGCATCTAGCATCTCCACATCACCCAAACCTTCCCTTGCAGCCAGCCTATCGGGCTCGGGACCGCTCCTACTCCCTCGCCTACCTCTGTCCATGCTTCCTCTTCCCATCCCCCCATCTACGCCACCCATACCCCGACTAGGGCCCCAGAAGCTCGTGTCGCTCTCTCTCTTGAGGGCAGAGGCCGCAAAGCCTTGGGGACGGTAGCTACCACCGCCTCTCCGGTTACTTCTGTATCCCCTAGGGTTCTTCAGAATCGCCCTTGGTCCAGTTGGCGGCGGACCACCCGTAGGGCTTCCACTCGGACCGGCGGGGGCTGCCGGAGTAAGCGGTCCCGCGCCAGACGATCCAAACGAAGGAGCATTAGGCGAATTCTGCGAGCCTCTGAACCCTTGACCCGATGAACTGGAGCGGGAAGGTGCCAAAGGGGTAACATTAGGGGCAGTACCAGATATTCTTGTTGGAGGGATAGCGGGAGTGGCCCGCGGGCCGTACTCCGTACCAGCAGGCTCAGCCGTTCCTGATGACTCTGCACTTTCTTGGGATGTAGAAAACTCGGATGAAATGCTCGCTTGTTGAACGTGATATTTATTATCACGGTCATCATTAACTTTTTCGATCTCCCGTTTTCTGTCAGGATGAAGGCTACTACCAATTTCCAACCTACCAACGGGGGGTTGAGCGGGTTGTTTGTTTAGTGACGTCTGGTGACTTGGAGCTGGCGTTTGTATATTCCGATACTCGGCTGATCCACCACGATCCTTCGAGCCCCATTTCCTCTCAGTATCCTTCCGGTCTACTCCATGTCTGGGTCCAGTAGGTGGTGGTCCCCCTCTAGGCCCGGTTGGTGGATTGGCACCAGTTCCCGATCTAGGCCCAGAAGGAGCCTGAGCTGGAGGCGGTGAATAAGGCCTAGATGAAGTCGCCGAGATCGGCGTTGCTCCTGTGCTAGGAAGTGCTGACAGCGGTGTGTTTGCAGATTTAGAGTCCTGTGTCAGCGGAGAAATATCATCTGTGGGCTCCTTCTTCAGCGGGGCCCTGTCACTACTGCGAGTGTCCAGGCGATAGTCTATTTTCTGTGAGACATCCCTGTGAGGGTCCTTATCCCGATCGCGGTAGGTAGTTTGAGGCAAGGCATTAGCGGTACCTCCACTCGTGGTCCTTCTGGCTGTAGAAGCGGGCCATTGGCTGCCAACAGCCGGCGGGTGCTGAAAGGAGGGGCGACCGGGTGGTTGAGCAGCAGATCCAAATGCCGCCGCACTGCCGGAAGCATTGGCAAGTTGATAGTTGCCATGGTAGGGAGGGCCGGGAGGTGGGCTCGTTAATGTGGGAACCTGATGAGATTGAGTCGCACTAGAAAATCTAGCCCGTTCAGCGTCACGGCTGCGATTATATCTAACCAGGAGCAGAGAGGATAAAACAGGGATTAGCCATTCCGCTCCAAAGAGAAAAACAACAGGAGGGTTCTACAACAAAACTTGGAGCGGAGAGAAGCATGAAAAACAGAAAGATCTCCCCGAAACATGACAAACAAACGAAAAATGAGACTGGATCACGAAAATACCGACAAAACTAGCGGGGATTTCATGTCACACGGGGTCACACTTACTCTACAGCGTCTCTTTCTCTTCTTTCACGTTCCCTATCACCTCGGTTAGGATCATAACCTCCCTCCCTTGCATCCACTCTTGGTCTTTCCGCACCCCTCTCCCGCTCTCTTTCGATAGACATTGACATCCGTCTATCGCCGCCAAACCGTTCTCTGTCGCCAATTGATCGCTCATGTTCTCTATCTCTTTCCCTCTCCCTTTCCCGGTCACGCTGTAATCTTTCCCGTTCTCTTTCCCGCTCTGTCTCCCCCCTTTCTCTCCTCTCGCGCTCAACCCTCAACCTTTGTCTTTCGCGCTCTCTTTCGGGATCCCTCTCGTCCCGATCAAAGACAGGCCTCCGATCACCCGGAAAATTCATGCCACCGCGCTCTAGCCTATCCCTTCCACCTCCCCCGCTAGGATACGAAGGAATCCTTTCGCGCTCTCGCTCACGTGATGTGGATCTTGCTCTATGTGGAAACATCTCTCTATCCCTCGATCTGCCCCTATACCCTCCTCGTGGCTCCCTGAATTCCCTGCTCCTGTCAGGGTCCCTGTCCCTAAAATTGCCCCCGAACCCACCACCCCCACGTGGCCCATAGTCATACTCTCTTTCCCTGCTTCGTCCACCTCCTCGGCCGGGCTCCCACTCGCCCGACCTCCTCCTTCCAGCTGCGCGGTATGGGTTCGTTTCACCTGCAGTCGCATAACCTGACCCAAACACCTGACCACCAGAAGTAGATATGCCTGGAGTGGATACTGGGGATCTGATCTGATTTGCAGAAGGTAATAGTGGAGCACCGCGGCCCACGCCCCCCCTTGGGCCCGGGGGAGGTTGGGAGCCCCGCGAAGCGGTATTTGCCCCAGCTTGCGGGTAATGGTGACCGTGGCCATGATGAGGAGATCCCGCAGAACCTGAAAACGATGATTTATGGGGGGAATGAGCAGCCGAACCACTCACACTTCCACCACCAGGTCCTGATGCTGAAGACGGTTGATTACATAAAGCTTTAGGTCCCTTGGGGGCGTCGCGTGGGAATTCGCGCTCTACTACACGCGATGGGTCAGTTGAGCGGGCGGGAGGGGGGTTGCAAAGTAAGGTAGTATCGCGACCGAATTGAGGCGTTGACGGTGGAGGCTGATGAGTCGAAACAGACGGCCGACGAGGAAATGGTGAGGGAGGTCGTGAGTGTGATGATCCCGCCGGAGGTTCCCGGCGAGAGCTCATTGCCAGTGGCTGTGTTTGGGGTAGAAATAAAAGGGGTGGAGAGGCACCCGAAGAAACAAAGGAGTGGGGAAGCGATGTCGTGGCAATAGGAAACGTGTGGGGAAACTGTTTCCTAAAGATTACGTGTTTTGGGGGAGGGGAAGTGCGCTGCTTCTCCCAGGCCGATGAAGGTGTAAAAGAGTAGAGATGAAATAAAAAATTATACTAAGAGGGTAGGGAGAGGGAGGGAAGAAAGGAAAAAGGAAAGAAGAAAAAGAAAAAAGAAAAAGAAAGAAAGAAAGAAAAGTAGGACCCGAAAGGGCAAAGAATATATTATGAACCACCTTATTTTGACCTGTACAAGTACGGTATGGTAGGTTAGATAGATAGAGTTGAGGGAGACGGAAGTTTTTAATCGGTTCAACCAACAATCGGGCTGATGAGAGAAGAGGTGTGTGAGGCTGATCAGCAGCACATGGCGCGCCAAACCAATTCAATTAATCCCTGCCTCGTGTCTGGACTTGAACAAGAAAGCGAAACTGCAAATTAGTGAGCGGCCAGCAATCGAGAGGAACGAAGCAACCAATTGAACAGAAGTGAACGGATGAACAAACGAAACACGCACGAGGCAAGGAAAAAGGAAAGAAAATACCCAGCAAAACTCGCCAAAGATAAAAATAAAATTGGGAGAAGAAGAGAGGGAGGCGCCCAGCACGCTGCAGGGCGGAGGAGGAGAAGAGAAGGACAGACAAAACTCGGGCAATCAAAGCCGGCAATGCGCCAAACACTTGGAGAAGGGGAGATGGAGAAGAGGAATGTACTCTCATACAGAGATCTCGAAATGGAGAGAGACGAAAGAAGGGGTCTAAACCTTTAAGGATACCAGCAACTAGCGCCGGTGGCAGCAGCAATAGTAATAAAATAAAATAAAAGTGGATTCTAATATGAATAGGATACTCCCCCCCGTCGGAGGAAATGGACGGTGATGGTGATGACGATGATGCTCTACCAGTATTGGGTGGGAAGAAAGAAAGGAAGAAAGAAAGAAAGGGTAGAGGAAGGTACAATATTTAGACGGTTAGTTCGAGGGGAGTGTGGCGGAGGAGGAAAGAGGTGGAGCGAAGGGGGAGAGAAATGGGGGGATAGGATAGGGAAACGCTGGTATTGGAGGTGGGTGGAGATGGATGAGAGGGACAGAGCACACGACAACCGACAAAACACCAATGCGGATTGGGGAGGGAGAGAGGGAGGGAAGCTGGGAGGAGAGGCCTGAAGGAAGAGGGGAAGGGGGAGGGTATATTGTATATGCTTTTCTTTTCGAGTCAAGATATCCACACAGGTCACCCAAGATACAGTGGCGATGGGTTTGATGCAGAAAGGAAAGAGAAAACTCTCGTGGGAAAGGACAAAAGCGTGGTGGTGGTGGTGGTGGTGGTGGTGGTGCCCAAGCTGTGTGTCCTATCATGTATGCCCTTGTAGTGCCAATCTCCAGTTTCCAGACTGCAATCCGCACTGAATTCAATCTGGCCTGTGCAGCTTTTTTCTCTCTTTACCCCTTCCTTCCTTCCCTACCTCACCTTGCTCTCTGCTGTTCTATCAGCACGGTGACTTGAGTCCCCCCCTCTCGACAACAACGGCCAGCAGCACAGGACAGGGCTCACAAATCCTCAAAATGGTGGAGGAAGAGACGAATTCTACCCACACCACCCATCGCAACCACAGCCCAACCACAACCACAACCTCTCAACGACCTTGAAACCCTCACTTTCTTCGGTTACACTCGAATGTCTCGGTCCCCACACCAATTCCCAGACCCCTTTCCCTGAGATTCAAACCCTCCCTTCCCCTCCCTTCCTTCCTTCCTTCCTTCCTCCCTCCCTCCCTTCTTGTACCCATATGCGGCTCCTAACTTGGCCAACCGAACCTGGTTGAGCCTCCTCCGCTGAGTAATTGTAGTACTGCAGTGGGTACAGTGTAGATCGACACACTGCACAGCATCCTCTCACCCCTTGCCGTGAAGTGGTGCCCTTTGAATCTCTAAAAGTACCGTTGCCGTACCCTTCAAGTGCTCCAACATGCCACGAATAGATCCGCCTCCCAACCCCAAAAAAAGAAAGGAAAAATAAATAAAAAAATCAACCGCTGCTGCTTGTCAACCACGACCGTGCGCATCCAATAAACCCCATCCACACCAAGCACCAAAAACCCAGAACTTTATGACACCAAAAAGCTCCCCCCTCCCACACTCGCCAGGGTTCTACCAATCAAAACCTCCCCGTCAGCAATAACAAGCCAACCCCCGGCACTCACCCACTCGCTGCACACTCTATCTCTTCTTGTGAAACTGGAGGGATAAAAGGAAAAAACAAAACGGCATAATCCACATTTTCACCATCCTCAAACACCCACGCATTCTCATTTGATACCGATAAGGCTGAGAGGGGGGCAGGGTGGAAGGGAAAAATTCAAAAGTAATGAATGGCTCAAAACACGTGTTTTTCTCGCCTCGAATCTCGATGGGATGTATGATAGCGGTACCGGTAGTCTAACTTGATGATAGGGTAAGCTCTGCTGTTTGCATGCAATGTATGAGTGGTGATGGTGCTGTGACGGCAAAGGTGGAGGAGATATTCATGCACCCGACCCTTCGGGTTACTGTACGAACACCTTTGCTGTCGACTGCGGCGCTTCCGCCGATACCGCCCGACACAAGGCAGCACCCGTCCGCCCATCCGCCGATGCTGCCATACCGTAGAGGAGAATGAATGAAACTTATTCATCCGCCAGTGCATGTGCTGGGCTCGCCGTGAGAAGAAACCAGCTCGAGCACTCGAGTACGGGCACTTTTATGTGCTCCCGCAGTGCAGAAGAGGGGTTCCCGCATGTCTAGATTAACTTGGCATAGGTGGTGCCATTCAAACTTGTTCATATCACACTCTATGCCATCGTGGTGTCGACATAGCATGCCCTAGGACTGCACTCTGTACGAGTGCCGTACTCGTACAAGCACAATACAATAAAATCGCTTAAAATCCACAATCTCCGTCGCCCCTATAATCTCCGGACTCAGAGACCAGGAGCTCCTGGGGGGGTTAGCCTTCTCCTGATGCAATACAAGATCAGCCCTCTGGATGTGTTAGATCTCGTTACCGTAACAGGTATTCGCAATTCTGTTAACTTTTCAAACCGATCCTATCCTGGGCTGACGGGCTGATTTCCGCCGATAATCTGACAGTGGATCTCAAGTCATCTTACTTGTACTTGGCGGATTCAAAAGTCTTCGGAAATCTTGGCGCCAAGTGTCCAGGCGAAAGGTGTGAGATGGCGCCAAGATTTCCGGATACTTTTGAATCCGCCAAGTACAGCGCCTCTCTCTCATCAGCCGTGGCGCGATTGAGTTTGAGTGGGGCCAAGGCTCAGTGTTCGACTATCTCATTAAGGCACTGCCGTAGCGGGCTGCGCTATCATACAGTACCGTATTTAGAGCTGTGTGATAATTGCGATAGATTCAACTATGGTTTCTCTAATTGATGGAAGATGTGCGTGTTAAATTGGAACGAAACAACTGCTCCAATGGGTAAAGTCCGACCAGTGCTACCCTGCCGTATCTCATCCGATAACTTTCCATCTCAACACAAACCTCTGAGCCCAGGGCCAGAGACCCATTACCCTAACCGGGACAGGCAAGGATATATTTGCCTGGTCAGCCTCAAAGTATAGTAACTGTCCCATAACTTCTTATCCGACCCGGATCCATCATTTGTATCCCCACAAATTAAGCTTCGCAATCCGAGACAAAAACACCCCACAACTCAACCTACCCGACTGCTGGTCCCACTGATGTTCACAAAATCTCACTAGATTCGTCCCTTGATACCCTTATCCTGCCGGATTTAACACCACCGGACCGCTATTTGCACTGTCGCGGCAAAGTAATGACTGGGCAAGATCCAAATTAACTTTGTCGCTGCAACGCCAATCATGCATAAATAACTTTCCCTTCCTCGGTTGTTACTCGTAGTGAGTTGACGTTTATGTACTAGCCGATTTCAAAAGTATCCGGACCCCTTGGCGCTGATTTGTATGTGTCTTGGCGCCAAGGCGCCCAGATACTTTTGAAATCGGCTAGTACGTGACCGCTATTGCACGCCATCAAATTTTGGCCTTTCTGCTCGCCTCTGGGGGGTACGGCATGCGGTGGCAGTTGTGCTTGCAAACCTCACCGCATCTCAAGCACTCCGTCACGGCTGTACTCGAGTACAAGTACTTGAGCACTGATGAGTTAACCCCCGCCTGCATTGCAGCAAATTACAATCGAGACCAGCCTCTATCCCATGCAGCAGCCTGCTTCGCACGCGCTACTCGAATACTCGAGTACGGGAAACGGGCATGTCCGTATGCGGCGGGTGATGGCTGTGATGGTGTATATGGTGCTAGCTAGCCGGTGGGTAGCCCTGGTTGGAAGCCATTTATGGGAGAATCCGGGGATCTCGATTATTGGAATGGGGGGACGAAAGATGGGTGGGTATATAAAGTGTAGCATAGCTCCAGCGGAGCCGTGAGCAATTGAATACTCAAAGAAAATAAGAAATGCGGAATCTATATGCAATATTGGCACTTGTCGCACCAGGATCGAGCCATTACCGGTAGAGCAATAGCGGAGGTGAATGCTTTGTGCTCTTCCCCTCGCACCATTCTGCCCCTCCATTACCAATCCCATATTGGCGTCCCTGATGCTCTCTCCTAGTTCTCAGACCCCCCTCAACATACTGCCATACCTCGCTATCCTACAATTCCTCAAACATATGCTTTGCGGCTCAAGCCATCCTCCATCAAACCTGCATTCATACTCCTTCCGCCTCTGACTTATCTTATGCAATTAGACTCCTCGGCTCCCTCAACTACCACTTCGCGATCCGCGGCGATGGACACTACGCCCCAGCAGGGTACGCAAACATCAACAACAGCGCCTTGATACCCCTTTCCCTCTCTCCAGAGGTCGCCGCCCACTCATAGTACACACGTATCGGGGCGGGAAACTATTGGGGCGACGTCTATAAAGTTTTGGAAACACAGAGCATAGTGGTGGCGAGCGCAGCCGTGGGCGGGTCGGTGTGCCGGGTTTCTTCTCAGGCGGTCGGATGGCGTTGCGTAATGGGGAGTACAGCTTCTGCTCTGATGGTATTTGGGGTTTGAAATTGTCCTTGGATCGAGAGGCGTGTTATCCCCTGCAGTGGTGATAGTGCCGAATTTCCCTACACCGTGCTAAAGAGGCACTAGCAAGATTAGCGTATTTCTTGGATTGGTGGATTCAATCTCATAGTGGTGTAGAGCTATCACATGACTCGGGATGTTGGTTAGTAAATCTCAACAGTTGCATTAGAGGGTTTGCGCAATCGGACCCAGGTGTATGTTAAAATCATTAATATCAGTTCAAGGAATTGTCTTGGCCACCCAGGTGCCGGCACACACCTGGCCGAAGTGTAAACTATTGATTTAGACACCTAGGGAAAAGTTTGGTAGGGTGATGTAATGGAGGGAAAAATGGAAGGAAAATACGTCATGGAAAATAACAACTTGAGTGTGAATGCTTCCCAAATACAAACACCAAGCAAGAAGCCGAACCCGACACAACAGCGAGCCAAATTGAAATGTCTGATCCTGTTCCCCCAATGCCGGAAAGCAATCAACCGATTATTATCCTCGAAAATGACCCAACACCTGGGAGTGCGGCAAGGAGCCAGTCGGGAAGGGCAGCAAAGTGGACCGGATGAATGAATCAGGCTCTGGTTCGGCAGGTACTAGCAACCGATCCTCTAAACTGTGCCCGGGGAAGAACAGTCGCAAAATGGGCTGAGGTTGCGGGAATTCTTCAGACCTTGGAGCCACAGCCTATCTTCTGCAGCGCTGAGTCCTGTCGCCAACGAGTGAAGAAGCTTGTTGAGATTTTCAAGGTTAGTAAAGCAATTACACAACTTGAAGTGTGGAAGTAACAACTACCCGTCTTACTCTACTTACTAGTAATCTATATACTAGTTATTAATGGAATATATACTAAGAATATATAGAAAGCGGAACTCAACTCACTTCGCAAAAGTGGAACCGATGAGGAATTTGGCCAGTTTGAACTCAACATGGTTGAGCTTGCTACCCGCTGGGATCAAAGCAGTATAGATCCTACAACACGAAAGTTAGCACAAGAAAAGGCTGCCCAGTTGGAGATTGATGGAAGAAGAGTAAGGGAAGACTCGCTACGTGGGCTGGTTCGTAGAAGGGAGGAAGGAGAAGGTAGTGCTGGTAATACAAGAAGCGGGGCAGTTCGAGCAACAAAAAGACAAAAGAACTCTGCTGCGAAGAGGGTGGAAAGGGTGTTGGACGATTTTGCTGAAGGGATAAGAGAGGATAAGGAGGAGTTAAGAGAGTTGGAGGTAAAGCAGGATCAGAAGCATCAAGATTTGATGAGAGGAATCCTAGAGCTTACCGACGAAATACGAGAACAAAGTGAACGGCGATCCCACGATGCCTATTTAGAGCGAGAGGCAAGGAAGGACGAGCTTGCTATGATATTGGAAGCCTTGCGGAAGGATGGGGAAATTTGAGTTCAATATG
>Ga0307513_10003083_pt1 | contig 22742 bp, 32 predicted proteins | sample 15_EM_MG_FD_202174 | JGI IMG/M metagenome (GOLD analysis project Ga0307513, IMG submission 202174) | Populus trichocarpa ectomycorrhiza microbial communities from riparian zone in the Pacific Northwest, United States - 15_EM | ecosystem: Host-associated > Plants > Roots > Unclassified | place... | reverse complement strand
AGGATATGTCCCGGGAAATTGTTTGTTCTTCGGTCCCTATTCCTCAATATCGCTTCCACCCTCGCCGTGTTTGACATTGAGGTACCGGCTGGTGAGAAGTTGGAACCCAAGTTCCAAGAATATGTCGTCCGGTACGTCATGTCTTTTGGTGTTTCGACTAGAATAAACTCGGGAGGTTTACTGATTTGTTGCGTGTCTGTTGTCTCCGTAGAGAACCCCTTCCTTTCAAATGTGTGATCAAACCTCGATCAGCGGCCAAAGTGAAGATTGTTAGGGATGCGATGGCGGGTTTGGACTAAAAGGAAGTGGTGGATGTTGTGGTTGTTCAGTGTTAGCTCTTCTACTTCTAAACACCTGACTTGTTCTGGGTTTGCATCACTCGGAAAACTCGCGGACGAGCGGTGGTAGTAACGCATGAGAGGAACCGTGAAGCCAGTATTCCTCATTCCATCGAACGTTAGCGGCCGAAATCTTTGGGACGTCAATAGGGTCGTAAGGTTTGATGAGGTCAAAGTATCTTACGACCCGTTCGTTAAAAAGAAGCAGCAGGGAAAGTTTTTTTTCGATGCACCCGCATGCAACATACAATAGGGACTTACGAAAGCACAAACATACGTGAAGCGACACACCGTAATTGAATCGTTCATCATAGGTTTTGGGTATCGCTATTTCTCCACTACTAAGAAACACCGCTGTGATTAATAAGTATGTCCATCCTCACGAAAAGGGAAATGGCAGTGAGACTGCTCCCAATATGTCTGACGTCTACCAAATACTTGATCATCACCCCATGCATCCTACAAAGTTCATTGGTTGCGGGTTGGGCGCACAGGGTTGCTTCAATGACAACGCCGACTGATACACCGTTAGTGTTGGTGGTGCACTGCGTATTGGACAACATTTTTGATATCGAAGACACTAAACCTTACAACTACGAACGACGGGGAGGTAAACAGCGTTTCAGAAAAACTCGAGGAATGGCGTATCCCCTTTATTTTGCCTCAAACTCGTGGTAAGAACCGTACAGAATTATAGAAGTGTGTTGTAACTGCGAGATAGTGCTAAATTTGTGGCCAGAACATGGCCGTGGAAGGAGGAATAACTGGAGGAACAAACGGGCCCGTAAGGTCCCGATTTGGCGGAGCCACCTCTATGCTTACGTAAGCGCCGGGGTGTGCACAACTTCCTCCGTTCCCGACACATCATCATCCCGCGTTTTCTCCCAAATGTCCACACCAATTATCCTCGGAGTCGGAGCTATCGCCGCCGCCATTGCTGGTCGCACTCTTGTCAGAAGGGGTCTTATTGGTGGGAGAGGTGCTGCCCAGGAGTGGGCCAAGGGCGGGTTCAAAGCCAAAATGGACAGGAAGGAGGCCCTTTCTGTCCTCGGTCTCAAGTGCGTTTCTCGCTCAATCTCCTAGTTGTGCTGAATCTTAGTGCTTTATATGTGGTCCAGAGATGGACCGGGTCTGAAGATAAAGATCAAGGACGCCCATAGGCAAATCATGCTCTCCAACCACCCAGATCGAGGCGGCGCCCCATACCTCGCGAGCAAAATCAACGAGGCGAAGGATTTGTTGGATAAAACTGAAAAACGGTAGCCCTCGCTTTGCCCTCAGCACCGCAGTAACGCTACGTTCTTAGATAGGTGTGGGGATGTTTTTGAGACACTCGTCGTTGTGCTTTCTCTGACTCCCTCCAGACCATTCCATGTACCTTTACATCCACATAATCCACCGCCATAATATCTACATCTCTCCCAGAAATACCAACTGTCTCGACAGCAAAGTATGCAATAGTATCCAGACTCGAGAAGAAACTGGTATATCGAATGTTCCCATCCCTCGATCCGGCCTCGGGAGCGCTTTTCAATCGGTTCCCTGCGTCCGGTTCTCGCGTCACCTTCATCTGCTCCTATTCGCAGAAGCGACATTCCCGGCCGCATGTCCCATCAACTTTTGCGGAACTCTCATCGCTCGTACCGGCAGACCCTCTTCCCTGCTTGATATGAACGACGGGGAACGGACTCATTGCCAAACACACCACCCACAGGGTCGCACAAGCTACCGCTCCGAGCATTTTACCCGGTGCGACTCTGGTTGACGAGAAACCCTGCGGGTATCGAGGGGCTCAGCTGCTTGCGTAGAGCATCGACGTACCTCAGTTCACCTTAGCTCGGGTGGCCGATCGGCCCCGGGGCAGGTGTTGTGCTTCTCCCATTTGGAACTTTGGTGACAAGCCAGCATAACTTCTTGGGAGTACCAGCGGCTGTGTAGCCCTTAGTGAATACGGGAGCGACACTCGCAGGGCCCCATTGGACCCAATTACAATGGCTGATATCGGCATGTGCTGCGACAGCCTTAGGTGCATATTTGATGCTTCCCTTGTAGATGTCTGTGGCATCAACACATTCCCCGGAATTTCTCGACTCTCGAGCTGGTCACGGGGTTGGCAAGGGAGTCAGGCTCGATGGCCGCAACGATTCGGAGACCGGGAAACCGAACTACACCGATCTCCCAATTCCTGCGCCGCACTCGGAAGGGTCGCGGCTGGCCGCGCACAGCTATCCCAGTGTTACGAAAAGGACGGGGCAAAATGTTGCGTTACGGTGCTTACTCGCGTTGTTGATCGTGTAAACGCGAGGCTTGCCGGTGGGGCTCACAAGGGGCTGAGCGAAGGGTCGCACATCATGGGTTAACAAGAGGAACAGGTTACAAGGACAAGAGTCGGTTCTCGAGTCAATTGAAGGTTTTACATAGGTATCGGTACAACGAAGTTGGGTATAAATCAAACAAGTAACTTCATGCACTTGGGGGTCGCGGGTTTCGTTCGCTAGATCTGTGGGTGGCATCTTCACACGGGCCAGGCCTGGCCCCTGACAGTTTCAATCCAAGCAGACCCCGCATCAGGATATTGCCAGACCATGGCACCGCCATCTGCAATAAAGGTTAACGTCATAACAGGAGGCTCCCACATGTAGACACTTACTCCAACCGGAACCCTTGGCTTGAGAAACGCAGCTACCCAAGGTGGAAGGGTCCATATAACCATTGTTTGCACTACCCGAGGTCGCAGGTTTGCCAATGACGATTTTGCTGAGCGGGACTCCAGCCGCTGCGATCTCAAAGACGGAGCTCTCTGGCCAGGTGTCCGACGAAGACCTGAGGAGATTGTCACAGGTGGTATATTCGCTGAAACCCTCTGGAGGGAGATGAGTTCGGAATGGCCACGGAGAGCTGAAGAAGCTGTTTGTGCGTACGGTTGTAGAACTGGATATTGTACCAATCGATGAGGCTTCCGACTTGCTCGTGAACAGTCAAGTAAGCGCCATTCGGGTATATGGGAGAGAACCAGGGTGCGACGGGGGCGTGGGTGATGATGTAGCCACCTGGGTGAGGGGTGCTCATTAAGAGGGACTGGAAGAGAGATATTATCATCACTTACTGCTTGAGGGAAGGACTGCTCGAAGTTGTCTGGTGAAAGAGATGAGCCACGCTTCGGCTGTGCCTTTGCCTAGAGTTAGGGGCTCGATCGTCCATGCCAAGGGCGGATCGACATACCAGAATCCATCGCTCCGAAATCCTGATCGCGTCCGAATCAGCCTAACACGATCGGGGAATAGGCGTGACGTCCGCACCTCGTAGTCAATATCGATACCATCCAAGCTGTACTGTTTCACCCAGTTGCCCATGGTGTTAGCAATAGCGACGGGGTCGAGTCCGGAAGAGGTTGGGGCGTCGGTTGCGCCAAAAGCGGACACCATCAACTTGATACCGGCAGCGGCGTATTGAGACTTGATCGAAGCACGGTCTTCGGCTGAGAGACTCGCCCAGGAGCCAGCGTTATCCCAAGCTCCGGCAACGAGCAGGAACGATAGGTTGCTGAGGCGCATGAGGTCAGCATTTCGGACGAGGCGACGAATTCTTGCACCACTCACAAGACGTTGAAGCCCTTGATAGTAGCGGGAGAAGGCGGGGAAGAAGAACCAGGCCATTTATCAGAGTAGGCTACCCAGTGGGGAGCGGCTGGGCCAGCACGAGCAAGGATCTCGCGCGCCTTTTCGTCGAGCTCGTGGGTCGGAGCGGGAGCAGCTAAGACCCCGTAGAGCCCGGAGAGGAAACTGATGACGGTGGCGACAATCGAGAGTCGGATGAAGACCATGACTGAGACGCTAGAGGCGGGAAACTAGAGACTGTTGACTGAGTTTCACTACCCCCAAATCCACTCTCCTTTTATACAACAACGCGAAACCCTTGTCAGTACTCAGAACCTACCTTCACTGAATCACGAGAGTCTACTAAGAGGCCTCCAGAGCGCTGAATGGGGTAACCCGAGCACTGCACGGCCCAGCACTCCCGTTCCATATGGTGACTGTATGCGTCACGGACAGCTGAGATACAACCCTGGGCGATTCTCTCATCGGTATTGTCAAAAGGGGAAGGAGGGGGTTCGCGAAGTAGAGTTGTGTGGTATCCCAGAGAGTCATCTGCAGTGGGATTTGATAAACCCTCAAGGTGTAGGTACGGTGTAGATTGTTTCCGCACTGATGATCAAGAACGGCGAGGATAGAGCCCAAAGTGAACGCAGGCGCTACTAGTAAGTGCCGAGTGCGCTTCTCATTTGGACCTCTACTGCGGCGCCATTGCTAAGTGCGAGGGTTCTTCAGGCACCAAAGTGAGACCTAGTGACGCAACAGACAACCGCGCCGGATATGGACCAGAGCAAAGAGAATTTGTGGCACGTTACCATTGCCAGGAGTGGGTTAGAAGAGAGGAAGCGTCCGTGACCCTCGTGGCTCTGAACCCGCGATCATCTCTCTCCCGTTCTTCCCGATCACACCGCCACCCAAATATGGATGAAGATTTCGTTTCGTCCAAACTCGGGACCAAAGCGTAGTAAGTAACCACACGGCAGTGTCCATTCCAGTGACACCATTTAAATCACCGAGGGCATCAGCTGGGATAAGACGTATCATGAGGAGCTCCAAAACTTCCATGATATAGGTGATGAAGGAGAAATCTGGTGACCTTAACCTTCATCACCTGTGCGACACGACCAAGTGTACACTGACATCAGATGATTGCTATGGGCTTTGCGTTTTTTATAGGTTCGGACCCGAATCAATCGGGGAAATGGTCGATTGGATCGTGGATCATTATCCTGCCTCAACTAATCCGGCCGAGTCTCCGTCGATTCTTGAGATCGGGTGCGGTAACGGTACGCTATTGTTCGCGGTCCATGAAGCCGGGTACAACCCCAAGAAGATACACGGCATCGACTACAGCGAGAACGCTATCTCGCTCGCCAAGTCTATCGCCTCGACAAAAGAATCAGAGGACGCAGCCTCGATTCAGTTCACCGTCCACGATTTCTTGACAGAGGATCTTCTCAAGGACGACAAATTTTCCAGCGGCTTAGATCTCATCTTAGATAAGGGTACCTTTGACGCTATTTCCCTCGGGAAGAAGGATGAGGATGGTCATGCACCCCACCGGCAGTATCCTCTACGTCTGTCGGCGTTGATGAAGCCCGGCGGTCATTTTCTGATCACATGTAAGGCACAAGCTTCTGTCCGTACTTCATGCTTAGACGGTTGATGGGTTTAGCTTGTAACTTCACAGAGGATGAATTGAAGTCCGTGTTCTTGGTACCAGAGGCCGGGCTACTATACCAGTGCGTGTCCCGTATGCCACCTGGTCAGTGCCGAGGATTAACTTTCAAACGGTGGCCGTAGTTCACGGGTCCAGCACCCTACATTCACCTTTGGTGGTAAGAGTGGGAGCATCGTCGTAACACTGGCATTCGAAAAATCGTGATAGATGGTGATGGTGTACAAAATGGCTCATAAACTATCTCCCAGTGCTTCCGTAGCTATCTCAACCACCCAGGCCACGAACCCCTCGTTACCGTCCTCTATATCCTTCTTGAAGGTACGGTTGATGAAATATTGCAGTCCGGTCCTGAGCCCTTCGTGGACATTCGCTCTCCGAAAGACATCCTCCACAGAATCTCTGTTCCGCGAGGTGATCCCCTGAGCGAGGGATTGTGCGCTCTCCGTCACGGAGGGCGTTGAAATCTGCGTGTCAACAAAGAGCTGCAATAGGAATGCCTTGAGGAAGTTTTTGGTCTGGTCCTTGAGGGCCGAAAAGTCGACGGGCTACCGACCTCGTCAGTAGGTGACTGGAATGTTGGATGGCGAGGGTTCTAACCTTGAATATAGTCAAACTACAACAATCCTTGGCAACCCACCAGGAATACGCCCTGGCTGTATTCTCCAACTTACAACGGGTGATGGACTTCCCTTGTGATGAGAATCTAAGCTCGTCTTGACGCTTCAGTAGTTCGACACCGCCCACGTTGCTTTCTCCCAGCTCGCGAAGGAAGTCCCATAAGCAAAACTGTAACGTGATCTTGTAGGAATGCGAAAACCGACACAGTTCTTGGCAGATGAGGGTATAGTATGGATTATACGCCTTCTCCTGTGGCATGAAGCAAGTCGCTTGAGTAGGGAGACCACAGTGAGAAAAAAGGGTAGTACGAACGTTACCACAACAATGGAGGAGGACCCGAACAATTTCTCGTTGTTGAATTTCCGTGAGGTTTAACTGTCCAAGCCTTTCGCAAGCATCCACATAGTCCTGTCGGAAAATCAAAACAGCATAAAGGTAGTGCTCGATCCCCGACTAACCTCGCTGCTCATAAGTACCACAAAGATGCTTCTGCGAATATCGGTGTTCATTCCCTGTTTCCGAGCTAACTTCAAGAGCTTGTTCTCCTGGTCGGCTATGGCCACACTTCGTGCGGGATTCTCTTTATTCTCAGCAAGAGGGTCTCCATTCCATGCGGCGCCAACTAGCCACCACTTCCCCCTGTTCTCTGCGGAACGCAAGTCCTCGAGGGTCACTCGTAGTGGTTCGTGGGGTTTTACTACGCAGAAACCGTAAGGTTTCTTTAGCTCAGACATCAGATGAAACGACCGCTCACCATGTCGTTTCTTGTTCATCCCGGACAAGAACTTTTTCAGCCTTTCTACTGTCTCCTGTGCACCAGTTCCGCTAGCGCCGCCGCCGATCGCCTTTTTCACTTTGTTGTTTTTCAAGTTCGACAAGGTTTCTATCATAAACTTGGTCCGGGAGCTGAGAGATCATCGCCGGTGAGCGACAAAACGCATGTGGAATACTCCAGTTTACCTTGTATCAGCAGAACGTTCGGGTACTTTGCTGTGGACTGACTGGATGATGTCCTTCAACGCAGAGGGATCATCTAATCGGAGCTGCAGCCCAGAACCTTTGAATGCTTAGCAAAGCTGTGCGGAAGGGGGTGTAGATACTTACTCCTCACTATCTTCAGGAGAAGTTCGACGTTGTACTCGGAAAGTTGGGGTTGATTAAGCAAGTCCCGGACGAGGTCATAAATCAGGATGCATGAGATTACTTGGAAGTTGTAGAGTTCAGAAACCAGAACGATGAGGTTAGAGGCCTCCTTTCCCGGCTCATCCTGATCCTGGGGAGTAGGCTTCATGTGATTCTCGTACGCAGAAACTGTGGATTGAACGAAGTATGCCGCTAACAGTTGCACGTAAGCCCGACCTGATCTGTAGCTGGGGAGGGGAGGAGAAAACTCACCGAACTCGATGCCAATCATACGGTATAGACCAGCTACGAAAGCTGCGTAAAGCACAACGTAGGACTCAAGGTGGGTGGTGTGTGATGATATTCCATCGAGGATCAGGGAACTTAGTGTGGAGGTTATATCTAGAGTGCTTCAACTAGGTCAGAGTGGGTATCGTCCGATGAACGGGGGAAGGCGTGCCATTTCGACTATGATCACGATATGCTTCTTCGACGCCGTCCAAAATTGATGAGATGTTTTGCTCGCTCAGACTGGAGGCTCTGTCAGTACAAATGGGAAAGGCGCCAGAGAGGCAACGCACCGGTTTAAGAGGCCATTCAATTGTTTAGTCAACTTGACCTGACCCTCCGATGATTGGCTTTGAACATCTGTGGCCGCTTTGCGAAGGTGTGGGGGGACGTATTTAGACCCAGGTCGAGGGGGGGATATAGCTGTGGTGGTTCCTTGCGGTCCCTCAGGTGGGCGAAGGAGGCCTTCATCGGTTTCCGAGCTCTGGCCGAAACCTGTCCACTCGCCGTAGTCCTCTTTGTCGGATTCCGCGCTTGTGTCCCCTTCCTCTACTCGAGAATCCGATTCGCTGGCATCAAGTTCATCTCCGAACTCAGAGTCGAGTTCTGAGTCCTCTCCTTTAGATACGTCGGATCTGGGGTGTAGCCGGACCTAGGGCGAACTTCAGTGGAAACCAGTGGCTCCTTCGAGGCTGCCACGCACCGCTGACGATTCAAAGGTGTCCAAGTCTGCGAGTAACTCTGTGGGTGAAATGTTCAGTCGAATTGGTCGAAAGAGCAGGGGGACATGGACATACCGCCAAGACCATCGTCCGCTAAGCCCGAACCATAAGCGCTTGTTTTTGTCCCGTCCTTCTTCCATCCCAGCTTGCTCTCCAAATAACGAATATACGCATCTTCTTTGTCTTCTTCCTGAGCTTTTGGAAGACCAGAGTGGCCCGACAAGTTACTGGCCAGTTTTTGGAGTGGCGTGTCTTTCCTGGGCTTTGGACCCAACACCTTTGCCTCGGGGGGCGGGGCGGAGACCCTGGGCTTTTTTGTTACCGGGACATCTTCGTGTTCTTCCTGGGCCGGTCGCTTCCGCTGCTGACGTCGTTTTGTAGTGTGATGTCCGGCCTTTCGTTTTTTGCTCTCGACCCGTTGCAGTTTTCGGTTATCTTTCCTCGATAATCGACCTTTTGAATGGCCTGAATTTTGAGATTTAGCCAGCTGTTGACGAAGCGGTGCCACGCGTTAAATACCGGGGTGAGAAGGGGTAGAGGACCCAATTTCCTCGAGGAGAGCCCTCGGGAGGCGAATCATAGAAAAGACACGGTGGGAACGCGACTGTGGCTGAACGGAAACAATCAAGAGATGGCTTCGACTCCCCCTCCACCCAACAACTTTTTCATCCCTCCAATTCCAAGGGTCAATCCACGCCAGAGAGGCTCGCTCAACACTTCCTTCTCCTTCGGACCTCAGTCACTCGTGAATTCGTACATCGAGGCTAATTCCAGTTCATTGTCCGCCCTCGATCCGAACCGGTCGATCTTACAGGTCTCGCCCATCCGACCTTCCCCCATACGACCTCTTAGAAGGGCAAGAGAGAGCATCGGACGGCATCCTCTAGCAAATGACACCACCGACATCTTCCAAGATACGACCGATCTCTCTGAAGGGGTCACCGACGAGCAGGAGGAAGAGGCTGAGTGGGGGATGGTTGACAGAATGCGGCTCTGGCGACACGATGCCCTAATGCAGCACCTCTTTGATTCTGCAGCGTTCTGGGGCGACAAAATTCTCAGCTGGACGAGTAAGCCCCCTCCATTTCCCGCTCGGAGCTCAGATGTTTACGGTCTCGACACAGACGATCCCAACGATGCATTCTGGCTCGCTCAGACGTTCTTCATGACACATCAATACGCGCGTGCTGAACAATTGCTTATAAGAGCCTTTCCTACCCCAGCCGTGAACCACGACGTGACCAAATTTCCGTTGACGAATGGTCATGCGTACCCCCTCGTTCAGTTCTCCACCGTCCACCCGAACATCGCCGCGCTCTCAGGCAAGGGGAAGGCTCGGGAAATTCCTGAGCCTGTGTCACCATCCAAACGCGGAATGCGCTTACCTGTCGGCCCAAGCAGCATGGTTAACGCAGCTGTGGAGTACCCAAATGGCGCGTCAAGGCTCGTTGATATGAGTGTGGCTTGTAGGTACCTTGCTGCGTTATGTCAGGTGAGATCATCCTCCTCAACTCACGGGGTATACTAATACGACCCAGGTACGGCAAGGAAAGTGGCACAGCGCAACAGAAATGCTAGGAGAATCAAACCCGTTCCGAGATTCAGGTAGGGAACATTCTCAGTGTATTCAGCGCTGCTGAGCCGGTTATCCAGGTAAGAGTGGACCTGCTGTACCAAATGTGGATGGTGGTATCAAAGTAGGGATGCTTGACCCTGTCACTATCACGGCCTTCTCACGCAGGCTCAGGTCGAAGCATCGATGTGCCACCTCAGGGGTTTGGTGATGCTCAAGCTGAATCGATCGGACCAAGCCAAGCAGTGCTTCTTGGAGGCCCTAGCACTCGACGTTAAGTGCTACGATTCCTTTGAGCAGCTGATCAATGGGGAGATGATGTCGGCCGATGAAGGTGGTCAGCTTCCTCCTGCAAGTGTACCTTCGCTTATTCGAGTTCAGAATGGGATTTCATCCAAACCCTCTCATATAAAGACCAGACGCCAGAAGATGCGGATTTCATTCGTTTAATATACACATCACGGCTACGCAAGTATAAACACACGGAAGAACAAGCGCTGACACGAAAGCGGCTGGTGGAAGAATTCGGTCTCTCCGATAACCCTGATGTATTATACAGTTTTGCGGACGCCTTATACACCCAATTCCGATGGGCGGATTGTTTTGCGATCACTTCGAGGTGTGTCATCCGGTAGTCGCCTTGTGAGCGTACCTAAACGACTTGAAGGATATTAGGCCTCGTCGCGATTCACCCTCCTACTATTCCCATGCACATCGCGTGCATGTATCACTTATCGAACCTTCATTCGAAGTTGTTCATCCTGGCCCATGAGATGGTGGACAAGGAGCCAGAGAATGCCGTCAGTTGGTACGCTGTGGGGGTCTGGTACCTGACCGCGAAGAAGTGGCAAGACGCTCGAACTTATTTCAGGTACTTTTATACGCATGGCGAAGGAACACCAACTGACTATTTATACAAGCAAGTCAACACTTATGGACCCTCGCTCTGCCCCCGCGTGGTTGGCCTTTGCCCATACATTCGCATTAGAAGGAGAACATGATCACGCAGTCACAGCATATTCGACATGCTCACGCCTCTTTCCTGGGTGGGTTTCTGGGAGTAATGCAGTTTGCCATTGCTAATAAGGAGTTAGATCTCACCTCCCACTTCTTTTCATCGGGATGGAACAGATGATGCTTTCGCACCTCATCCACGCAGATGAAGCTCTCAGTGGTGCCCATGCAATGTGCGACGTCGACCCATTATTGGTCAACGAGAGAGGAGTTTTCAAGTTCTACAATCAAGAGTGAGTTTCGCAGAGTATTCTCTCCTGTATCCCGGAGATTTGACCGTTACCCAGCTATCAAGGGGCCATCGGGCTATTCGAGCAGGCGATACAGTTAGCCAAGATCACACAGACGTCCCAGGCGTCGTGGGTCAACACGTTCATCAATCTAGGTACCGCATACAAACGAATTGGGTCTGTGTCCTATTGATCTGACTTGGGCTTGGAGAGCTGACCAATTCACCCGGCTTATTCTCCGCAGGCGACTGATGGATGCCCGAGACACTTACAAAAAGGTGATCGAGATCGACCCTCGGAACGTTCCAGCCCTCGTCTTCCTCGGGAGCGTCTACCAGCTCCTCGATGACCCCGACAGAGCAATTGTGAAATACCACGAGGTACCCAGGATCACTGGATTTGCATAAACGACAGACCACATTAATCCGATATTTTAGGCTTTAAGTCTCAATCCCATCAACGGACAAGCGATCACGTTGCTGAACGTATCTTTGGACGCCACAAGCTATATCCGACCAAAAGAGGCTAAACCGATGCCTTCTTGGATGAAGATTGCGTTTGGGAAGCCACAACATACGGCAGCTCGCGCTCTAGCATCACCGACTGGTGCGGACGTGGACGAATCTTCCGTTGATGGAAGCATTTGAGTGCTCGGGATGATAGATATTGTCATGGAGGTCGGTATCCCATAAACGAAATATATGAGACAAAAAGATCCCGTTTCTCCAAACAGCAATCTTTTCGTGGTACTGTCGCATTTAGGTGCGATGTGACCGCGCTCATGGGCATGACCTGACATGACGCTCAACGGTACTTTATTCTGTCCCGCTCGGGCGGTTATGCATTATTTGTCATCGTTGACCCCCCATGAGGACCCCCGCGAGGCGCTGGATATAAATCCCGACCAAACTCCCGCCACACTTTTTCTCATCTGTCCGGCTCCTCATGGTTGGTGTCTGTCGCGCCCTCTTGGATACCGGAAGTTGTAGCGATGATTACTGTCGCTTTCATCACGACGTCCACATCTGTGAAACATGCAGTGTAGTCTGCATTACAGGTAACTCCTACCAAGCCCACTTGGCCGGCAAGAACCATCGGAAAACTCTGGAGAAAGTCGCCTACGCCCAAGCACACGGCATTGATACGGAGTTTTGCGAGCTGTGTCAAATCATTATCGTCAATCACAATTGGGAGGGGCACCAACGAACGAAGAGACATTTGAACAAACAACGTTTCTTCGCCTTCAAGTCGCTGCTCGGGGAGGCGGAGAAAGACAAGCATGGGATCTCTGTCTCGGCTTCCGAAGGTGTCGATTTCGGAATCGTTGAGCTTGAGGAGGCCCGAGCTGGGAGGGACGTTGTGCTTGTGATCACCACGTCAGTCCCCCGCTCGAGCGTCCATTTGGTCGATGTGAAGTTGACCTCGACTTCTAACCGTGGTCGGACTTCGCCGTGAGTTTCTTCCTGCTTCATCTTTCGTCGAGGTTACTTACGATCGATACTCAAAGCTTTTTCGCGGATTTTACTACAAGCAAAATAATCTATGGATTGGAGACCCGTCTCACCATCCGCTTCACCCAAGATCATCGTGGCCGTTACGAAGATCGTGCTGAGATCCTTTTCGAGGATACCCAACTTGGAAAAGAATTCGTAATCGTTCGGCCTCTTCGTGTCATAGTTGGCAGCAGGGAGGATCACGCTGCCCTCCGGCCCACCGCACCGTACGTCCCACGTAGGCGCACGAACCGTGCCCCTGTGAATGAGGTTGTCCCGGGTGTAGTAAGTTTATGTTTGCCACAAACCAAGGGAGATTCTTACTTGGCTCGTAGGCGCCAGAGTCCAACGTAGCGATCAGCTGGAAGGTTCGGTTACCTCAAGCTGAGATTCCTGGACCCATTGTCCTCGCGTTGAAGTACGGCTCCACAAAGGATCAGATTGAGAACATTAAGCGTACTGCGCTCCCCAGGACCTTTGACGCCACCACTTATGGCCGACACTTCAAAACTCTACTCTGGGCCGAGGAGTACCAGATGGAGTAAGTAGTGCAGGTTTTGGTTCTCTGAATACTTCTGACTTGCCGTAACCAGAAACGATCTTGAGAGATACGACATCCCCGATGCAATATTAACACGGCATAATCAGTACCACTAGTGAGAAAAATTTCCCTCCCCCCTGATGTCTAGCTCCTCACAAAAGCCTAAGCCTGGAAGTCCCTGGACTTGCGGAAAAGCGCCCCAGTGTCCTCAAAGGTAAGGTCACTGAGACATCTGGAGCCTGCTCCGCTGAGTTTGCTCTCCAGGTGACACCATCCTCGTCCAGCCACATGGGGAAACGAGGTGGTTCGAAGGATACGTTCACCTTGTTCGGAAGCTCGAAGTTGGTCTGTGTTTCAGTGGATCATTCAGAATGACAAGTACACAACAAAGGTTTTCCGTTCGGTTCAGGCTGAACAGATACCCTCTCCGTCGACAGCATCAGGCAATGGACACTGTATTCGAGCAGAACAGGATTCTGTTCCCAACCAGGGCTCACTTTGGGACTATTTGCCCGAGCATCCTCGGGGTGCGGAGAGTGATTTACAACCCGGCTATCGCAAGCAACGGGGCGCAACTCCAGGCCATTACATCTATCCTGAGGCTTCCTGCGGGTTCCCCCCCTTTCTGTGTCTTTGGCCCGTACGTGATTTGTACTCAGTTCGACCGACTCTTCGTCTAACTCACCTCCTAGACCTGGGACTGGTAAAACTGTGACTATAGTTGAAGGCATCCGCCAGTTACTCCGCCAGAATCCGCTCGCCAGAATTTTAGCTTGCGCTCCAAGTAACTCTGCTGCTGATCTCATCGCAGAGAAATTGGTCGGTGTCCTATCTCCGGATGAATTATTCCGATTCTATGCACCCTCGCGTCCAGAAGAGGCTACCTCCAGCAAGTTGGTGGATTACACTCATCGGGTTCAGAGAACATATACTGTTCCACTCATGTCCAGGATGACAAGATTCAAAGTGATAGTCTCTACCTGCGTGTCTGCATCAGTCTTCCATGGGATAGGGATGCAGCGTGGCCACTTCGGATATATCTTCATCGACGAGGCTGGTCAAGCCACCGAACCAGAGGTTATGATCGCTGTGAAGACGATGGCAGACAATGATACGAGGGTGATCCTCTCTGGTGATCATAAACAGCTCGGTCCAATCATCCGATCGAACGTTACGAGAGCCTTGGGACTTGAAACCAGTTATCTGGAACGGTTGATGGGGCGAGATGGGTATGATGGGGCGCAGAATCACGGCATCAGGTCCTTCGACTCTTGCTCAGTAGCTGCACGATCCGCTCACTGAGTCATTCCAGCGTTGTCAAGCTCGTAAAGAATTTCCGGTCCCATGAAGCTATTCTCAAGTTCCCCAACGAGAACTTTTACAGGGGAGAACTACAGGCTTCTGCTGCGCGTCAAGTGATCGACTCTTTCATCAATAAACCCATTCTCCCGAATCCTCGATTCCCGATCTTGTTCCATGGCATTGTGGGGAAAGACGATCGCGATGCGTCCTCTCCGTCTTTCTTCAATATTGACGAGGTCACGGAAACCAAGGACTACGTGATGCGGCTCAAGCGGATTTACCGAATCAGTGCGTTCTCTCGTGTGTCTGTGGAACACAATTTTCTGACGCCTCTACCCTAGCGGACCATGAAATCGGTACGACTGTAGTCACACCACGCCTTGAGGTGCACCCTAATTGTTACTAGGTGTCATCGCCCCGTACCACGCCCAAGTCCAGAAAATCCGCTCCACCCTTAAGGCGGTTGCAGACGAAGTCAAGGTTGGGAGTGTCGAGGAGTTCCAGGGTCAGGTAAATCGTAAACCAAACGACTTTCTGTTTCAAACCCACATCTATTTCTATAGGAACGAAAAGTCATCATCATTTCCACGGTAAGGAGCAGTTCTGAACACATTGATTACGACGTTCGTCACACTCTCGGTTTCGTGGCCAACCCCCGACGATTCAACGGTAGATTCTGTGAATACCTTCGTTCCCTGTCTCCTTGCTAAGACCCACTTCTAGTTGCCGTAACGCGGGCGATGGCTTTGTTGATTGTAATCGGCAACCCCGAGGTCCTCTCCTTGGACCCCATGTGGCGCTCATTCCTCAATTACGTCCGCAGGAATAATGGATGTATAGGAGCGGAGATACCTTGGGACTACAACGAAGAGGTCGACGTGGGGGGAGATTATGCCGAAAGATACAGAAACGCCAGGATCGATGACATGAACGCGCTGACGATTCGGTTGCAAGAGCGTGTTCTTGCAAGGGCTTCCGTTGCGGATGTTGGATCCGACGATGAAGGAGGGAATGTTGATCGTCCGTGGAGAGATGCCGAGTAGGGTGCACATGTCCTAGAGCCTAGACCTGCCCTACAAAATGACCGTTTCAATCATTCGTGGCTATACGAGTCTTGATTGCGAGGATGGGTAAATGTGGGAATCGCTGGCTCCAGGTCTGATGGTATCAGAGCTTTGCAGACGTTGGCGAGTCCCAGCGCCCATCAGGCCGGCCGACCCCAGATGACTGACAGCGCGGAACTCTACCACCGTTCACTGAGCACATCCTCGAATCCAAAGGGACCTTAAACGCTGCGATGGACTGGAATACCAAGACCGTCGTCGGCACCGTGGCGGTCTTGGCCGTGTACATACTCCTCAAGAAGCTACGGACTCGGTCATCTATTTCGGACATACGTGGTCCTGACAGCTCTTCGACCTTTTTATTGGGTTCCCGCATTTCTCTATGCTTGGTATGGCTCGCACTAACCAAATGGGCGACATAGGTCATCTGAAGTTTTTGTGGCATTCTGAGTCTGGTGTCATCGAGAATCGGTTTCTGAAAGAGTACGGGAATGTGGTTCGCATTAAGGGGCCTTTCTTGGTGCGCCAAATCTCGTTCAGAGCGGTTATTGATCCTGACGGGCGTAAAGGAGGACCGACTTTGGTTCGCCGATCCCAAGGCGTTGCATCACATCCTACAAGCCACAAGTTACCTCTACGTGAAACCTTTGATTCGTCAGGAGACTGCTTCCCTGGTCACCGACAAAGGTTTGCTTTGGGCGGATGGTACGTCAGGTCCCCACTGACCTCCCGACACGAGCTCATCCAATGCCTAGGTGAGACCCACAGGCGGCAAAGGAAGGGCATGATGCCAGCATTTGGATTAACTGCGTCAAGAGAGTTACTGCCGCGTTTTGTAGAGGTCCTCGACAAAGTCAGTGCATTCCTTTGGATATTCGCTCCATAACTACATGGGATTTAAAACAGCTCGATGGAATGTGGAAAGACCTCATCTCAAATGCTTCCGATGGCCCAATGACGCTGGACGCAGTCGAATGGCTTGGTAGAGCCGCTCTTGATGTGTAGGTGCTCATCTCACATCCCATTCTGTATCAGGTGTCTGACATATCGGTAGGATCGGGAAAGGTGAGAATTCATCAAGCCCTTGAAACCCCCACGGTTTATGAAGCTTTTCCGTTAGCTTCTTTCGAGTACGACTTCGGCGCACTAGATCGACTGAATAACCCTATAACCAATACATACCTCAACCTCGTGTACGTGTTTGTGCTCCGTGGTTCATCATGTGTTCTTGCTGATGCCGGGTAAACCCACAGAAACTCCGCCTTCGGCACAAAGCCGCCTCCCGTAGAGATGTTCGTCTCGGACGTAGCGCAGTACTTCCCATACGGGATCATAACGTGGCTATTTGAAAAAGACAAGAAACCAGGGAGCGTCAAGATCCGCGAGAACAGGGAACAGGCTCATGTTGTCGCTCGGGCCTTGATTGATGCGAAACGCGAAAATATGCGCAATGGGGACCAAGGGAAGGATGTCCTCAGTTTACTCAGTAAGTGTCAAATCGAAGAGTGATGTCTATTGGCTTCTTATTTGACGCTTCAATCAGTCAAAGGGAGTGGTGAAGCCGACGGGATGCTGGAAGATTTTGAAATCATCGCGCAAGTCCGGTTAGTCGGAGAGGTCTCTCGCGTTGCGTCGTTGACCTTCCGCTAGAACGCTCACGTTGGCTGGTCATGAAACAACCTCCAAGACTGTGGGGGACTTCATCCAATCCTTCACGTGTAATTCCCTGACGAACTCTTAGATGGCTTATATCTTGTGGGAACTTGCTAAAAATCCAGGGTGCCAAACCAAACTCCGCGCGGAACTGGATGCCAACGTTTCAGTAAAGGGAAACGCGGACTTTACGGCCGTTGAACTGGAAAACATGCCCTATCTGAACGCCGTAATAAAGGTACGCTACTTCAGAGATGCTAAGCACGAACGGGTGAACTGAACGATTCACATAGGAAACTCTGCGCGTCCACAGTTCCCTAACAGATATCATTCGCCAGGCTTCCGAGGATAACGTGCTTCCCCTCTCAACCCCAATCGTGGGTACCTCAGGGAAAACGTATCGAGAACTCCGTATCCCAAAAGGGACGATCATTCACGCCTCCACGTTTGGATACAACATGTAAGATACTGCAGGGTAGTGGGTGTGACGAGGAAACTGAAATTCGTACCATGCAGAAACCCGGACGTTTGGGGAGACGACGCTCAGGTGTTCCGGCCAGAACGATGGTTCGAACTGGATGCGAGTAAAGTGGAGACTCCCCTTGGGGTTTATGGAAACCTGTAAGAACACCTGATACCCCGCCGTCCCCCCTGGTCACCAATTTACACTCGACAGGCTCTCATTCTCTGCGGGTGCTCGAAGTTGTATAGGGTGGAGGTTTGCGTAAGTCGTCATGCATTCGGCGCGCAAGGATGGTCCCGGGTATTCACTTCCATTGCGTTCGTCAGTATCCTCGAGTTACAGGTGTTCACAGCTCGTCTCGTCCGAGAGTTCGAGTTTTCCGAGGTGGAGGATAGACCCATCAAAATGTGGCGGCCGGGTTTGGTGGTCCCCACTGTGGAGGGAGAGGAAGAGAAAGGACCACAGTTACCGCTCAAGGTTTCTGTGGTTCGCCGGAATTGACACACGGATGGAGATGATGAAATGTTTTATTGGAATACAACTATTGCCCTCCTGGATACCACTAGTCTCTACGATCTAGGGGATCGGTCCCGGACCGTGAGTCCGAAACAGACCCACTAATTACTAGGTCATTACAAGGTTGTCCCATGGAGAGGTCGGAAAAACAGATCCGGAGAAGGAAAAAAGAAAGCAGAGGTAAAAGTGAAGGAGGGAGAACGAGGAAACAACCGATAAGGAAGAATAAAAAGAAAAGAAGGGGAGGGATTAACATGATTGAAAACAGAAAGCAGGAACAAGGAACGTAGAGCGAAAGCACCAACGACCAAAGGATCAAGTGATGGACGGACGGATGTGGAGGTATCAGAGAAATGGGATGATCGAGAGTGATGAGGTGAGGGTGAGATATCGCAAGCAGATTCAGGAAGATGTGAGTACGGTAAGCGTAACCTCATGAGGTGTGAAGGAGAGCGTGGATGGTGATTACACATGTACAAAGCGTGGAAGGGGGATGAGCGGTCGTGCAAAGTCGTGTGCCTCGTGGAATGTCTCATCAGGAACCCCAGAACCCGGTCGCCTGAATTACTGAGACTGTTTACTCGTCTGTTCCTCCGATGGTAGTTCGTACAACGGCGGGATCTCCCCAACCATATCCCCGTGGACCCTAAACCTATACAGACACGTGTACTCTGGCCGCCCCCAGTTGTTCTTGACGACCAACACGACCACTCCGAAGTCCACACCCAACGCCCTCACTTCAGAATCCACAGGGAATGTTTGTATGTTCCTCGTCGAATGAACATCGTACAGGAATTTGGCAACGCGGATGTACTGTGCGTCCTTTGGAAGGTGCTTCGGAACCTCCCACTCCTCGTCCTTCGGGTCCAAGGCAATGCCGGATTCAACAGCGTCAGATCTCCTTCGTTGACGGTCAGTTAACCAACCGGCCACTTTCGCGAGGTTATCCTGGCCCTCAACGAGACCCCAGACTTCCATCTGGCGGGGGGTGGAACGGAGATCGAAGGCGACTTCCTTGGCGACGTGGTCGATCGTGATATCCGAGATATAAGTCCTCCGGGCAAGTTTAACACCCAATTGCCCCTCGGACCCCTCGAATGGCCAACAGCGACCGGCGTAATTGTGAGGGTAGAGAGCATTGATCGGCGACAGACCGCTAGCGTATCCGCTGCCAGTGACGAATCCGATCGCTTTCCCGACGACACCCTCGGGCGAGATGCTGTAAGTAGCGGAAGTTAAGGAAGGGATGATTTGGGCCCCTGCGGAATGGAGAGCAAAGTCTGGCCGGGCGAGAACATCCTTCGACCAATTGGATGTGATGGAGTCTATCATCTGGTGGATCAACGCAGTAACGTCTTGTCCGTCCGTGGACTTGATGGTCACCGCTGATAACGGCTTGTTCGTGACCTTGTTCCACCACGCGGGAGCGCTACCGGCGCTGGTCTTCGAGATTGACTTGCCCAACTCGAGAGCCTCCTTGGCGTCACCTTCGGCAGTGCCGATCCTCTCTTCGAGTAGCCTCCACTTCGCATTGAGCTCTTCCCGATGTTTCTCCAATAATTTCTCCAGCTCCTTGGAACCCCCGCCGTCCTTTCCGCTCTTTTGTCCAGGGAGGGTCCCATCCTGGATCTTCTTCTGGAGATCCTCGATAGACTTCTTGACGGCAGCGATGCCCCCGCTGGTCATTTGGCGGTTCTGGGTGTCAGCCTCGTTAATCTTGGATACGTCGGCTGTCAGTCGTTTATCCAAGGCAGTGAGTTTATCCAAGAAGTCGGAAATACTCTTGGTGAAGTCATTCTCGATACGTCGCTGAGAGTGTCGGGAATCCGCGCCGAAGTCATACAATGCACGCTCAAGTGCTTGAAGACGGGTAGAGAGTTCGGAGACATCTGCAACAGGGGTTTCTGGAGGTGTGTAGTCGGTAGGTTTTGAAGGGGTGATCCAGGAGATGGCGATTCCGCCTTGTCGAAGGACGTAGACAGCAAGTATCAGAACGGCAAAGGAAACTAAGCCCCCCCTGTTGTTCTTCCAGAGGTCCTTCGATCCGCCCAGTAGAGTCTCTAGCGCCTGCGTTGAAGCCCAGGAGATATACCCTAGTACCGAGAATAGGGAAGAGATGATGCCCATAATCGAACGAAGGATGACATTGACGAGTTTCCCAAGGAAGCCGCCAATAGAGAAGGAAGGTGAGGATGTTGTGGGGTGGAGAACGTCGGGTTCCACGTCTGTTTCCAGGGGTTCTTCGATCTCTGGGATGGAGGCAAGGCCGCTCTCGGCCATGTCCAGTGATGGGTCGGAGTAGGATGGGGGTTCTGGCGGGTGGGAGAGACGGTTCGGAGGGGGTAACGAGTTTCTGACGACCGATGCTGCTCGCTGGGGATCGACCTCAGTGTCAAAACGAATTCCTTGAGGAACAAGTATACGTACATGTTCGCTGACCTTAGACTGCTCGTCGGTTTCACTGCCATCTTCTTCTTCCTCCTCCTCAACGTATTCACCCTTGGCATTCTTCTTCCGCCGTCTCTTCTTGTCATAACCAGCGACCGGTAAAGTCGTCAGGGGACCACCAACGGAGTCGTTCCTCTTCTTCTTCCGTCTCCTCTTACGGTCGCCATCGACGAAATCCTCGTCCGACTCTTCCAAATCCGAAGCGGTGGGTTTATACGCTTTGTTGTCGCTAGAGATGCGGTTTCGCTTTGAAGCGGGGGGTTTCTTCTGAGATTGTTGAGGTGTGGCTGGCTCATTGCGATATTCGCGTTCTTCGGAGGCGTAATCGTAGCTGGCCATCGATTGCTCTCGTTCAGGAGAACGGGGTTTCATGTGGATACTGACAACGGGATTATTAACGAACGACCGAACCGTTTCGGCGACATGCTCGAAGGGGCTCTTGCCGCGGGTATATGTCGGCGGAGCCTCGTCTTCGGAGTCTGGAACCAGATTTGTCGATCCCGTCTTACTTATTGGACGGCGGGGTGGAAGTCGGTTGGCAGGAGGCGGGTTGAGACGTCGTGTGGCCGTCGACTGAGTCTCCTTCTCGTACTCTACCGACGTGCTTCGGGGTAAATTCGTCCTGCGAGTGGCCCCGGTGGCCCAGGCGTCGTTTGGATTGACTGGCACAGGTGGTGGCATGGGATTTTCAGTGGTGGCAGCCTGGTGGAAAGCGTTTGCGATTTGAACAGAGGTGTCCTTGACGTTCCAGCGTTGGGGGTCGACGTTTTTCGCGGCTGATTGTTGTTTGCGCTTCGCAAAACGAACTAGGGCGGGTTCGTCTGGGTCCTCGAGGTCGTGGGGGATTACTTTCGGTGGAGAACGCGTCTCGAGAGATGGGGCACTGCGTGTGGTGACTGACATCAACGCCGACGCGAACGCGAAGTGGGGTGGAAGTACTCACCCAAATGAGTATGAGGTCGGGACTAAACGTGCCTGTTGGTTCTGCGCTTGTTTGTTGAAAAACGTGTTTCGGTCGACTCGTCGGTTCTGATCCAGTGGGGTTGCTGTAAAAGACATACGTGTGTTGACGCTAGCGGCCGCGGCGGATGTTATCCAGCTCGCCGATGACGACAGAGACGGCAACGAGGTCGCAACGAGGATGGGTGACGGTAATGGTGAGAGATGAAGTCGAGACGGAACCACCTGTGAACAGTGTGTCCGGCTATTGTCTAGGCGCCCGCCCTTTGTCCCTCCCTTTGTTCGACCAATCTGCATCTGGCCCACTCCTCCCTATCCACGGCCGTAGGGGACGCGGACCTCCTGGAAAAATGGATACCTCTCTCTATTTTGACCGCCATGAAAAAAATACCATGTCAGATCCGTCTCTTAGCCAGCTTCGTGATGCGATGTCAATGCAGCTATCGCGTTTATTCACTCATTGCACGCGCGAGGCTCTCCCGCTCGAGCTTCCCTGTTTTCAGCGTGCATCCTAAATAGCTTTCACGTGGCCGTCGCTGAGCTGGTGCTTGATGGAAGGCTCACCCATGACCCAGCGGCAGCCGTGCACCAGCCAGGTCAGGCCCTGTTGAAACCCGACAGGGGAAGGCGACTTATGAAAATGATCACACGCACGTTGACCTCAACCACACCTACCGAAGGGCCAGCCATGACACTCTCGGGACTCGTTTCCGCTGTGACCTTCCTCACCCTCATGCCTACTGCGCTAATCCTTCGTCTAATTACGCTTCTCAACCTCAACACGGTCGTGTTGTACTATCCTTCTACACTCCCACCGCACGAAAATATCCCCCTGACTTCATTCGATAATAACACCGCTTTGAAGCTTGACTTGAAGGATCAAACCACCGATTTGCTACCATTATGGCTCTCGCACATGCTCCAGAACCACAACTTATCGCAATCTATGTCTGAGTGGAAGGGCCAAATCGCACCTGTCGCCATTACCATTCAGTTGACAGCCGACTTTACCCAACCTCCCGCCGGCCATTTGCCTGATCAAATGGCCACTATCTTGAACGTATCGGAATCTATGATCAAGGACGGAATTCCGCAGGTTATATCATCTTCCGACACAGCCTCC
>Ga0307513_10003082_pt1 | contig 22744 bp, 30 predicted proteins | sample 15_EM_MG_FD_202174 | JGI IMG/M metagenome (GOLD analysis project Ga0307513, IMG submission 202174) | Populus trichocarpa ectomycorrhiza microbial communities from riparian zone in the Pacific Northwest, United States - 15_EM | ecosystem: Host-associated > Plants > Roots > Unclassified | place... | reverse complement strand
GTATCTCATCAGCGGCAGCAACAAGGCGAGTCTCACCCTCGGCTGCTACTGTGTCGGGCGGCTCAGGATCGGGCGATGGAGCGATCCATCGTCCGTCTAGGCCTCTTCGTGGGCGTAGCGGTTGCATGCCCCTTTTGCTCTTGGTTTGCTTTGGCATTCGCGATTGTTGCTTTCAAATTTGAGGAGAGGAAAAAATGTGTAAGGTTGTGACCTTCTTCTCTTTCGTCTTGAGTAGATATTTTCCAGTTGCACAATTCCTCGAAGCCCTTCGTATATTGAAAGGAACAAGAATGGTAGTGCGTGTAGGAAAGGATACAAAAGTAGGAGTAAGAAAAAGGTCGTACAAACAAAGTGCCAACTATGAGCCTTATAAGGAAGGACGACTTATTACATAATAAACAATTGGCATAATAGAAGTACGAGTCCTTACACGAGGAGGGCGTCGGCAGAGAGCGCGGGTGCGCACGGCCCGACCCCCCATGTGGGGCACACGGATGGTGTCGTTTACGAGGGAGGTGAGGCGCTCGCGAAGGGCGTTTGCAGCGGGCGAGTCGGCACGGAGATCGGCGGAGTCTTCCTCGCCTTGCAGGGGAACGATCGATGGGAATGGGCGTAAAGGGGAGAGTGGGAGATAAGGTGCTGACCGACTGTTGGCTCGCCTGGAAATGCGTTGTGTAGGATCGAGTTGACGGCAGCCTGTGCGGCAAAGTCTGCGACTGTTGGCACTGCCAGTGCCAGTGAACAAACCCCATTTAAAGCCGTCCTACATCTATTCGAACGCTTCCGCCTATCGACTACCTGGTTCTCACACTAAAACCCTAAATGTATAGGCGAATACAAAGCCCGAGGCTGGGTGGCACTCAGATCTCCACGGGAGATGGAGCCCCATATTTCCCATGCATAGAGTTTTTGTATTCGCCTATACATATAGGGCTTTAGTGTGAGAACCAGGTGTCGTTCTCCCTTCTCCGTTCAACACGTTTTCAATTAAACACTACTCGATGTCAGACAGGCGGTGACTGTATGCATCAGAGACCAGAGACCACTCTTCGTGTATATATATGAGATCTCGGACTTCCTTGCTATTTCGTCAACCTTCGGTCTTTCTCACCCCCTTCTCGCCCTTTCCTGATCGTCCTCATGCCCATCCTCCGACTACCTGGTACGCTGTGCTCTCTGTCTGATGAGTTTTTGCTTTCCATTCACTCTCTTCCAGATATTCCCGCGGCAATGTTGGACTGGGAGTTGCACGTTCATCCCAAGGAACGGGAAATGACCAGGATGTCCAACGAGTGGTTCGCTAGGTTGAACCCACGTCAATGTCCCACCGGACTCCGCTCTTACTTTTCTCTCTGTACAGCTATAAATTACTTCCGCCCCACCTATACGAGGAATGGACAACCAGTGAATTCCCACTGTTGGCTGCAATGTGTTTCCCAGATGCACCTGATGACAAGTTACGGTGCGTATTGCAGTCCCAATGCTTTCATTTGGCTCACTCCCAGTCAAACAGAATGTGCATGGATTATACAAGTATCCTATTCTCCTACGATGACCTCATGGATGTCCCTGGCGACAATGAAGAGACGAAATACATGCACGACGCCCGTGGCGCCGAAAAGGCCGCCCAAATGCTCATGCATATTTTTAAGAAACCGGAAGAATTCAAACCAATCGACACCCTCCCTGTACTCACGGCCTTCCACGAGTAAGCCGTCAAGTCGGCTTCCCACTCCCGCTAACCGTCCGTGTAGCACATGGATCCGATTTTCTCGCGACGCGACACCCAACCAACAACGGCGCTTCATTGACACATGTCAAGCTTACGTCCATGCAACACAAGAGCAAGTAGTAAACCGCCTCGATCAAACGTGCCCGAGCATCGAAAGTTACGTCGAACTCAGGCGTCACACCTCGGCCATTTGGGTGGGTGGTTCACCTCATATAAAGCATCATCTAACCTTGGACTGGACCTCTTAGAATTTTGTGTCCCTTATTGAATATATTCTCGGCATAGACGTTCCTGACGTTGCATATTCTCACCCAGCCGTCATTGCGCTCTCGGAAGCCTCAAATGACATCATTTCCTGGGCAAATGTTTGTCTCCGCTCATCTTACCATGTTCATCGATTGACGATTCGTCTAGGACATTTATTCGTTTAACAATGAACAAGCTCGTGGCGTAAGTCTGGGAGGCCACCTCTTTGCTCCCACTTGACCCACTCACTTATATCTCAGGACTACCATAACTTAGTGGCCATCGTTGCCATCCAGAGGAACTTATCAATACAGGGCGCCATCGACTTTGTGTACTCTATGATCCTCGAGGCTATTGCGCGCTTCTGGCGGGAGAGAAAAAAAGTCCCTTCTTTTGGAGAAAAAGCCGACCCGGTTGTAAGCGAGTACTTGCGTGGACTCGAGATCTACACAGTGTAAGTAATCATTTGTCATCGTCATCTTGTTCGTTCCTAACAGCACACAGAGGCAATCTCGTCTGGCATATAGAATCGCAGCGCTATCTCGGTTCCCAAGTCCGAGAAATCCGCCGAACTCTGCGAGTCGAAATCAAACCATTGGAAGAAGGGGTCGTTTCACCATTTGTATTTCGATACGAAGACGCCCTGCAAGAACGTGCTCCCAGCCCAGCACTCACTGTTACAACAACAGACGAGCCACCATCCCCAGAGGCAGTCTCGTCGGACCCTCTTGCCCTCACTGTCGTAAGACAGGCAAGGCGAATCGATCTACTTGGTATCGGTCGGACAAGCTTCCAGTGGATCGTAGGGATGCTCTCATACTTAATATCGGGGCCGATCTACTTCACTCCGTTAATTCCGCTCCTGCTGTTGCTAATCCTCCCCGCGCCAATCACAAAAGGGTAGCTAATAACTCACCTGAACCTATCGTCGTGCTTTGGCCCCTTAGTGTAGAGCTTTGTACTACCACTGTTGTTGTGTCCGTTGTTGTCCCCTGTATTAGGAACACATGCCAATCCAACTAATTTTACCATCCTCCGATGATTGTCGACTGTTTTCGAGTCTGGTTCTTTGTTTCAAGCACCTCTGTTTTGACGCTTTTGAGGTTTCCCCAGAAGAATGAGCAAGGAACCTCTATCAATTGAAATACTGCTCCAGAAGCAGAAAGAGCAACGAGAGGCTGCCGCAAAAGTAACATTCCTCTCCGAATAACCCAAACTGGTATTCACATCGTGTTGTTTAGCCCAGGTTTCTCACTAAGGAAGAACGTGCCGAAATTGCGATTGAGAAGCGGAAGCAGGAGATCAAGGAGGATCGTGAAAGAGAGGATCGTGCTCGTGCTCACCGGGAGACAATGGCCAAAGAGGTGGAGGGGTTTCGCTCCCAGTCGAGAGCAAAAGAACGTGACACCCGTGAAAAAGATGGAAGACAATCAAGGTGTAAGATGTTTCGTTGCTTTTGGTCCACTATAGGCCTTGACCTCCGTCTTAGACGATGATCGTCGTCGTGACCCGCGCGGGTTTGATAGTCGTGATCGCAATGCCCGTCCAGGGTACCAGAATGGTATTCCAACTGGTCCTCGAGCTGACCGCGACAAGCCCGCAACTTCTCACCGCTCAGGCATGCCTCCGCCTCCAGTTCCAGCTCCAGCTCCAGCCCCAGCCACGCAGCAGGAAACTGCCCCGAAGCAAGCTCCCACGACTGAACAAGCCAGTGCTGACTCGAGTATGTCAAATGCGGAGCTCTCGGCCATTCGCTCGCGGTATCTGGGGGTCGACAAGAAGAAGCGCCAAATACGAAAGATGAGCGACCGCAAGTTTGTCTTCGACTGGTCGGAACAGGACGACACGTTCAGCTCGGACTCGCCTTCCGCGGTGGGCGGTGCACGACAAGGTGCTGCTGTCATGTTCGGCAGAGGCCACCTTGCCGGCATGGATTCAGATGCAGCACATACAACTGTGGCTTCTGGAGGTAGACTCGGCAGTGGAGATAGGAAGAAAGGAGCCGTTGACGAGCGGCATTGGTCGGAAAAGCCTCTCTCCGAGATGAAGGAGAGAGACTGGCGAATCTTCCGCGAAGATTTCAGCATATCAGCCCGAGGTACCCTATTTCCCTCTGGCGACTCTCCCGAACTGATTAGAATTCCTCAAGGTGGCCAAACTCCGTTCCCTCTCCGATCTTGGGAGGAGTCGTCTATACCAGCTCCCTTACTCGACGTCATTGCGACTATTGGGTACAAAGACCCCTCTCCTATCCAACGCCAAGCGATTCCTATCGGCCTTCAGAATCGCGACCTCATTGGGATTGCAGAAACAGGTGGGCACTGGTTTCGGCTTTCCGTTTTGTCTGTGCCTGATCTATCACACAGGCTCTGGTAAAACTGCAGCATTCGTCATTCCGATGCTGGTCTATATATTAGGTCTTCCGCCACTCACGGACCCCAATCGCCATCTTGGACCGTATGCGTTGATAATGGCTCCGACCCGCGAACTGGCTCAGCAGATCGAAACCGAAGCGCGAAGGTTTGCAGCACCACTGGGGTACCGATGTGTTTCCATTGTCGGTGGCGTATGTACAAACCTTTAGCCCCTCGTTCTCTACGCACACGCTGATATCAGGGTTCATAGCGTGCGGTAGAGGAACAGCAGTTCAACCTTCGGGAGGGTGCAGAAATCATCATCGCAACTCCTGGACGATTGAAAGATGTCATTGATCGACATGTGGTCGTCCTATCACAGTGCACATACGTTGTGATGGATGAAGCTGATAGGATGGTACACCTGGGGTTTGAGGCCGACCTAAACTTTATCCTGGATGCCTTGCCCTCCGATGTGCTCAAAGGTGAATCGACCGATACAATGGACGTCGATGGCGTGGATGTCAAGAAAGGTAGGACTCGTGTCACGGCACTCTTTTCCGCTACAATGCCACCTGCGGTTGAAAGGATTGCACGGAAGTATCTGAAGAAACCTGCAACGATCACAATCGGTGAAGCCGGTCGTGCTGTCGACACCGTAGAACAACGGGTAGAGTTTGTGAACGGAGACGAGAAAAAGAAGTAAGTCCAGACTGCGATGTCATTCGCTGCAGTCGCTGACACTCGCCAAGGGCTCGGCTCCTGGACGTACTCAACAACGGAGGCTTCCCGTCTCCTATCATTGTTTTCGTCAATCAAAAGAAGACCGCCGATATGGTCGCAAAGGACTTACAGCGTGCCGGGGTGCGCCAAACGTTCCCGCATTGCCAGACTCCTGGTATCACTGACCCGATTTTTGCATAGTGGAGTACGTCTACTCTGCACTCGGGGAAAACTCAAGAGCAGAGAGAGGCCGCGCTCGCCCAACTCCGCAACGGCGAAGCTGACGTTCTCGTTGCAACCGATCTGGCCGGTCGAGGTATCGATGTACCCGATGTTTCCTTGGTCATCAACTTCCAGATGGCAAACACAATTGAAGCTTATGTTCATCGCATCGGTGCGTCGCCGTATCTGTAACAGAAGTAATGGTTTCTGATCCTCTACCCAGGTCGTACGGGTCGAGCCGGCAAGCAGGGTGTTTCAATTACCTTCCTTACTAACGACGACGATGAAGTAATGTACGATCTTAAGCAAGGTTCGTCCTGCTCTCTAGGTCTCCGGGTTATACTCAAGTCATTTGCAGAAATTGGCAAGAGCCCAATCAGCAAAGTATCACCAGAGCTCGCCAGACATGAAGCTGCTCAGCAGAAGGTTTCGAAGGAAATGAAGCGAAAACGTGATGAGGATCAGGGCTAGCCGTTTTTGGAAACCATAATATACAGTTCGCTTCTGCGAAGATTTTGTGATTTTGTGATATCACACATGTTTTGATTGCAGATTGTGTGTTTGGCCTCAATGTCAGAACTCTTCACTCCCGTTATAAGGAAAAAAAGGCGTGCTAATCGGCATGGCATGCCCCCGTTGTCATGGGTTGACAAAATGGATCGAGATAGTCGTGAATTGGCCGTCGATAACGCCTGGATTGACCACTGTATGGGTGAGTCGGATATTCTCTGAACCATCAGCTTGAATCAAGAAAGCGTAGGGAATATATCGCGGGCGCTATCTTCCAAGGGTGCAAAGCAACCTCAGATCTTGTGCCTAGGGCTCGGATCGCCTGCTGTATCGCGAAACGCCCGGCTGCAGCTTGCCTTCATTCTTGAGATAGCACATCGTTTGGACGTTGTACGAGAACAAAAGCCACTCATATGGCATATACTCATGATATTTAGCCTCGGGGTAACCTCAAATTCTCGGATCCAGTGTTTTCAGAGGAAGACCAACTCGAGCTGAAGAAACTGGGAGTCCATGTACTCAGCAACCACCAAGTATGGGTGTATATCTTCAGTGACGGCGACTTCACTCACTCCTGTTCGACTTAGCGGTGCGACCATGTACTCGATGAACCCACACTTGTCTTCATGCCCTTGTGCTATATCGATCTCCATGAAGAAGTCCTAAGAGCTAACTGGGAGCCCTGTCATTTGATGAATTACATCATGATTGGAAACCTCCTTGACTGTTTCGTTTTGAAGTGAGCCCTGTCCACTCTCATCAGGTGGGAGCTATCCTCACCATCACCCAGTAAGTCCAAATATGAATTGAAGGAGAAGTATCCGTGCATAGTTTCATCAGGTTAGCTCACACGTCGTGAACATGTGGCTCTGCGTTCAACTTTACCACGTAGTGAAGGATTCGCGATGGATATGTGACGTCATTCCGCCTTCTCCTGTCGACGACAAGGCGTTTGCATCAATGGGAGTACAGTATTTGGCTGCCTTTGTGGAAACCCAACCCGTCGCATTCCTTTAGTCTACTTCTCCAGCTCTCTTGGCGTCCACATTGTTAGCTTCCTCCATGAGCGCAAGAATAACCTGCCATTGCTAATTACAGTTAGCTCAGAAAAGCACCGAAGCCGTGATACATACTTCTGAGATCACACCCTTATCGTCCAGCCAGTCAACGATTGCATCGGGATCGTCTATCGACTTTGGTTGTCGACAATTGCTCGCTTCGATCCATTCGCGCCCATTTCTCAAACGTGCCGGATTCTTGATCTTGCTCTCAATAATATCCTCAATCACGCGGAAAAGCGACCATTCCCAGTGTGAATACCGGTGGAATAGCCCGACTCGTCTCGCGCAGTGTTGTCCGAGATTTAAAACGATACGCATTTTGTTACGCCATTCAGAATCCGAGTTGGAAACGTCTTCGAGAGGCTAACGCGAAGGGGAGGTTATTAAGTCAAGGGCTCTTGCGGGTTCCATTACACGTACCTCGTAGCCTTTGTCATAACGGTTTCCTAAAAGGCGCATTTGCCGGGTGGAGACAGCGGCACCCCTCCTACAAGCATCGCAGTAGGTTTCTGGCTCGATTGTCACAACCTCACACTCGGGAAAGACCTCCAGTTGTCTTCTGAATTCCTGACTCCATAGTGAGGACGCAAATGAATCTCGGGTGGATGTTAGTTTGCGACGCAGCTGATGGAGCCCATTTTGAAAGTATTCGGCATGCCCCATGTTCCCTACGGATTCCTTTATCATCCTTTTCTCTCACTGTGACTGTCGGACTGAACTAACCCACGAGTTTCTTCATACCCTCCTCACGCAAATGGGGTTCCAAGCAGCTGACATGAACGAAGAGTTGAAATACGACTTTGAATGAGCTTGCTAGGGGTTGGACACCTGCGGAAGAGAAGTTGATCGGAAGATCAATATGTTGAGGCCCATCTTCATCGTCAACGATGAAGTCGTCCGTGTCGTCCTCGTCATCACTTGGAGTAATCGCAATACCGTCCTGCGCTGGTTGTGCGCCTTGTATGATATTCAAATAACTTCGCTGATCTTCCCCGCCCTCTTCGTTTTCTGCGTCACTTTCCGATGGCAAACTTTGGCGTTGCCCTAGGAAACATTATAAGGTTGGTATGTAATTATGAACTCTTACGCGTACTTTTTCTCTTTTCGAGCTTCCTCGAAAATGCGGTTTTTCTGGATCTACTTCGCAGACGACGCTCAATAATCACTGTACCAACGTTATATTGTTCAGACACCCTTAAGCCGGTCGGGTGGCGTCCTTACATGCGGGATCCGGCTTATCATCCTCATCGTCCACACCTAGTTTGAGTCCACGCTGAAGCAGTCGTCTCCGCTTGTGAGGCAATTCGTCTTCCGAGTCGGATTCCGTCACAACTTTGCTTGATTTCCTCTTTTGCTTCCATTTGACGGGTTCCAAGCTGTCCCTGAGGCTAGATCCAATCGGTGCAGGACTCGCTGAACGTGTCCTACTGGAGGAAGAGACTACAGTACAACTACTAGCAGGGTTCTGCATGAGGTGTGTGATAGGCACATCTGAGTCTGTCTCATTGGCCGGTGCATTTGGCGAGTCAGACTCAAGCACCCTTCTTGTGTGCTTATTTGATCGTAAAACCGATGGACGCGAAGGATTTGTTAGGAATTTTGTCAGCGTTTGTTGTCTGGCCATGGTTGGGTTCAAGGTTCGGAATCCATAGCTTCGTACCCCACCCCTACCTAGAAATACAAGAGAAACCTAACGCTACAGTACATGTCCCCTGGAGATCCACTCATTTAGAACTTCCTAGGTTCCTTGACTGGACTCAAGTTTCCGCCGCTTCCGCTCTTTGTACCGATCAAGTGCGCTTTGAACAGCACGATCGTCGTTTCTACGCTTCACCTGTCGTTCACGAGCCTCTGCTTCCGCTTGTTGGGCCGTTTTCATCTGCCTCTCTTCCTCCTCCGCTACCTGTCTCTCCAGTTCACGTCGCCGCCTCTGTTCAATCTCCCTGCGGCCAGCAGCGGCACCTACTGCGGTATGCGTACCTGCGAGCTGATCCTTGACAGCGGGGGTACGAGATTTTCGAAGGGAGGCTAGATCGCGAGTATTTTGACCAGAAAGGTTGAGCCCTGCCGACAGCAGCTCTCTCTTGTCTATTATCTGATTGTCGTCATTGAGTTCGACGTGCTTCCCTTGTGTTTGCGCCACTCGGGCGAGTTCTAGATCGGAGCCTTTGACTACTGCCTGAGGGTTTAAATCATCAGGCTTGCGGATAGCGAAGTTGGGACTGCTTAAAGATTCCAGAGGCTTGGAGATCGCGGCCACAGCCGCGGCATGCTTCTCATTGGATTGTTGCAGCAAAGTTTGGTAGAAGTGCACCATCCCTGTGGTTGTCGACTTCTGCTTTTTGCCCAGCCCTGAACGGTTCGAGTCAGTGAGAGAGTTGGAAATACGCTGTGGCACCTACCTGCCTTGGCGTTCTCCTCCTCCTCAGCCTTCCGAATGGCAGCGAGTTGTTCCTTGTACGCTTCGGTTACGAATTTCTCTTTTTCTGCAAATTCATCACCTTCTTGTGCTCTCTCCCTCTGGATCATCTTCTCTTCTGCACGTAAGTGATCAAATTTGCGCACATCGGCAGCCTGCAAGAGATTGTTGATGTACTTGGGCTACGTAACGTAAGCATGATGTTTATTGCACACGAGAAGCATGACCTTACCTTTCTGATCTTGGCTTCCTCCTCCCTTGCGAGCTGGGCTTGACGTTCTCCGTCCTTCATTCGGTCATAAACCTCGTCATATTTGTACATCTGGGGGTCGATCTTCTTCTGTTCCTCGAGCTGTTTTCGCAAGGATTTACTCATTGACGCCTCTGTTGCCACCAACGGCCCTAGTGCTGTCCGACCTGGTTTTGCTGGTTCATCGTCGTCGAGGGAAAGGAAGGGGTTGGCTGCTAGTCGCTGTGGTGCAGTGGCGTTTGTCTTTGGTTTCTGCTTGAGCGAGAAGCCGAGCTTGACTGGAGCGGCTGGTGTCAAGTCCATGAGGTTTGTTTGGCAGGCAACCTGCTCCCCGCCACTGCCTGCTACTCCGATCTGACTCGATGGATCCTGCCGCCCAAGTCTACGACACTCCCTCAGACGACTCAGACTCGCCTATCGAGGTCGACAAGCCTTACACAGACGTCCACAGACAGGGCGTCCATCCCCCCGCTGTCGGCGGCAGCAAGCGCCGCCTAGCAAATCCAAGCAGTAATAGAGAGCACAAAGCCCGTCGCAAAGACGACTTTCCTCCAGGGTCCGCCGCACACCATCCCAGCAAAGCCCCTCCCGCTTACTCGAATGCGGCAGGTGACGACCCCTGGCGTTCTAGAAGAGAGGAACTAGTGGACCAAAAGACGATGGAGGAGCTAAAAAGGGGTTAGTGGTCACTCCGAATCCATCGCGACTACAGGCTGATCGCGCTGCACCTTGGTAGAATTTGGCGACCCTTTCCTGTCTTGAGCGATAGTGTTCCTCCCTGTAACTGTGTTCGACCAGAGCTGACCAAGAAATATCTCGATTTGATTACGCGAATAACATGACGAAGCTGACAACAAGCTATGAAAAGATACCTCTAACCACCTGCGGTGAGGCACACCGCCCTCACTATGCTGAGGGAAGCTTCTGTAGAGTAGAATGGCAAATCGACCGTAAAGAGAACGTCGCTTCTGTCATTGTTGAGGTAGACAGGAAGCGTCACAAGCTCTTGATATTCTCCGAGCTTCGGACAGTCACTGGCTTGTGCCCAGCGTATTTGTGAACTCCCAAGTCGCATCGCATCTCCATTGTTGATTGCCAGATGATCCTCAACCCACACTGCGCCCTCTAGAACCAAACCTTATAGACCGAATTCCTGTGAGTGTTCTGTAGGTCGAGTGCACGATGAAAGTAGACGCACCTTCCACACCGAAAGCTGTTGGGTCGCTCGGTTGTTCTAAGTCAATTCGTAGCGCCAATGTCTCCAAGGACCACGACATCCGATGTGCAACAGCTTGCCGAGTCGCTGTGATGTATGCTTCAGGGTAAAATAGCCCCCCCAGCCAGACACGGAGTCCAGAGAAGGATGCGAGCTGTGAAACACGTTCGAGTTGGGCTAAGCGTGAACTAAAATCGGGAATCCAGCTGGCGACGGCCAATGATTTAGGGACCTTGTACTGCCGCCAATGGGTTGGAATTGTACCTAGTCCCTTGAAGTCAGTGTCTATAAACATGGTCAAGATGGACTTACCCTTCATAAGGTCGCTCATCAACTGGCGTAGGTGATTGGTTTGCTTCAGCGCCCCTTGGCACGCCAAGCCAACATCCTCTAGGTCCTTCCGAACCTGTCGAAGCAACTTGCGTCCGACCGCGATCTCCCGAATGAAGAAGCGATAGAGCGGATCGTGTCCATCATGTGATTGCTTAGGTAGGCTGGGCAAGTTCTTTGGCCACATTAGTCAGGTGTTCGCAGAGGTGGTGCGTCGACTCACCTGCGGGAGCAGCGAAAGCCATTCTTTACAGCTCCCAACGAGCGTTCGCATCCAGGCAGGTTGTTGGGAGGGTGTCGATGGTGTTTTGCCTGTGGTCCCGTCGTCACCTTCGTCATCCTGAATAGTCCGCATTTTACGCAGTTTGCCGAGTAGTTCGAGTCCTAGAAGCACATTCAGCCGGACATATTGATCACAAAAAACTATATCATGCCTTGGGAAATTGCGATGACTCTTTCTGCAGTGGGCGGAAGACTCAGCCAGGACGGTGGCTCTCTCTCTGGCAACAAGGACACCCAATCAAGGAAATGTTCGATCTTTGTCCCTTCTGGTGCGGTGACGGTGGTTCCAGTAGACGAGTGACTTGGAACCAATTCAAAATCCATATCATAGGCCTTTGGGGTGAAAAGTGTGTCCACATAGGCGTCAAGAACGCGCTGGTCAAAGTCGCTGTCTATCCTTCCACCATAAACGGATTGCTTTATAAGTGTCTTGACTGCATCCCATGGAATTGAGGCCGGATCAACGTTTGCCCTTCCTTTGGCGACCGACTGTAGCCACTGGTCAATCGTTTTGAATGCAGAATCCATGTCTGAGTCATTGAAGTCATAGGCTTTGCTCCACCCCAATGGGACATAGCGTAGTCGTTCCTGAATCACGGCATGGAACCAGGCGAGGAGGAAGTATAGACGGACTTTTTCTGTGGGTCCCTGTGCGAGTCGAGTATGGGGAATATTTTTCAAAGAATCAAGGAGATTGGCACGGATTCCTGGAGGAGGTTCATTCATGATGATGCGGGATTGGCGAAGGATGTTCACTGGGACAACAGGGTTTGCTTCCATCGTCAAGAACAGACGGAAGGCTTTGCTGGGATTGGCGTTTTGAACCCGTTTCTCTAGCTGTCCTAGCCAGGAAGGTGCCAAATGGACATTCTTGAGGAGCACCCACGTTCCCTGCCGTGCGGCCATGGCGATAGCTTGTTCAGCTAAGGCAAATCCTTCTTGAGATCCCATAGCGACTGAAAGGCATTTTATTCCGCGAGTCTGAATGAGATTTTCCACCTTAAAGCTTGCATCGAACCCAGTAACTGAGACCATGGCCACGGGAGTTATCGGGAGGACTTCATCGTGAACGACTGCGCCGAGGTCCACAATAGACTCTGCAGTCAAGTCTTTTCCGAAACTCGAAGTGGCGAAGATGGCCGTTGCTTGCAGCAAGCGATCCGGTCGGAAGCACTTAATCAACAGAAGCGCACGGATTGTCAAAACAGGGCCTGCAACTCGAGTGAGCCGATGTACTGCTGCTAAGAAAAGAACTAACCAAGCTCATTTGGCCATACAGTTGGAGTTTCCGTTTCTGGAGTCGAGCTGTGAAGGAAAGCATGCCAGTGTTTCTCGTGGGTTGCTATGTGCTCCTTAACAGAGGCGAAAATGCGATGGCGTGAGTAGTAGCCAAAACGTTGGACTTGTTCAGGCGTGAGGAGCACGGCGTTTGCATCCATGTCGGAGGTAAAGGGACCGCCTTCACTCTCCAACAATATCTCTATCTCCTCGGAGACATCCACGGTGCCCCTAAGCTTGATCTGTGCTAGAAGAACTGCTAGGACAACGCGATCTCTGTGAAGCAGAGCGTAAGCCGTTCGCCGGTAGACAGTGAGGAATAGATCGTTCCACAGAATTTCTCGACGCATGGCGTAGTCGGTGATGGACTTGAGGTTTGGGTTATGATGGAGGACGAAATTGAAGATCTCAAGGAAGAAGTTCAGCGAGAACTGGTAGAAGTGATTGATGGTGCTGATTTGTTCTAGAACGAAGAAGATGGCACTGCAGGCCTGGGCGAGTGGCAGGTACTCAGCCGTGACCTCCTCTACTTCCTTCATAACAATATCTGTTTCCTCAACCTTGCGCGTAATCTCTGCTGCCTCCCGTTTCAATGTCTCCAGAGTCGCAATGACCTTATCATCATCCAAAATATTTCTAGTTGAATCATTGAGCGCTTGCAGCAGGAGCTTCTCGAGAGTCCGCAATCTGAGTCGAAACTCTCCCTGCACCTTCATTAGATCGGTACGCTTCTTGTCCGTATCGGGGCGTTCAACCTTCAGTGCTTGATCCAACGACTGACTCTGCAAGCTACTCCTCGTCATCGTGAAGTTGACGAAGGTCACACGAGAGCAGATATCGGGGGAGAATTCAACTGATGGATCCCGCGTGGATAGGAAGAGAGTAAACGAAGGAGAGAAGTCGATATCCTGACTACCAAGACGGATGAGCACACGACCACCGGTTCGGCGGATCTCCTTATTGAGGACGGCATTCAGCACTGGATCAAGGTGCTCGACATCTTGAATGAGTAAGGGGTTGCCGAAGCGGAGGGCACTCTCCAAATTCTTGAGGAAAGCCTCGTCTAGGAAGCTTGTTATAGTAATTTTGCGTTCTCGATACTCGTTAAGGAGGAAAGTGGTGGCCTGCCCAGTTGGATCGATGATGAGGGGATAGCGATTGAAGCGATTGAGCATGATGGCGTTCTCTGTGCAGAGAGTATCTGTTGGAAGGGCTTTAGATTGCCAGTTGAGTCGATCGTCCGCAGTTGAGAGATAATCAGGGAATGAGAGTTCGGGTTTGAACTTGATGCCAGCTTCTGTCAAATGGCTACACCATTCTGACCACATAACCTCTCGATAGTGCTGATCAAAGAAACCGGCGTATGCAAGGAAAGCTGCAGACAGCAGACAGTCGCCGACGATGGTACTCATCTCTGCGTCAAAGGTACGACTGCTCATCTCCCATCTGGTCCTCTCCGAGGATAAGCTATCTAAGAGGGTCATACTCCGGTTGACTTTGCTTTCTACGCGTTCCATCTCTGCTTTGATCGCCTGCGTTTCGCTTATGAGCAATGCGTATTCTTGTTTGTAACGCTCGATGCTAGACTCAAGTTCCTTGATCATATCTATGATTGTGACCGCCTGCTGCTTCGTGCTTTCCGCCTGTTCTTCGAGGGACTGCACTTCATTGCGCAAAGGTTCGATTTTATCAAGGATCTCGGAGAAGCGGACTTGTGCGATGACCCATTCGACAAGGGGACCGCATGCTCTACTGGCACGATTGACCGTATCGTAATTATAAGAGCTACGGCTGAGAAACTCTTTCAGCATGTGCTCGCGAAGGGCTGGGGTCATCGACTTGTTCGTATCGAAATGGACGATGCGAGGTATGAAGTTGTCAGCACGGAGTATGCCTTGAACGGACTTCCAGGAGTCGATCTTGTGGCCTAATAGGGTACAGACTGATTCCATCGCTAACTTGACTGCCTCAGGAGGGTTTGCCATAGTTCGAACTTCAACGAGATGTTGTCTTTTAATGCCGCTAACCGCTTGCTGAGCCTTGATGACGGCAGGCTCTGCCTCGGCAAGGTCGTTCATCACTACGCCGCGGCGCTGTTCGATATTCTTCTCCTGTTCCACCAGAGCCGCCTGGATCTTGATAGAAGCCGCCTTCTTCTGCTCCGCTTCTTGTTGATCGGCCACCATCTGCCGCAGTTTGGCATTCGCTTCCGCATCTTTGGCCTCCAGTTGAGTCCGTTTGGCTGCTAAGCTGTTTCGTAACTCTTCGACTTGCGTGACTGTATCCCTGAGCTTGTCGAGGCCAACGTGTAGATGGCGTTGCTGTTCTTCGAGTTCACCCCGCTTTTCACCGTAAAGCCGCACATAATGGGAGATACTATCCATCAGTGAGCGCCGGTCCATAGTTGGTGATACGAAACCACTCACAAGTCAAGATAATGACGAGGCGTGACGTAATTGTAGCGGCCTTGCCGACGACTGATTCGAGTGTTCACTTGGTAAAGAGTTTGATGGACGTAAACAAGGGCATTGATCACTGCGATCCTGTGCACGGGTGGAAGCGGAAGGTGACGATACGCGATAGGGAAGGCAGGGGGTGGGGAGTACGCTGGCAGGTCCAAATCGAGGGTGTGAGTGAGTTCCATTCCAACCTGATAGAAGGCCTGGTCGGGCCAGTCACCGAACCAATCCAACACACATCGATTGAAAAGCGCTGGAGAGGTTGCCGCTCGTGAGGCAAGGCCGTTCTCAGGCGGGTTCATGGTAAAGACAACGTGGAGGTTCTTCGCGACTTGCTGGGTAAACCAGCGGTATAGTTCTTCATGAGAATCGAGCATCACTCCATCCCTCTGGGATCCTTCCTTGCAAGCTGTCATGAGTGCAGAGTGCTCATCGCCTTCGAACAAGCCTGGGACTTCCGCATTGGCGAGGAGGGTGTTCATCCGTTCCAGGAAACCAGAGTCCAGCACATTCGACTCATCCATTATGAAACAAATCTTTTCTCCCTTGCATCCAGCTCGACGAAGGACTGTGCGAAGGTCTTCGTCAAAATCGTCACCCGTATACTTATTTGACACTTTGATCTGGAAGATGCTGAGCCCATTCATCCACGCCACAAATCTTGAAAGTGTAGTCTGTAATGATCCAGTCAGCAGGGGTGGAGGTTCACACGGAAAGTCGGGTCACCTTGCCACTTCCACTGACGCCAATGAGGAGGAGATGCCCTTGGACTTGTCGGAAAACACGGTCGATGCGCAAAACGTGGTCCAGAACATCGTTGAACAGAACCAATTGCACATCCAACTCTTCTTCGTGGAAAACTTTCAATCGAGCCTTGACGTACTCCCGGAGCACTTCTCTGTCAACTGGGACATAGTTCTTTGACGTCCAGTTCGAGAACAGAACGGGGCGGCTTAATGCCTCTTCACGATTGATACCCGGGAAATGTTGCAATGCGATCGAGTCGATGTTCTCATCTGTCCATATTTTTTCTTCCTCCGTCACTAGCCTATCTTGGAAGAGCCTCAGCGCTTCATGGGCCCAGACACGCACCAAGCCCTCGACAGCCAGCACTTCGAGCGGTTTGATCGCTTCATAGATGCCCCGGACCCAGCGAGTGAGCTCTCTGGGACTGTAGACATAGTGAGCTTGGGCATCCGTGGTAAATCGCCGTTGAGAGGCGAGATAGAACGAAACCATGGCGTCCGTCAAAGCCTCTCCATAAGGACGTAAATTGGGTACAACCTTCAGGAGAGCACGGGAATATGTACCGTAGATCTGCTTCAGGGACACTTCTCCGGGATAATCAACCATGATGAGCGGCGCGTGCCGAAGGAAACGATGGCTAAGTGGGACTCGTCCAGGATCCGTCGGGGGATTGCAAGCACCTACAAACTGGATCCTCTCTAGTTTCACCCACGACATGTCTGTAGTCCTGTAAAACCCTCCAGATTCCACGAGCTGGCGAATAAATGAGATGACACGCTGAGTCCCATATTTGTCAGCAGCAGGGAGATTGATCTCATCACAGAACAAGACAAGCCACCGTCCCAGCTGGACTGGAGATAGGATGACGCCGTTTGGTGTTTTTTTGTATTCGCAGTATTGCTCGAACGTCTTGAGGATGAGCCCCGGAGTCGTTGCACTTGAGAAATTGAGGCCAACAACCTCCATGTCCGGGAGCTTGCGGAGGGCGCTGAAGAGGGTCATCGTCTTCCCTGACCCAGGGGGGCCGCAAAGCATGAGGGGCTTATGTTCCGAAAGCCACGAATAGAGGACTTCTTCATGGCGGACGGTATCCATAGTAGGGACTACAACGTCCGGGGCTGTAACAGCATGTGGCTCGACGTCGATGGTCGGCACGCGCGCCTGCCAGGAAAACCACTCTCCCGATGAGACATGCACGTCAAAGTCGAGCAACGAGGATCCAGAGGATAGGTTCGGCAGATCAACAGCAGTCCTCCCTCTCAAGAATTCGCCCATCTGCGCCCGTATTTCCAGCTTTGCATCCCCACAGAATGCCCATATTGTGGCAATAAGAAGACGTTTGGTGACATACTCCTCAACCTTCTCAGCGGAAAGTGGGAAGTCTGGGTGCTGAATATTGTACTCCACCACGTTGCGACTCGTTTTATTGAGAAGAGAAAAGAGTGTGTTGAGGGCGCGGATGGATGTGAACTCCATGATATGATCAACCGAGGTGGCAAAGTCAAGCGCTTCTTCAATGACCCCTCCAGCTTGGAAAAAGGGATCGAGGACCCTGGCGATGCTGCGTTGCGTATCGAGATGAGGAGTTGCATGCTCCAGGGTCGCATCGCCTCGTCGCACTGGCGACTCATCGTCTTCCGCATCCAATGCAACAGAAGATAGTGTGTCTAGATAGTTGCGACACATCATTTGCACCTCCAGGACATCCTCGCTAAACCATATCATTCCGCATCGACTGACGGTGGCGGGAGTGGCGTATTTCAGATGCTCGACCTCAAACATGATTCGGACATTTGGTGGGAGGTTCAGGCGCTCTCCATTGGGAAGAGTGAGCAATTTGTTGTCATCCAGGACACTAAGACAGGTCAGAACACCGCAACCACGACTCGAGCGCTACAGTACCTATTTAGATTCTCCACCCATTCAGGGTCTACGTCCCCATCGAACATGATCCAATGTCGCTTCCCACTCTCGCCGCGAACATCGTCCACGATTTTGCGCAGGATATGAGTGAACAAACCATCGTTCCACTCTCTTGTAGTGGGATCCAATGTACCATATAAAGCATCCTTGTGGATAGCCTTAGGGTCTATGACGTACGCGACGCCTTCAATACCATCCAAGCGCTCCAAAGCTGCTAAAAGCACCTGCCATGCATTCGATTTCCCACTGCCAGAGGGGCCCACCATCATAAGTCCGTGCTGAATCTTTTGTATCTGGTAGAGCTGCATGATCTTGGCCACCCATTTCTCACCAGTGACCAATCGTCGTTCTGCGCAGACTTTATCTATCTGTTCGCGGAGGGCGTCGAGATTGACGGGTTCATATATAGTTCCTGGGAACACATCAGCCAAGAGGCTAGAGACACGGATATCAGCATAGCTCAAGGTTGGTGCAAAGCTTAAACAAACTTTGTGAGTAGAGGCACATCATCTGCGACAAGTTTTGGTACGATGGTTTCTGTAACACTCTGAATGAGAATAACTTGTTCGGCTAGAGTATCTGAAACGGTGACATCGTCTTGCTGAGGGTTTCCCTTGAGATCAGCGAGACGCTCGCGCTTGAGGATACCTGCGCTGGCGAGGACGGCCTTAAGGGCACGAAGACCGAAATCGTAGTGCGGTTGTGGAGACAATTGTTCCGCACAGAGATTGAAGAAGGGCACGATCTTGGATGCAAGTGTTTCAGCAGTCCTGAAGCCCTGGGAGAATAGCATGACCTGAGCGATGAGTTCCCGGTCAGGACGCGTCATAGCCATGCTTGGAAATAAGTCAGCGAAAGGCTCTCTATCAATGGATTAGACATACGGGCGGAAGAGCTTAGTCAGATTGGGAGGGAGTGTGGATCTTCCAGCATAGGTTGGATTGGTTGTAATAAAAACCCCTGGTTATAAGTGAGTTCGGTGCTTGCGGCCGACCCTGGAACACACCTACCAATGTTCTTGTTGATACGTAATTGCTTCCCTACTAGCTCGATCTCCGCATTGGGATTGTGCACAAGGGCGGCCAGACCCTGTTGAATGCTCTGCACTTGCTGCGATACGGCACTCAGGATTCGCTCTTCCAGTCGGTTGAACTCGTCGAAACACCCCCAGGCGCCAACCTGACAGAGACCAACGAAGATACGCCCCATTGCTTGAAAGTCAAACGTCTCGTCGCAACAGAAAACCAGAACGAAGCGGCCGAGTTGTACACCCAATGCCTTGACGGATTCAGTTTTACCTTTCTACGATTTAGAGGGATGACGCAACTCTCGAGCTTCGGGCTACTTACCGGTACCAGCCGGTCCAAAGGGCGAGCCCCCCAGTTGTGAATCAAGAGCTTGCGTGAGGGTCAGATAGCAGCGGTCAGTGAGTGGTGTCTGCACCAGACGATCAGGAACCCCAAGGTATTCCCATCCATATGGAAAATGCGCGTCGGCAATTCGAATTGCCAATCTATCCAGAGGATTGGTTATGGATGAGTCCAAGTAGAAGCGCATCTGATATAACCAATCAAAGTCGGTTGCACTGCGAACACCTTTCGAGACAATCATGCGAGTAACATCGCGTTGATGCACGAGCTCGGTGATGAGATGCTCGCACTTTCTCCTCATAATGGGTGCTAGCTCCGTCAACACGATATCGGCGAGTACGTCAAGACTGCGAAGTACAGTTTCTAGTGGAACTTGAGGTATCTGGGCTTGCTGGAAGGCGTCTTCTATGCCCATGGTCCAGGCAACTTGAATTGTGAGCGTGACGAGTTGGGCGGGATATTGATTGATCCAGGTGATAAATGGGCCGGGGTCAGACAAGCCCGAAGGCGAGTAGAACTGACGTAGTTCTGCTACACTGTCACAGAGCAGCTGGGCCAGAGAGATACGCATTTCTGACTCCAACTTGGTGAGCCAATCATTGATTTTCGGGAAGTCTTTGAGGAATATGGGCTCTCGGAACAGCACAGCCTCGCCCTCTCGAGATGCCAGACCTTGGATCTGTGTTAGGTCGTCATCTAGTTGAAGAGTAGCGATACCGGCGAACATCTTCTTGAGATGCTTCATGATACGCAGAATGTCCTTGCTGTTGCCGATAATCTCCAGGAGGTCTTCATCTCCAACAAAGTAGAAGCGAGGGAAAGAAGAACGCTCACGCTCCAGGTATTCTCCGAGGGCTTTCTGGATCTTGTGGAGCATCTCGGCCAAGCGTTCCAGATTCTTCTGAATCCCCTGAATCCCCAACACGTCAACGACGAAAGGGGACTTGTAGACCTTCTTCATAACAGACAAGAACTCGGTATTGATGCTTTGGAAGCGCTGTGTTTCGACTGGAAGAAGGTGTTTGATATCCGCACTACCGGAGAAAATACCCTCAAGGTAAACCCATTGGCGTTGCACGTCGATCCAAACGTCGAATAGTAAATGTATTCTATTAAGCCTCTCCTCCCAAATTGCAGCGTCTTCTTCGAAAACTGGGTGCATGCTGAGTCAGCCCAATCACATCGAGTCTATCTCGCGTGCTTTCACCTTTGTAATAAGGGGAGAGCTTCATGGCGACGAGAGAATTGAGATTTTCCGCGCATTTGGTGAAAAGTTCATCCCAACCACTGTTCTCCGGTCTCAGCCAGTCGAAAAAGAGGTCCAAAGTTTGGCAACGTACCGAATCAACCTGCACTTATTCTGATAGTTGACCAGATCGAGGGTGTAATTTGTCCACGTTTCTTTCACCTGTTTGATGTACTCCTCTAGCGCCATCTCACCCTGAGCTTGTACGATCACCTCGCGAATGAGAACTTCGTTCTTCTTGAGATTGAGATCGTACACGTTTCCAAGCGTGAGGTAGGTCAGGTTGACTTGCGAGGGAACGCGCAAAACCTTGAAGAGTTGTTTCCAGTGCCGTTCCTTGAGAGCTTCCGATTTAAGTTCAGAGAGAAGAGCATTTGCTTTGAGCAAGCCGCGCAGTGTCTCTTGCACATATTCGAAGGCAGCGTACTGACGCATCCGATTCGGCATGTCCTTCATGGAAGCCAGAAAACCATCTATGCTTTGGCGAATCTTTCTGGGCTGGACAGAGGACCAGAGAGTCTCTCGGAGTTCGGCTATTTGACTCCATATCCCGGACAGCGCAGTCCATACGGCTTTGAGATCGCGGAGTTCTTCAAAGACAGGATCGAGGCGACTATGTCGGACAAGTTCGAGGTCGAGTGCCTCTTTGGCACGGCAAACAAGGTCGTACTCCTCCTGAACTCGCGTCAATTTGCCCTCAAAGACGTTGATGGTGTTCATAGCCGTGTCAGCACGAAGGTTACCCTGCACGGGGCGCGTCTGCTCCCACTCTTGAAGAATATCATGTATCTTGTTCTCCACTATCTTGTCTTCGGCGACTATCTTGAGTTGCAACCCGGCTAGGAAATTGGTAATGAGGGACCCGCTGGTGGTGGCACGCAACCGAAACCACAATACCTAGCTGCTCCTGGATGGAGTCACTTTTCCGCTTGAGTATCTCGTTGTAAGCGCTCCATTCACCACGAAGCTGGTCGCTGTAGAGCCAGTCGTCGGGGAATTGGTATCGAAATCGTTCTAGCGTCTTTTCTCCGCTGGCGCATAGTTCTATCATGGGAGCCCATGCCTTCGACTTGCGCTTGAGGTCTTGTACGAATGTAATGAACGAGACGGCTGCCGCAGTCCCAGACTGTGGTGAGAACAACGCCTGTGACAAGACAGATGCAATCAGCAACGAGACGGAGCAAAGACGTGCGTTAGAACCCTGCTGGAAAGTATCCAGGACGAAGGCCACACGTACCTCCATCTGGCCGGGCGGTCCACACACGTTTAGGTTCAAAGTTGTCGTCTTTGTTTCCAATTGACCAACGCCCACGATGTCCGGCCGACAGCAGCGAGTGATGGTCCAACCCATTGTCAGTATGAGTTATTAGTACTAAACCGTGCTTGTCTCACCGCTATGTTTACAGAATGTCATCTTCAAAAACCTCCAACAAGTGCGTACCCGCCTTCGACCTAAATGTCCACTGTGACCTAAACACATTCCAGAAAGCAAAGGTTTCAATATGGCTCTACGACAACGTCGAAATGCGTTTGGAAGGCCGAATTATTGTTGAGTCTCGCCTTTTGTTTTGATTCACCCGTTCCCTAACGCTTGCCAGGGCTTTGATGAATACATGAACGTCGTGATGGATGACACATCCGAAGTCTATGTGAAATGTGACCGACCTTCACTTCCACTGGGTTTGTCCTGTGTGCATGCTGCCCACCCCTCCTCTTAATACTCCCACGTAGGGCGAGTCCTTCTCAAGGGAGACAATATCACGCTCATCCAACCCCTCTGATTTGGTTTATTGCTTCTCTGGTATTATGGTTCCGTCTGAGCAACCCGCAATTGTGATCTGTTGCTTGCGATCTTTTGATCAAGATAGATGTTTAGCGTGCCTCCTGAGTATTGCGAGCTCTTTCAATTAGAATTACCAGAAAGACTCAACCTCATGCTTGACAAAAATATGTTTACACGCAAGTCTGCGAGCGCACCGGGAAAATGGTTGGCAGATCTTTTATGGGTTATGTTAGCTATAGCCGTCTTAAGACTTTTATGAGCACGTGAGGGAGCGTAGCCCGTTATATGTCCCACATGGTCGAGCGGTAGCCGATGTAGCCACTCATAAAATGTAAAAAAATTTGCGCGGAAGAATTACTGTAGGTGGCCAGTCACTTGGCCAGGTCACTCACTTGGCCATCCACCTTCACACATATCAAGATGGCTTGTAAAAATTAGTAAATGTATAATAACCTTATAATAATATGTACACGAGTTTTTGTTGTGATTGGCCTTGCCTACCACCTGCTAGAGTTTAGAAAGCCGGAAATTGGCCATGCTGGATTGGGCTGGAGCCCATAACCCAGGGCTAGCATGGCGGCGGTTCACCAACT
>Ga0307513_10003080_pt1 | contig 22753 bp, 30 predicted proteins | sample 15_EM_MG_FD_202174 | JGI IMG/M metagenome (GOLD analysis project Ga0307513, IMG submission 202174) | Populus trichocarpa ectomycorrhiza microbial communities from riparian zone in the Pacific Northwest, United States - 15_EM | ecosystem: Host-associated > Plants > Roots > Unclassified | place... | reverse complement strand
GACGGTAACCAAGGTAATTACGAGTTGACGTCAATTTCAAAATTGCTGACTGGCAGCATGACTTTTTGTGACTGCAGCACAACTAGGGCTTGATTTTCAGTGACTTGTATGACTAATGTAAAAAGTTTCATTTTACTGAGGGTCACTTGGGTGTTTCCAAATTCCCACTACCTTTAGGTAGGGGGTCTTAGTGGTCCGGACCCTTAAGGTTTTTGGCGGACGGTTTGATTTTTGATGGATGGCTGTGTTAGCATCTCCGGATGGAATTTCGTTCCCGCACTCAACATTCCATGACCTTCCATTTCATTCTTTCCCTTCTTCGTTCTTTCCCTTTCGACGCTGCTCTCATTCTGCAACCCTCAACATGGCTACTTTCCCCTCTATCGTCAATGGATATCGTGCAAGCTGCTTATTCGATCCCCAGTTTCCTGTCTCCACTGTTTCCTCCTCTTTTAGCCTTTGGCTCAATATTCGACGTCGAAAAGTTGGTATTCCAGTTGCCATCGTCACGACGACTGGTGTCTTTTCGTGTCTTGTGACTCTTGTCAAACTCCAACCTGGTGCTGCTGACAATGTTTATGATGTGAGGCTTGGGAGGGACTGGTTCAGTTACTGCACCACCACTGTTCCCCATGCCCAAATACTCCTCTCGGATGATATGTGCCTCACGTTCTCATCGTCTCCATTGTTGGCTGTGTGCCCTTGTCATACTGGTGAGTTCCTGTTATCGTAGGGCCTTGCATTTTTAACCTGTGTTATTTTTAAGTTACTACTCCTCAGTTTGATAATATGCATGATCAGGAGATGTCTGACGTCTCCGATCCTCTGCTTACATGCGACGCTGATGTTGTAGGTTCCAATGCTGCATTGAATAACAATAATATACTGTTGATGTTACTGGCGAAAATACACATTCCCCTTGTTGTTCATCATCACCCCAGTCGAGTCTTGTTCTATTGCGCCCTCTTCAGTGTATACTATCATGCTTGCATGTACCATTTGAATCTACTTATGTCATTCACTAAATTACAGTCTGCTTTGAAAGCTTATCACAAGGCTAAAGAATGGAAAGTGGAGCGAAGATGCTCGCAATAAGGTTATAGCACAAGATGAGCAGCTAAGACAGGAAAGAGAAAAGATACAAGAGAACTGGCCACAACTTGTTCCTAATACGTTAAAAAAATATTTTAAATTGTTTCATGAGAAGTTGAACCTCATCTTGAAGTTCTGGCAACATTTACATGTGCCTCTTGTTCATTAAAAAAATGTTGTTGCCAGATATAAATATTTATTTGCTTAAACCATTTTCAAATCTTCCAAGCCAGATGCCAATGTCAGGTAGAACTTAAAAGGTAGTGGGCCATGCCGACCGCGGTCGGCCTTACCACGTTATTAAATAATGCGACGAACAAGACGATCAATGTGTTGCATTTTGTTGTCCTTTTGGACGAACTATAAAATTGGCGGAGATCAACAATGGTAATCGAGTATGATGAAAACTGGGCTCACTCTTCGTACTATTGTTGTTTTTAATGTTCGATATGTTACATGTAATATTGGAGATATCTCTGTTATTGACATTGTTAATGGTCCTTGGAGCGTAAGGCGGTGGGTATAATGGAGGTTGTTCATAGTAGCCATGGTACGGACCCATCGGAGGACTGGAGGGGTACGGAAAACCGTAGGGAGATGGAGTGCTATATGGAGAGTAGACCTGATAAGGCGAGGGGTGGAACACTGGACTCTGGAGGTATCGATGCAGGGTTGGGAGCGTTTTGTACAGGTGGCGTCGGCATGCTGTGAACTTTCTTTTTTCTTCTTCGTTTTCTTTTTGCTCTTCTTGGTCGCCGCCGCCTTCCAAGCGTCTCTCTCTGTGCGCTGTGCAGCCTCCAATGCGGCTTCGCCATCACATCCCTCTTCTGGCTCGTTTTCCTCTTCTGGGACATCCACGACCATTTCGGCTGCTCGGCATCGTCGTCCTTGTCCACTGGCGCGTTTTTCTTCCCAGAAGTCTTCGTAGGCCTGGGTTTGTGTTTCTTCGCCTCCATTTCAGGAACCCAGGGAGCCCTCACCTTTCGGGGTTTTGCTGCGGCAAGACGATTCCTCGCTTCTTGTCGAATGCGTTCTTCCCGTGGACTTTGAAGTTGTTTTTCTTCGTCGGCGGCAATACGAATCCTCTCTTCCTTTCGGCGCCTGAGTTGTTCTTCAGCTTAAGCGCGAGCCTTCTCCTCCTCTCCGCGTTGGCGCTCGAGTTCACGCATCTCCGCCGCCATGCGAGCCATCTCTACTATTTGCAGGCGTTTACGCTCCTTCTCCGCTTCCTCGGCGGCCCAGATGGCCTCTCCCCGGACGAAGTCCCTCCATCGCTTGCTGTGCAGGGATACGAACCTGCTCGAGCTGTTCGAACTGTTTTCGATCTTTACTGGCTCCCTGAGTTGTCGAATTTCCTCTTCTTCATTCGCTTGTTCATCGGCCATGCGGGCATTTTTCATCTCCCGGAGTCAATGAAGCCTATCCCAGGCAGAGATTAACTACGTACGGGCCATTACAGCAATAATGAACCCAAAATTCGCCATCCGCGTTTTGCCAATGTCATTGGCCGTAACCGCTAGACCGACTTCATGCGCCTCAGCAAACATTTTCAGCCAATCAAATAAGTAGTCTGATGCTGGTCATCAAGCCCGCGACAACCCACATCCTCATGACAGCTATCCTGCTGCTGTAGATTCCGTTCGTCAGGGAGATGCGAAATGTGGCGCGCGTATTCAACCAATAAGTGGATGATGATCTTCTCAATCAGGTCAGGATACGCACGACAATCCCATCACGCCCTTGGCCTAACGTACCAATTTTCAGCAGCAGCCATCGCTGGCGGAATCTACCAAGTTGATCAGTCGTATCGGCCCAGCACTCCGAGATCAATGACCAGTCAGTACTAGTCTTCCATTATCCAAACACCATGGGCGCTTATAGTACTTGAAGATTTGATGTTCTCAGGCGCTAAAAGTGTATCCATCAACAACTGTAACCCTAACAGCTCCAACAGATGCCATTCAGGCGATTACCGTGAGCCTGAAGTTCTGAACACTATCACAGTTCCCGCGTACTTTTTACACGTACTCAGAGTCGTCCGCTAACTTGATCTGCAGGTGACAGCAATGATCCCATATCGGCATTCAGTGATGGTGAGAACCTAAAATGCAAAATTCTAGACTCCCCGTGGCTGCCTCGAGTACCTAACCCCAAAAGTCACACTAAAATTTACTAAACAACGTAAGGCATTCCCACCTAGCCAAATATGGATGCAAGAGATCTGCTGAATCATCCAAAAATCGTGAACGGAGGGAATTAAATTTGGAAAAATATATCCTACAGAAGCCAAATCTATGAGGTTGGGATTAGAGAGATCCTCTGCATCCTCTCCCTCCATCTTGGAGGGTGGTCTGAGAAGACGATCATCCGGCCGACCCATTTTATTCGCAACCGCAGGGGAATCTAACGGCTAGCCCTCTTGGATCGCTTTCTCGCAAACAAGGGACCTCATGTCATATTATTGACGTAAGGAAGAACCGTCAAAGTGATCGTCAAAATTTGATGGAAATTTGACTGTTCTTGACTTCCTTGACAGTTGCTTGAGTTGCACAATACAGTCAAACCCCTCTTAAGGCATACCCCTCGGTGGACGGTCCACGCTATGCCTTATGGGAGGTTATGAGTTATGAGAGGTCGATTTTGGTGTAAAGCCTAGGTTTGGTGGCAGCCCAACCCTATGCCTTATGGGGGTGTATGCCTTCTGAAAGGTATGCCTTAGGAGGGACTGCCTAAGTGGGTCGAGAGAGGAAGCGAGGAGTGACGCGAGGAAGCTAGAAGCATGGAACGAAGCGACGAGGCCCGGGAGCGAGTAAGGGGGGCGAATAGTTTCTCAGAAAGTAGAATAGTGCCTAGTGGAATCGTATAAAGGCACTGCAGCGCCTCGCAAAAAAATCAGCATTCAGAACTCACCACCGAGTCTAAGCCAACTACATCTCATCAACATGCGATTCTTCATGATCACAGTCGTCGCCAGTGCGGCAGTTGCTCTCGCCATGCCCGGCGGCGACGGTGGTAGCAGTAGCGGAGGTGGTGGTGGCAACGGTGTCCTCTGCCATTCGAGCACTTTCCCCAACCCCGAGTGTTGTGCCACCGATGTCCTTGGTGTCGCTGACTTGGATTGCACTCCTCGTGAGTTTTCACTTCGACTCTGTATTGAAAGAGATGGCTTATCCACATTGCTTAACTTACAGCCTCTCCCGTCCCTCGCAATATCCCTGACTTTAAGGCGACTTGTGCTGCCGGTGGCAAAACTGCTAAGTGCTGCCTCCTTCCAGTGGTACGTAAATTTTATTCCATACTGGTTGACGTTATTGAAACGTGATGGAACGTGAATAGGCTGGCCAGGCAGTCCTTTGCCAAGATCCCCTCTAGATTACGAGCTACCGACTGAGGGATTGGATGGGATGCGGTGATGAAGTGATTTGGAAAATCGACAGAACATAGGAGATTGGATGTTGATTGCACTTCTTGTTATGTACGGTGACAGTAGCGTTGACAATGATACTGCTTATCTGAGAAATCAGCGTTAAGAACCAGACACCGTCTTCTCGCCGCATCAGACTCGATCACAATTACTATCAAGACAGAAATAGGTAAAGACCATCTCGAAATAGGTTTTAAATGTAGCCTCGCTCCTTGGTCAAAGATAAAAATTCAGGCCCTCACAATTTGTCTATATGGTAGGGACCCCTTTGCCCACAATTCAAAGTCAAGGAAACGTGCCCCTTTCGATTGACCGAACAACTGGTTCGTGTCTACCACCCAGCAAGTCATTGACAACAGCGATACACGGAATCCCAGTGCCAATCCTAACCCAGGTACACCGAAGACATCAGAAAAACCTACCATCCCTTACGTCTTGCATGTTCTTGCATGTTTGCCATTTTCTGCTTCGTGTACTCAGCGATTGGTTTTTAAACCTTCATTTTAGCTGCGGCGTCAAGCGTGTCTACCAAAATCCGTCATATAACCATGCTGAGAACAGCCCTTTTTGGCCTCCGTCGTCGCTCGAGCCCACGCTCCTCAGCCGTCATGCGAGCCATCTCTACCTTTGCAGGAGCTTATGCTCCTTCTCTGCTTCCTCGGCTGTCCAGACGGCCTCTTCTTTCAGTCGAAGTCCCTCCATCACTTGCTCAGCAGGCTGTTCGATCTGTTTTCGATCTTTATGGGCATTCAGTAACTCCCTGACTTGGAGGATTTCCTCTTGTTCTTCCTCAGCAGGCTCTTCAACATTTGGCTCATGGTGTGGTTTGTGTTAAGCTGATATCTCATCTTGTCAATCTCCTGCATCAGCCAGATCGAAGAAGATACAGAACGAATTTGAGGGGACTCACCTCAAAGTGGCTGACCGCGGTAGCGAGACATTCCTGCTGCTGCTTGATCTTTCTAGCGTCGGCCACGCTAAATATCACTCGGACGGCTTTGCTTCGCCTAAGTTGTTCTGTGATGGGATCAGAAGATCCTGGAGGGCCTGCGCCCTCCACAGAAGGCTGCATCGAAATGGAGTTCTTTGTGAGAGAAGCTAAATATGCTGCTGGACGTCGTTCTGGCCCTCAATGACGCAGCAGCGGAGCTTTCCTCAGCTTTGGTACTTGTATTCTCGCTCTATATCTCAGTTCAGTGGATAACAAACACTTTTGCCAGGGTACTCCAGGCGTAAAGGGCATCTTCGTTGCGTTTGGTATCGTGCTGAAGGTATGCGCCTTGATTTGTCGTTCCCTTGATTGAGATTGTGATCTTTCTAGGCTGTGAGAGGGAAGCGAAGGCGCGTCGAATTGCTAGAGAAGATCCCTGACAAATTGCTTTACTTTTGGAATCGTTCCAAACCACGAGAGAAGATACACGACTACGCTTTCGACTACGAGCTCTTCGCCAGTATCTTTGCCACCTTACTGAACGTAATGGGTCTCGCGACAGCCAGCGTTAGTGACGGATGTACGTCGTCTTCTTTCCCACACTGACCGAAGTTCAGGGCCTGGAAGGCTGTCCTCGTGAACAGTGATATCAATGATGCTGAGCTGTGGGCTGACGTTATACATCTTCTTGTGAATCACGAAGCAGGTGCCTGGAGTCGTAATCATCGCGTAGCTGGTATACTAACCCTCCAACAAGGCGTCATCGAGAAAGCCGTGCATGACACTGCCATACAGGATCAGCTTCGACACCAGAAAGTGTGTCTCTTCCGCTTGGTCCTTAATGCCTCGCTCATGACAACACGTGATCCACGGATCGCTTGGACGAAATCGAAAGGAATGTGGAAGATAAAATACGGACGGTTGGTGCGGCATCGGCAAAGAGAGGTTTGTAGCTATTCCCACAGTCAGTACGAAGTGATTTTGAACGAGTACCAGACGCTGACATCCATGCTGACGTGAAGAGAAGTAAAGTCCCCCTTTTAAAAGTTACTTGTGCTGACCATTTCTCGAGACAACGAGGAATCCGCCCCCTTCATGACTGCCATGGAACGTCGTCTCAATGATCGTATAGATTCAGTGGCAAACACAGGTTATTTCTTTGGAGTTGCCTTGTACGATTACGGAGCTTCAAGGGCGTAGGGAACTTCAAGATGCTTTCGATAGCTATAGCTTGGCCCGAAACAGGCAAGTTATTGTGATTCAGATGCCAGTGAGTTCTTGAGTGGTTTCAAGCGGAATATCATACTGACTCGCGGGTAGGATTTCACCCTATGTACCATTGTAACCAGGGTCAGTCATACCCTCCGAGATATGTCCCCACGCCTACGCCTACCAGACGGGACTGAGGCCTCTAATCGTCTTGCCTTAGCTGTTGTTACGGTTCCTGCCGTTCCTGCCGTCACTAGTCATCTCTTCTTTAATATCCTTCGATCTGCAGGATCAACACTGTACCTGGTTTGGGTGTAGCCGCAGAAATTGTTCTTCGAACTATTGCTCTTATCTATTTATTTTCTTGCAACGCCTCTTATGAAATTCACATATATAGTGTCAAGGACAACGATGGCGGCTTCGTTGATCTCGCGAATGATGCTTGTGGCCTTGTATACACCCTCGTCGTTGAGTGTCGTCGAATAATGAACGGACAAAGGACTCCAAACCATATCCAACAACACATTCGAACACTTTCAGGGGAGGCTATCATCGCCTCACCGTTCCGAGGAAGTTACTAACGAAGTTGATTCAGAAACCTTGTGTCGATTGAACATTTTACAAAGAAGAAGCTGAAATGAAACGGGTTCAGGAAAGTGATGAGCCATAGCAAAGACATGGCGGATATCACGCGATACAGGGAGATGCTGAAGCAGTCGCTCAACATATACGGAGTCGGTATTGCTCATGTACCGGGTCCAACTTTCATAACTTTCGACGAGGACGATCGAGGCAGAGAGACGGACGAAGGAAGAGCAAGCATCCCAGGCCGAGATTAAGTACGTACGAGCCATTACACCAATAACGAACCCAAAATTCGCCATCCGCGTTTTGCCAATGTCATTGGCCGTCCTCGCTACATCGACTTCACGTGCTTCAGCAAACATTGTATGTAGTCTGATGCCGGTCATCGAGTCCGCTACAACCCACATCCTCATGACAGCTATTTGTTGATGTCGTGCTGCTGTAGATTCCATTCGTAAGGGAGATGCGAATGTGGCGCGCGTGTTCAGCCAGCAAATGGATAACGATATTCTCAATCAGGTCAGGATACGCACGACAACTCATCACGCCCTCTAGTTTCCCACTATCCCATCGCCATGGGCGCTTATAGTACTTACGAAGATTCGATGTTTGCTGGTGTTAACAGTGTATTCATCTATAACTGTACCCCCAACAGCGTCGCAGGTCCAACAGATGCCGTTCGGGCGATTACCGTGAGCCCCCGACACTGCCGCTACTTACCATCCGTCACTCATTTCTATGTAATTCATAGAAACAGTTCCCGCGTGCATACTTTGGGTCGTCCGTTTATTTGATCAGCAGGTGACAGCAATGATCCCATATCTCGGCATTCAGGTGTGAACCTAAAATTCAAAATTCTAGGCTCCTGTCAGTGTATGATCAAACCCCCGAAAAGTCAACGTAAGGGTTCCCGTCTAACCAAAATTGGCAACAAGAGATCTGCTGAATCGTCCAAAAATCATGAACACGCAGGGAATCAAAATTGGAAAAGTATATCCTACAGAAAGTCAAATCTACGAGGGGTGCCTCTGCATCCCTTCTTGGGTCGCTTTCTCACAAACAAGGGACCTAATGTCGTATTATGTATTGACAACTGCACAATACTGCCCAAGTGGGTCGAGAGAGGAAGCGAGGAGTGACGCGAGGAACCTAGAAGCGTAGGACAAAGCGACGAAGCCCGGGAGCGAGTAAGGGGGCACATAGTTTCTCAGAACCCATGCCAGAAAGTAGAATAGTGCCTAGTGGAATCGTATAAAGGCACTGCAGCGCCTCGCAAAAAAATCAGCATTCAGAACTCACCACCGAGTCTAAGCCAACTACATCTCATCAACATGCGATTCTTCATGATCACAGTCGTCGCCAGTGCGGCAGTTGCTCTCGCCATGCCCGGCGGCAATGGTGGCGGTGGCGGTGGTGGCGGTGGTGGTAGCAGTGGCGGCGGTGGTGGCGGCAACGGCGTCCTGTGCCATTCGGGCACTTTCCCCAACCCCGAGTGTTGTGCCACCGATGTCCTTGGTGTCGCTGACTTGGATTGCACTCCTCGTGAGTTTTCACTTCGACTCTGTATTGAAAGAGATGGCTTATCCACATTGCTTAACTTACAGCCTCTCCCGTCCCTCGCAATATCCCTGACTTTAAGGCGACTTGTGCTGCCGGTGGTAAAACTGCTAAGTGCTGCCTCCTTCCAGTGGTACGTAAATTTTATTCCATACTGGTTGACGCTATATTGAAACGTGATGTGACATGAATAGGCTGGCCAGGCAGTCCTTTGCCAAGATCCCCTCTAAATTTGGAGCCACTGACCGAGGGGTAGTGTCGTGGAATTATTGGAAAAAGGGACAGAAAACAGGGGATCGCACATTGATTGGACTTTGTTTAGTTTCTGGTAATAGTAGGGTTGTGAATGACACTACGTATGTGGAGAAAGAAGTTGCAAGAACCAGAAATGCTACCCATGTCGATCGATCGATATTTTAACAACTGTGCCATTTGCTTCTCATGCCCTCATACTAAATCACGATCACTCTTCAGATGGAAATTGATTAAGACCGCTTTGAGATGGAATATGCCGATGTAACCTCGCTCGTGGCTCAAAAATAAAAATTCTGGCTCCCACAATTTGTTTATGTGGGACCGCGTCGTCAACAGTTCAGAGTTGTATGGCCAGAGCTACTGGAGTTACTTAGCCAACAAGGTCGGTATCAGACTTTTGACGGATATGATGCCAAGCGAGCTGGAATATTCCATGGAAGATCAATCGGCAGACTTTCTAGGTTCACCATGCTAGGGTAAGTATTTCCTAGATGGTACACTATAAACGACTTGGACATGAGCACAAGATAAAGGGCATGATTGATTGATATACTTATGGGTAACTGGTTATATCCGACCGCGGATGCCCTCTACTATGAACCTCGGGTTTTACGTAGCGAAGGTAATCATACTATCATACTAACATCTACTGGCAACGTGGCTGTGTAAACACATTGTCTCATGTTAGAGCCAGATGTCTATCATTCCTTGCTCCCATTTCCCACCTTTGAGCGTCACCCAACCCAAAAATTCCTCTTCAAAACGACAACATCTGCAAAAACTCCTTTAGATTGATACGCAATGCTCGACTCGTCGCCTGTGGCATTGCCCTCAATCCCTAAGCCTCTGAAATGGTCGGCATCTACAGCATAGTTCCCCACGCCACCCAGGACACATCTGAGGAATGCTAGACGGAGATACAGAGTGCGACAGTAATAGCGATGAAAACGTCGTGTTGAGCACTGACGATGAGGAGAGTCGAGGGGTACGTCGAACAAGAAGCGAAGGATGGGCGAGACAAACGCGGCTGGCGCAAACGAGGAGGAGTTTTCGCTCGGTGATTCGAACGCTGGATTTGCCTCGAGTTTGTCGACGAAGAACGACACTCGTCAAAAGCTCCGCTTTTGTACCGGCGTTTGCAGGCGCAAGCCCAGAGCCACCGCCCCCTTCGCATAAAAATGCTGTGGTTATTACCCCCCACGCGACGTCTCTGCCCTTGACTCCGCCGAACACGTCCAGCTACAGCACGTGCTCTTTTCGATTCCACGAAGAACCTGTTCGTTTAGAAACTCCTCGACGACAGCAATATACCGAGTCCCAGTACCAACAGTGCTAATCCTAGCCCGGAGACATCAGAAAACCTATCATCACTCACGCCCTGTATGTTTGCCATTTTCTGCTTCGTGAATTTCAGCGATTGAATTTTGAACCTTCATTTTAGCCGCGGCATCAAGCGTGTCTACCAAAATCCGTTATATGAGAATGGGCCTTTCTCGCCTCCGTCGGCGCTCCAGCTCACGCTCCTCAGCCGTCATGTGAGCCATCTCTACATTTTGCAGCTGCTTACGCTCCTTCTCCGCTTCCTCGGTTGCCCAGATGGCCTCTTCCTTCAATCGAAGCCCCTCCATCGCTTGCTCAGCAGCGATACGAACCTGCTCGAGCTGTTCGAACTGTTTTCGATCTTTATGAGCATTCGCTAACTCCCTGACCTATCGAATTTCCTCGTGTTCTTTCTTAGCAAGCCGGCTCCTCAACATCTGGTTCGCGGTGTGGTTTATGCCAAGTTGAGATTTCATTTTATAAAGCCCCTGCATCAACCAGATTGAAGAGGATACAGAACGAATTTGAGGGAACTCACCTTAAACTGGCTGACCCCGGTAGCGAGACGTTCCCGCTGCTGCTTGATCTTTCTCGTTGACCAAATTCGGTGCTGATCATCGAAAAGAAGTGGTAAGTAGATTCCACCTCCCGAAACTGATAGCTGCTTACGATGCCTCTGCCACCTAGCCTCGCTAAGCGGATTCTCTTTCTCTGCCCGTCGTCACCTAGTATGGAATTTGGGGTAAGCGGCTCTCGATATCGTTCTTGAAGGCTCGTCATTGTCCTAGCCGTTCTTGTCCTCGATGAGCAGGCAATGAATGGACCGTCGTTTGATCAAACCTCCCGACACCCGCCTCGCGTTAGCCATCGGCCAGACCCATTATACCGCTTTCATCTTGTTCTCTGGGTATTAGGCGAGCGCCTTTCGTTCTCCTTCTCGAATACGCTGATCTCTAACTGTTCCGCTTCGTGTCGCCGCCGGTGTCCTTTGACAAAAACAGGAGGTGGGTTATGCTGTATCCCGATGATCATACGCACTTGCTTACCTTGATTACTAGTTTCCCGATTGCGAGACCCCACTGACGGTTTAAACGCCCTTCTCGAGTTCGCCGGGTTCGTGTAGCGCGGGGGTAAGGTGAGCCCATCTTGTAATGATTCTCGAACATACTAATCTTCGACCTAGTTGTTCCGCTTCTATGTCTCAGCCAGCATCCTTTGGGAAAATTTGTTGGTAAATTATGCTGTATCCCGATGCTCATACGCACTTCCTTAGCTTGATCACCAAGTGCCCACTCCGACTCGCGGGACCCCACTGACGGTCCAAACGTTCCCATCCTCTCTCGTCGAGTTCGCTGGGTGCGGGTGGCGGGCCCCACTGATGTACACATCCTCTGTTCTCGACAGGCATGTCGTCAATGAGGCCTTGTCGCTAATGTTGGACCCGAGTTGGCAAAACTGAGTACGCTCTTGAACGCCGTGATGAGATAGTTACTGACAGCAACTCATAACCCTCCGCACTGTCCGCCGTAGTAGTTGTATACGACTTTCTCAACCAACTGCATGACTTGGATGTGGGGGTTGAACAGCAGATATAGGTAGCGTGTATATGTACTCGACGTGCCTCATAGCCACTGAGTCTCTCTCGCGCGCGCTATTGCCCTCGTAGAGATGTTTCGAATAACGGAGAACACCCCCTAAGCAGTGGGTGACAAGGTCGATGTCGATGTTGAAGGGAAGGGAGATGGGTACGATGTTGAGGCATGAAGAGCCAGAAGTGTGTCGGGATAAAGGTAAAGGTGCTTTCGGGTAACGATTTTGGCGGGTAAAGATTTTTCTGCTTACTACCCTCGTTTCTGCGCTCTCTACACCCTATGTATGTTCACATAACCCCAAAAGGTCATTCTTGAATGTTGTCTTCTGTCCAGTTTCGGGCGTTTCTTGCTTGTTCCATGCAGTTATCCTGATCTTCAGATTCCAGCGTTCATTAAAAAATGCATTAAAGAGGGCCTAGAACCTCCAGGCGCTGCAATGGATCTCTTTAATTGTAACACTCTAAATATGTGGTATGTGCCCGCCTTTGGAACTGCAAATCCTGAGATATCGAGTGTACTTCTCTTTTCATTTCTTATGACCACCGAGGGCTTTCTGTCGAGCTACAAAGGCCAAGCCTCAAGTGTCCAACTGGACCAGGTACCCTTTTTCTCACTCATGCAACCGTCATTTACTAGGTCATGAAAGATCGGGGTTCGACGTCGTCGGTGGAAGGTAAGTTCTAACTTTTTCTTAACATCTCGCTCCATGTCTTATCACTGAAGTTTTTCTTTTGCTTCCGGTTCTGTCAACTTATTGGCCACAGTCCAAACCATCCCCTAATCGATTTAAACCAGTAACTACACTATCCCAGGTCTTGGACCCAAGGCCACCACCTCGTGCGCTCCAGCCACCGGCGCCCCTTCTCCTACCTGGAAGAAGAGATAAATCTAAGCAGGCTGCACCCTCCGTCTCCTTTGCTCAAACACCTTGCGCGACAATTCCAGATTCTAAAATTTGTACATACATACTTAATTCCTAAAAAAATGTTTCCTCGTTATTCTTATGCAGCTGTCAATTTTTCTGTTCCAGTTTCTTACCGCATGGAAGGTTAAACGGTGCTAGCGGGCTCTGCCGCTTGTCAGCCTTAGGCGGCCCATCTAGGATTGGTTACGTCCTCTAATCAGGCCATGCGCCTCTATTTTCGGATGGCGGCACCTATCAGCTACGTGTAACTCAATGCAGCGTTTCTCAGTCCACCTTTCAAGCATCCTTAATTGGGCGCTTGTTCCACATTGAGAGTAAAGCCTCACGACTACCTTGTCCGACGTCCAAGTTTGTGAGAAGTTAGAGTGAGAATTGAATGAAAATACACGATAACGGTATAGCTCTCGGGGTATGAAGGGATTAGTGTATGAATTCCAACGAAACAATCCAAGAATATAAAATTGATAGATGGTGATTATATAACGCAGACGAACAAGGCAATCAATGCGTCGCATTCTTTTTGCCTTTTGAACGAGCTATATAATTCGCTAAGATCAGCAATGGCAATCGACTATGATGAAAACTGAGCTCACTCTTCGAACTATTGTTGTTGTTAATGTTCGATATGTTAACATTGGAGATATTTCCGCTATTGACATTGTTGATGGTGGTCCCTGGAGCGTAGGACGGTGGGTATGGTGAAGGTTGTCCATAGTAGCCGGGGTACAGACCCATCGGCGGAGGACTGGCGGGGTACGGAGAACCGTAGTGCACTGGAGTGCCATACGGAGAGTAGCCCTGATAGGGCGAGGAGGGGTGGAACATCGAAGGCATCGAGGCTGGGTTGGGAGCGTTTTGTACAGGCGGAGTCGGCGCGCTATGAACTTTCGTTTTCTTCTTCCTATTCCGGCTCGCTGCCGCCCTCCGAGCCTCTTCTACTGCGAGCCGTGCAGCCTCCAGGGCGGCTTTGCCATCTGACTCCTCTTCTGACTCCTCTTCCGACTCCTCTTCCGATTCCTCTTCCGAGTCTGGGACATCCACGACCGTTTCGTCATCCTCGTCCTCTTCTATTCGCGCCTTCATCTTCGCAGACGTTTTTGCGGGCTTGGATTGGTGTTTCTTCGCTTCGACTTCAGCAACCCGGGCAGCCTCCGCCTTTCGGCGTTTTTCTGCCGCAAGACGATCCCGCTCTTCTTGCCGAATGCGCTCTTCCCGTTTACCTTGAAATTCTTTTTTTTCGGCTGCGGCAATGCGAATCCTCTCCTCCTCTCGGCGCCTGAGTTGTTCTTCAGCTTCAGCGCGAGCCTTCTCCTCCTCTCCGCGTCGGCGCTCGAGTTCCCGCTCCTCAGCCGCCATGCGAGCCATCTCTACCTTTTGCAGGCGCTGACGTTCCTTCTCCGCTTCCTCGGCTGCCCGGATGGCCTCTTCCTTCAGTCGAAGTCCCTCCATCGCTTGCTCAGCAGCGATACGAACCTGCTCGAACTGTTCGAACTGTTTTCGATCTTTATGAGCCTGCTCTAGCTCCCTGAGTTGTCGGAGTTCCTCTTGTTCTTCCCTAGCAAGTCGAGCCTTTTCCACATCCCGGAGTCTCTGCAGCTCCTTCGCTTGTTCATCGGCGATCCGGGCCTTTTCCATCTCCCGCAGTCGATAAAGCTCCCGCGTCCGTTCCTCGGCGATACGAGTTTTCTCCATCTCTTGCAATCGATGAAGCTCCTCCTCGATCTTTCGGGTTTTCTCCTCTTCAGCTACACGCCGACGTTCAGCCTCGAGTAAGCGCTCTTTCTCCTCCCGCTCCTTGGAAGACTTGGAGGATTCGAGAAGGTGGGTGGATTCGTTATGGTTGACCTCCACTTTCGCCATGATTGAGATGGCGTTATGGTTTGTCAGTGTGGAGGGGGAGGCGCCAAGTTGCGCCTGCATTGCGCGTTGAGTCTTCAACACTTGATTCAGGGTGTGGTTTATGTTAAGATGAGATCTCATCTTATCAAGCTCCTGTATTAGCCAGATTGAAGGCGATACAGAGGGAAATTGACTGAGCTCACCTCAAACTGGCTCACCGCAGCAGCGAGGCGTTCCCGATACTCTTGGATCTTTCCAGCGTCGGTCATGCTATATAACACCCGGACGGCTTTGTTTCGTTTAACTTGTTCTTCGACAAATACGTGGATTTCGTCTAGTGTTCTAACGAATTATGGTCAAGAAATGTTACGTAGGATACGACACACGACTCACAAGACGAGGTCACCGATTACGTTCCTCAGTTCTTGCGGAGGCCAATCCGCCTTTTCGTCGTTGGGAATCTCCTGATACGACTTCCAGATCCCTGCGATGAACAGAGCGGAATCATCTGCCAGTCGTTGATAATTGGCCTTGTTTTCTTTGACAGACTACGAATTTTCGAGTTAGTTAGACGCTATCACTAAGATCCATAAATACGTACTTGAACAGTGGTGAGAATCTTCAGAGTAGTCCCCGCCGCTTGCCTCAAGTAAGGGATCGGTGCTACTTCAGCAGCCGCAGTGACGAGTGAGAGAATGAGCGTTGCCCCTTGGAGCCCACCTTCCACCCATTCGCTTTTTCTCTTGTCCTTTTTACTGGATTTTAGGCCCCTTGGTGCCATCGCAGTGCGGGGAATAGAGGAATAGTGCAGAGAGATGAACGGTCGATAACGGGGCGGTCAGCAGCACTGGCACCGCGTTCCATCATTGACAGCATGTCCGGCAATTTACCCACAGCCTCGTTGTTTAAATTTGTAACAAGGATATTTGTGACCTAGTTAGGAAGACTGTCAAAAAATTGGATGTTCGTTTAGATACTTTAACCTTCTCCTTCAGGTTCCATGTTCAGCGCTCCGCGCTCAGTTTCGTCGTAAACAAAACGTTGCAGGAAAATTTGGTTCAACTCGATGATGCGGAATTTACCGGCCGGGCCCAAATTCAAAGATAAGATAAGATTACACGCGACCGAGAGCACGTGGTGTAGTGGTAACAAAGGGAAAGGGAATATATATATTGTATGTATATAAACTAAGCAAACATATGTCTCTCGCTCAATTCTTAGACGGTACCGCGGTGTTTTTGGTGTAAACACTGAGTCGATCAGGTGCGCCACACAACTCACTGTGGTCAGCTTTGCACGCCATAGAGCAATCGCGGGAGGCGCCGCGCTATTGTCCACGAGGAAGTGAGGGCCGCACCCTTTGGATAAAAATCCTGTTAAACTCCAACGGGGAATCGGTCTGGGGAATAACGACTCACAACACTCCTGTCCATACTCGAGTCCAGTTATGTTAAACCCTTGAGCCGCACACTGGGCTGTGCAGCTTTCGATCGTAACTTTCTCGATGTCCATGGGCTGAGATAAAGTGCGTCCCGGCGGGGTGTCGCGTGTATCCCTGATAGAGCGATCCATTAGCAATGGGTATCACCATGGAAAGATATATTAGGCTCGAACGTGTGGCACCCTTCGAATTTCCAGCCACCTGCAACAGTCGCTTTATTCTTGGGTAGGTTCCCCCCTTGAATATTATTCTGGTATAGGCTAATACGCCCTGCGCCTCCACATTTGTATTTGGGATCTCCCGCACAGGGCAGGTTGCAATCGGTGTCGTTGACCTTGGTTGCGGTTCCTTGAATATTGAAATCACAATCTGCGGATGGGATTTATCAGATTTGTTCGAAATATTGAGGATTTGAATTGAAACTCACAACATTCGTTCGCGAATTCCGTTCCGGCAAAGTTGTATCCATTGATTCCGAGTATCCCTCCCTTCTGACAAAAGCTCGTACAGAAAGCAGGTGTCATCTTCGAATCGTCTTGACTGGAACCCGATAAAGTGCGCGCAGACGCATCGCTATCACTATTTTCATACTTTAAGTATTCGTCTTGCACCATAGATTTTGGGGACATTCCGTACTTATAACAGCCAACATACTTCCAGCCCAAGAGGGGACCATTAAGACCGGCCTGACGACGAGTTATTTCAATGATATGATGTTAAAAAGCAAGCGCGAAAATATGGTAAGGCGTACCGGAACAACGGTGACCACAGAGACCACAGCAGAAGGTTGGATGAAAATCATCGTAAATTGGTTGGGAGAAAGGTATTGCTTGTTTTCGGAGAGGGTGCTGTTTGAATTCATGGGGGAGGGTCTTTTACATGAATACCAATCAACTTGGATCAAATCAATATAGGATTGACTGCACGAAGATAGTCTGGATATGTGGGTTGAGAGGAGCTAAAAATTAGATGTCAACGGAGCACTAAACCATCCGCAATCCATTAGCAGTGGACTCAAGCATCGCCGCATCCTTTGACAAGGGAAATTTTCTGAAGGAAGCTCCCAGACGCAGAACGGGCCTTTTGGAAGGTGGCTTACATAGTTCGTTCTTTAAACCCCCAAGTTCTGACAGCAGTGCACTATTCGTGCGATCAGGCTCACAAATTGCAGGAGCCGTGTTTGAAGCAACTCAAACGACCGTACCAGTCTAACGTATAATGGCAGATGAATAGGTAAGCTAACACGCACGTCAATCCAGGCTGACCTCGAGTTCCGAAGTATAAGCACGGCAGCGGCGCATTTGCTAGAGTAATCTCCAACGGTGAAGCGGTGACGTCCGCGAAGGCCACAGAGAGGCATCTCATGGTGCGAGTGCACCAGGCGCCGCTGCTCAAAAGGCGCTTATGCACGTCAACAGTCAAATAGAGGCACCAGACGTGCGTGAGCAATGGAGTCAATGTCGACTTGAGTATTCGTGGGGGTTCCGGATTTAGATTGTGACCCTCCGTGACCAGAGAGACTTGACACACGGCGACTCAAATAGGTTCAGAGCATCCGCGACAAACGAAGAGTTTCCGGAGCGGTCCCTTCCATATTGTATCGAACCAATTTTAACTCGTGAAGGCAGACTAGATGATGAGTAGGATACACTAAATTGGACTCGAATTGGGATCCGGATCTCCATTGAACGCTGAAGCTGAAGACTGAGCGGCGAGCCAGAATGGTGTCAATCCGCACAACGGGAGTCTGGGCGTAGAGGCCTGCGAAAATAGCTACACCAGAGTTGTTGATTGACGTGAGATCTTTGATACCTCGAGGAAAGTCATGGGACATGAGAGAAAGTGAGATCGCGATGAAGGGGGTTCCGATCAAAATCCCCGAGGTCTTTCGCCAAGAGCATCACGTGCAACCACCGGGGGCAGTTGCTCGGTGGACATTACCTCAGCATTACAACAAGGTCTTCACCCATTCTTGTCTCCTTATATTCGATCGTAACCTAGACGTGGTGCTCTTGTCTACAAGCAAAAGAGAGAAAAATCTGTATTCCGAGAATTAAAACACGTCGTTATCTTGGATTTTAAGTTGACTCATCGCCAAGAGGATGACGATTCATATCCATTTGGGCGTCCTCATGCAAAGGTGAACTCATCTTTTCCCCTGAATGGTGCCATTGAACAGCGACAATTGCAGACCACCGCCTGTAACCTCATTTGCACAGACCCACGACATCGTACATAGTGACCTCTTCGTGAGTTGCATTCGTTCGTTCTTGCGAAACTTACCCTTATTTATCAACCACCAGGACGAAACCTGGCGAAAACCCGACCAATATTAAAGGACCGTGAACGACGTGGGCGGTGGGGATTTTAAAGCTCGAAAAATGGGAAGGAACGATGGGAAACTTTGCCAAACGAGGTCACCAGCGATGTACGTAAGTACAGTTTTTTATCCCCTTCCTTTGCTTCCTGACGATCTACTTAGTCTTCACCTAATAGGCAATATCTCGTTATACCTCAGCTGCCAATTTGATATCCACAACACTTCAGGCAACGGTGACATACCCTTGCAGGGATATTGCAGGACACCCGCGCGACTCTGTAGCGCAACCCAAGCCACAGTAAGTTACCCTCCTCAGGGCCCTATGTTGCTACCGATCCACTGGCCTGTCCTTTGGCTGGGTGAGTATGCTTTTTTTAATTTTTGCTTTGTCGTTTTCTAATGTATCATCAACAGCTCCGCTTCTTTCAATGCCCGCCTTCACCAGCTGGAGACGACCGCCATTGATTCGAGAGTATCAGCACAACGGCGAGTATGGCAACAGGCACAGACCAGCTCCTTTTTCCAGGGCAAATACCGATATTTGTTCAATGCCGATGCTTTTGCCGAAGGTATTGATTGCATAATATCATTAGCTATCAAGATATTCTGTTAACGACCATTTTAAAAATGATCATTTTGCCCCACGTTGATGCAACGTTGATACCATGAGGATGCTGCTTTTAAATCGTCACAGAAAGCGACCCATTGTCGTGTCTGGGTCCCATGCCAGCTCATGCCAACCAGCATCTACCCCTTCGTAAGTCTCAACCTTTCTTCTCATGTCACAGGTGTAATAAGATATAAACACGGTTTCTCAACAGCCCCAGATGACGATCTCCTCCCTGTCGTGTCATACTATTGGGGCCTTGGCTTAAACGACAAGAAGATTGTCGAGCATGCACTCGATCACTTTGATAAGTCAGTTTACGGATTGAGGTGAGCCCATATCTTTTTGCATGATGCCATTTCAAATTCATTTAAGAACAGTCACTCTTCAGTCAAGCGGAAACGGAATAAATGGGGTATGCTGGGTGCACGCCAGCAGAAGCACACGTTCGAGACGATTGCGCCGTTTATCAGAGAAATTAAAGTGCGCTTTCCGTCCATGGGCGCGCGTCAGCTGGTTACAACTCTGCGACAAGACTACAAATTAAAGGTTCCCGAGTATGTGCTATCTATATTACTTATTTTCTGTTCTCTGACGTGCGTAACTTGTCAGGAAAATGGTGCTGGCTTACCTGAATTTGACAGAACGAGAGGCTGTTGAGTTTCGTAAGCAGAAACGCTTTCGCCGCAAGCGTTTCTGGGCTGCAGGTGTCAACGATTTGTGGACATGTGACCAACACGACAAATGGAAGAGGTTCGGTTTATGGCTCCATCTCGGACTTGACCCGTATCCTGGACAACTGCAATGGCTGAAGGTGTGGTGGTCAAATCGAAATCCCCAGCTTATTGGAAGTTATTATCTTGAAGCTGCACGAAAACGGAAGGGTACGCAGACCTCTCTTTGTATTTTTTAGTAGCGTTCACATTTATTGATCAGGTGTTCCACTTGTCACCCAAAGTGACCGCGGGTGGGAGATGTACGAGGACGACAATGATCGCGCCGAGTTTCTTGCATTTGCTCAACATGTCCAGTATCTCAAAACCAAGAAGCGCGCCTACGTAGCCGATTTCCAAGGTCCGTCTGAAGTATTGCTTGATGGTAAGTATCGCTTGATGGTGAAAGAGTGTGCTCAATGGTTTTATATCTAGGTGGAGCCGCCCTTCTGACAGACCCTCAGATTCTAACAAGCGGGTGTGTAACTGCTCATTTTATTCATTTTATTTTTTTTGCTCAATCGCAAATTTTAGAGCACTCGGCTATATATTTGCATAAGGCCATCTCCCAGCGACGTTTAAGTCTTTCGAGACTGACCACGTCTGCAATCGGTTCTGCCGAACATTTGGCTTGCCCATGGATTATGAATGGGATGTCGTCGTCTAACCTCAACGACGCCCAGAACCCTTTGCCATAAACCACAAACCACTCATTTTGTGCAGTCACTCTCGTTTGAACAGGCTATTTTCATTAGATATCATTTAATTCTGGCCATTGGCATTCCAAGTTCCACTCACACCGTCCTTTTATTCATATTCTTACAGTCCTTTCTCCACAGAATTATAAGTTCGCATTACAGCCCCATAATGGTAGCGATGAATACATAAGTACGAGAAGATCATTGACGCCGTCAGTTGACGAACGAAAGCCCAGCCCTGGAAAAGACCGAGGGATATAATATTAAGAGGGTATAGATATTATGCAATCAATACCTTCGGCAAAAGCATCGGCATTGAACAAATATCGGTATTTGCCCTGGAAAAAGGAGCTGGTCTGTGCCTGTTGCCATAGGCGAGGACATGTATGACCGAACGACCTTTCATGCGGCAACCTCGAAGGCACCATGGACAATGACGGTGAGGAAGACCTGAAGATGATGTGCCTGATCGGAAAAAAAGGAGATCCGGAAGCTGGAAACGCCAGCAGACATTAGTCTCGTCCCCATCCGTTGTGGTGATATATGTATAAGGCAATCCGCCGTGAGAACCTCCCGATCAAAAAATGCCGAAAACGGATGGGGACGAGACCAAGCAGACATTATCAACGAGGTCCGAAGTATCTTGATCACAATTTTTTCCCCTCTAACTATCTCCGAGATGGATTTTTCGTTTTAAAACCCTCGGAATTGTTCCATACCGCCCCCCCCTGCCGATTTCATTGCACGATATCGACGGTGAATCAAACGGCGGTGGGGTGATTTTCGAACAGGCGAAGGCACGACTTGTGCAACTCCATCGAGAACGCTTCAGCCCCCAGCTTCATCTAGACCAAGGGCATCTCAACTTTCTCCCGTCTGGGTGCTAGGCTCGTAGGAATAAATTGGCCGACCCTCTGTTTTATTGTCGTTTACTAATGTGATTTTTGTGGTACCAACAACTCTTCTTTCGCCGCCGCCACTGCCGCCAGACATACTGTCAGGACTAGTGATCGTTGTCGATGTACCATTAATACGACAACGAAGGACATGCACGGCCTGAAGCACATCCCAAGGAATAGCAGCAGCAAACTCCAGGATTTCGACCCCAGAGACGACGAGGTTAAAGATAACGTACCCTTTCGAAAGAAGCGAAGGCGCCAGGTATACAACATCGTTACCCTTCTTTTCATTGTTTGATGAGCTTCGAGACCAGGCGCCAGCGATTTACCAATCGTCAGGAAGTACTGGTACAGTCAAAACTCGAACAGCTTTCACCCGTCGAACGCTTCACGGACGTAGACCCCAGGAACCCTGGGCCACATCTGCAACAGCGCATCGCCCTTGCTGAGTATTATGTTTCGGAGTACGACGTTGGCATGGATTAAATGTCGTTGAATTCGAGGTTGTCTCCACGTTTGTCGAAAGCGAGTGGTTTAGCAGCTTAAAGCAAACGTTTTCTCGCGTAAGAGACTTTCAGAGGGGTAAGTATTCACGCATTTTTTTCTAACTACATTATCGTCATCCTTCCTTATTCTGCTGAAAAAATATCCCCTCGCTGCAAACAGGCGTGTCCGCCTAATAACATGTTGGAATGTCGAAATTCTGCCCCTGGATTCGGATTCCTCAACTACAAAAAAAAAACCTAAGTATACGCAAGGTGGAAACACCCATGTGACCCTCAGTAAAATGAAACTTTTTACATTAGTCATACAAGTCACTGAAAATCAAGCCCTAGTCGTGCTGCAGTCACAAAAAGTCATGCTGCCGGTCAGCAATTTTGAAATTGACGTCAACTCGTAATTACCTTGGTTACCGTCTGACTTTGTCACTTTGGATAGTCTACAGTAGTCGCACAAAGGTCATCTAATAGTCATTCAAATGTAAGTTAAATAGCAGTGGTGTTTATTTTACCGGTTCTGCCCGAAGCAAGCCCGAAGTCGGAACTTTCTGCGCAATATCACTCATGTGCTCTGCACTTTCTCACGCCTTTCCCTTCCTTTCATACCATCATTGCTCCCACCTCTGCCCTCAGTGTGCTCCGTTGTATGCTAACCATGTTCGTTCTTTCTAGGTCCCCCACCCCTGAACTCGCTGCCACATCGCCTCTCCCCTCCAGCGAGGGATGTATCCCACGTTGTTATCTTCAACCACCTCGAACCCGCCACGAATGCCAATGCCAAAACACCAATGCCGAACCCACACGAGCCCCTCCCCTTGCCGAGGGATGTGGGCTAACGTTAACCTC
>Ga0307513_10003079_pt1 | contig 22756 bp, 23 predicted proteins | sample 15_EM_MG_FD_202174 | JGI IMG/M metagenome (GOLD analysis project Ga0307513, IMG submission 202174) | Populus trichocarpa ectomycorrhiza microbial communities from riparian zone in the Pacific Northwest, United States - 15_EM | ecosystem: Host-associated > Plants > Roots > Unclassified | place... | reverse complement strand
CGGAGAAGCGCGCCCTGGAGATCCTGGGCGGGCAGCCGCCGTCGCGGTATCTGCAGGGCGGCGACACGGTCCGGATCGAGGCCTTCGCTGCGGACGGCACGTCGCTCTTCGGTGCGATGGAGACGCCCATCGTCGACGCGGCCGCGGGACAGCAGAGCCGGACATGAAGCTCAGACGTGCGCTCTCGATGATCGTCGCCGGTGCCCTGGCTGCGGTCGTGGCAGGTTGCGGGAGCCAGGAAGGCGCGGCCGGGCCGCTCACGCTCAAGGTGACCACGGCGTCCACCGACCTCGGAACGCTGCCGTTGTTCGTCGCCCAGTCCCGCGGCCTCTTCGCCAAGCAGAACCTGACGGTCGAGATCTCCTCCGCCGCGGCGTCGACGATCACCGCTCTGCTGTCCTCGGGCGCCACCGATCTCGTGCAGAACTCCACCGGCGTGGCGATCTCGCAGACGCTCAAGGGCCAGCCGATCGTCGTCGCCACGGCATCGCGTCCTACAACCCCAACACCGAGCTGTGGTCGGGTTCGGTGGCGACGATGCAGGAGGCCCAAGGCCTGACCGACTGCCGGCTGGCGACGGTGGCGCCCGGAGGAGCCTCCTACGGCTACGCGTCGTACTGGACGGAGAAGTTCGGGCTGAAGTGCGAGCTCGTCGTCGCGCAGTCGTACGACATCATCGCCGCCGGGGTGCGCTCCGGGACGTACACGCTGGGCGTCATTCCCCGGTCGACCGTGGGTACGGTTCCCGCCGGGGTCAACGTGATCATTCCGCAGAACACGCCGGACTACCCGGGATTCCCCGACGGCAGGCAGGTCGTCATCGCCGGGCTGCTGGGCCTGCGCGCCAACGTGGACGGCAAGCGCGAGGACCTGGTCCGCTTCGAGCGGGCGATGATCGAGGCCCAGCGCGAGCTGGCTGCCGCAAGCCCCGACGATCTGGTTCGTGATGTCCAGCAGGTGGAGATCTTCAAGGCGATCCCGGTGGAGACGTTGCGCAAGCAGGTCATCACCGCGGCATCGAACATCTGGAAGGACCCGGAGACCGGCAAGGCCGGGTTCATCTCCGAGGCGACCTGGGTGAAGTCGCTCCGCACGTACGGGTACTGGGGTTTGCAGGGCTTCAGGCCTGACGATCCCGCCATCGCCTACGACCGGATGGTCGACATGTCGTTCTTCCGGGCGGCGGAGAAGCAGTGAACGGATCTCAGATCTGCCCATCCGTGATGACTTGTACCTGGTCGGGCAGCGCGTACACCGTGGTCCCGCGCGCGACGAGGTGGGTGTGGAACAGCGTGTTCTCCGGCCCCCCGCGGGTCTTGGCCGATCCCAGCCCGAAGTGCACGATGCCCGCGCTCCGGTTCGCGCCCTCGTGCCAGGCCTCGCGGAGGAACCGCTCCTGCGGCAGCGCCGGGTTGGTGCCGAGGCCGAACTCGGTGAGCAGCGCGTAGGCCGGGCACACCGCCACCTGCTCGGCCACGTGCTCCATGCCGGTGCCCTGCCCGGCGACGCGGCACACGGCGCCGTCGGCGACCTCGACCTCGATCAGGTCGCCTTCCCGCATCGGGTGGCCCTCCACGGCGTCCCAGACGATCCGGCCCGCGTAGCTCCCGGGCAGCACGCCCAGGGTGAACAGGCCGGTCGGGAACTTGTGGAACCCGAACCCGCCGGGGAACTCGGAGGAGACGCTCAGGTTGGTCGAGTCGACGCGGCAGCGCAGCTCGTTGCCGAAGCGATCGACGATCAGGAGGCCATCGGCGCCCCGGACCCGGTCACGGAGTGTCCGGGCGTGCTCCGCGACCGTTGCCAGCTCCGCATCGGTGATCCCGTTCTCGAGGGCGAGCCGGTAAGGCGGATCGAACTGGAACACGCGGGTTCCGTACTCGTGGACTGCCCGCCAGAACCCCTTCGCCGCCACCCAGGCCGGGAGCCACTGCACGACCAGCAGGACGACGTCGGCCATGGCCATCGCCGTCTCCACCGTGCGCGGCAGCTCGTCCCCCAGCTTGAGCACGTCCGGCATGGAGATCGTGATCGGGCCGGCCTGCGCCTCGGTCACGGCCGCTACCAACGCGGCCACGACCGCATCGTCGGCCGAGGGATCGGAGATCACCAGCACGCTGTCCGCGCTACCGAGCCCGATGAGGCGATCGAGCACTGCGGAGGCGTGGCCGTCGAGTGTCATCCGGACGTGATCAGTCGCGCGCCAGCTCGGGATGGTGCTGCAGCACCCAGTTGCCGGACTCCATCGGCCGCGGGTGTGGTGCCAGGTCGGTGAACTTGCCGCCGAGCAGCTTCGCGAGCACGGCGACGTGCTCGTGCGCGCCCTCCTCCATCCAGATGCCGTGCCCGGGGAACATGCCGTCCACGTGCAGCTCCTCGAGGGAGAGCATCGAGTCGCGGTAGCTGCGGAGGTCGGTGTCGGCCGTCATGACGCCTGGTCGGCCGAGCACCCCGACCGTGTCGCCGGTGAAGACGTACCGGCGACCGTTCTCCTCGAGCAGGAAGCACACGCTGTCGGCCGTGTGGCCGGGTGTGGAGATGACCTTGAGCGTGCGGTCGCCGAGGTCGATCTCCGTGTCGTGGTCGAACGTCTGGACGCTGTCGAGCCCGTCGAACGTCACCTGCGGCGCGGGGTCGAACCCGAACTCGAACCACTTCGGCCCGATCGTCACCGCGTCCACGCCCTTGGGATGGATCGCGACGCCGCGTACCCCGCGTTCCAGCAACGGTTTGCAACCGCGGGCGTGGTCCCAGTGGCAGTGCGTGAGCAGGATCAGGTCGATGTCGCTCGGCTCGCACCCGTAGGACCGCAGGTGCTCGACCGTGCGGGCGACCCCGAACCCGCAGCCTGCGTCGATGAGGACGTTCCTGGTCGATCCCCGCACCAGGTAGGTGTTGCAGTTGAGCGGGTGGCCGAAGTTGATCCGGCCGGCGGTCACGACATGAATCCCGCGCAGCAGCTCGATTCTCACGGTCTCAGCTCCTCACGAGCAGCAGGCAGTCGTGCGATATTAATGGATATTGAGACCGCATAGTAGGCAGATTATCAGCCGCTACGCGGGCCTTCAACCCTTCGGCGCCCTACCGACCGGCTCTGCGGCGTGTTGACACACTCGGCCGGCGCTCTACTATCTAGGATGGCAAGTCCACTATGTGGATCGTGTGTGGTGGAACGTTCGCCCACGGGTGAGAGGTGGGTTGATGGAACGTTCTTCGCCACGATGTGAGGGCGCCGTCGCAGTGGCCCCGGCGGATGCGCGACCTGGTTCCGATGCCGTGGTCGAGCTCACCGACGTCACCTACGCCTACTCGAACGGGTTCGAGGCGATCAAGGACCTGTCGCTCACCATCGCGCGCGGCACGGTGACGTCGATCGTCGGCCCGAGCGGGTGCGGCAAGACCACCGTCCTCAAGCTGATCTCGGGCCTCGACCGCCCGTCAGCGGGCCGGATCGAGACCGACTTCGTGGCCGGCGACACGGCGCAGCCGGTCTCGATGGTCTTCCAGCAGGACACCCTCCTGCCGTGGCTGCGGGTGAAGGACAACGTCGCGCTGTACTACCGGTTCCATCCGAAGCGGCTGCCGAAGGCGGAGCTCAAGGAGCGCGTCACCGAGCTGCTGGCGATGGTCGGGCTGGAGAAGTTCGCGGAGGCCTACCCGGCACAGCTGTCGGGCGGCATGCGTCGACGGGTCGCCTTCCTGGCCGGCGTCGCTCCGCAGCCGGAGCTGCTGCTCCTGGACGAGCCGTTCTCCGCCGTCGACGAGCCGACCCGGATCCAGATCCACCAGCAGGTCAAGGAGACCATCGCCCGGCTCGGCATGACGGTCGTGCTGGTGACGCACGACCTGGCCGAGGCGATCTCGCTGTCGGACAACGTGGTGATCCTGACGGCGGGCCCGGGGCGGGTGGCGCACGTGCACCCGATCGAGCTCGACCGCACCCGCCCCTTGCTGCAGCTGCGGGAGACCCCCGAGTACCTGCAGTGCTACGGGCAGCTGTGGAGCCGCCTCAGCCACCAGATCAACCTGGCGACTTTCGGCCGTGCCGAGGTCGGGACGGCGGACCTGCCGTGAGCAAGAGACTGGTCATCGCCTGGCGGCTGGCCATCCTGGTCGCAGTCGTCCTGCTGTGGGAGTTCCTGCCGCAGATCGATTGGCTGAGTGCCCGGGTGACGTTCCTCGACCCGTTCTTCATCAGCTCGCCCAGCGGTATCGCCGAGCGGATGTGGCAGCTCGCGAGCGGGGCCGACGGGTCGGTCATGATCTGGCCGTACGTCCTGCGCACCCTGGGGGCGACGCTGGTGGGTACGGCGATCGGTGTCCTGCTGGGCATGCTCATGGGCCTGCTGCTCAGCAGCAGCAAACCGTTCGCCGACGTCCTCGGGTTCTACATCAACGCCCTGAACTCGGTTCCCCGCATCGCGCTCATCCCCGTCATCATCCTGCTCGCCGGGGTCAACTTCACGACGTCGGTCGTGAGCGGGGTGCTGGTGGTCTTCTTCCTGGCGTTCTTCAACGCGTACGAAGGTGGCACCCGGGTACCCGCAGCGGTGTTGCACAACGCCACGATCATGGGGGCGTCGCGCCGGAAGATCTTGACCGAGATCCGCTTCCGCTACGTCATGCTGTGGACCTTCGCCGCCATCCCCAACGCAATCGCGTTCGGCCTGCTGATGGTGGTGGCCAGCGAGCTGCTGTCCGGCGCTCCCGGCATCGGGCAACTGATGCTGCTCGCCACGTCCAACCTGGATGCCAGCCTCACCTTCGCCGTCGTCGTGTTCCTCAGCGTGATCGGGACGGGCATGCTGGCGATCGCGGAACGCGCGAAGGGGCGCATCCTGCACTGGGCCGACGACCTGTGACTTAAGGGACGGCGAGGAGTGCCACTCGCGGGCGCGCGCCGATGAGGTCCGCCAGCCGGGCGGTGGCGGGGGCGGACACGACCTCCCAGCCCAGAGCCGTCAGGAATCCGTCGGCCGGCTCGAGCCAGTTCACGCGCGACGTCCCGTAGTGCATCGGGAGAACGAGCGCGGGCGTGAGCTCACGGGTGATCGTCGCGGCGGCCGCGGCGCCGATCGTCGGGCCGCCGCCGACCGGCAGCATGAGCACGTCGACGTCGCCGATGGCCATCCGCTGCTCCGGTCGCAGCGCGGGCTGCCCGAAGTCGCCGAAGTGGCAGAACCGCAACCCGTCGAGGGTGAACGCGAAGATCGTGTTCGCGCCGCGCTCGGTACCCGCGGCCGCGTCGTGCTCGGAGGCCACGGCGACCACCTCGCCGAGCGGCGAGCCGAACTTGCCGGCCACGGAACGGATCACCGCCGGCTCGCCGCCGACGCGTTCCGCGGCGTTGTGGTCGAAGTGCTCGTGGGTGATCAGCAGGAGGTCGGCCTCGACCCCCTCGATCCGCGGGTAGCTGAAGTCGTTCCCCTTCGCGACCATCGAGGGCAGCGCATCGCCGAACGGGTCGATGATCACGGACCGCTCGCTGCTCAGCCGGAACGCCGCATGTCCGAACCAGCGAATCTGCACGACGAGCAGGCTACCAGGGTCATCGTCAATGCTAGACAGATAGACGTCATTGCGGGATCTTGTGCTCGCCGCCTTCACCTCGGACCCAGCAGGCTGACTGCCATCGGACCAGGTTGCGCAGGGTTGATAGGCGTGACCGCGCCTGATACTTTCGTTCATGCGGTATCTATGTCCATTATAGCTGGACGAACTGACTGCTGTCGTCTGACGCCGGCCGTCTGGTCGCGGCACTCCTCGGCGCGCCGCACGGTCTGGACTGAGCAAGGGAGCTCACGATGCCGCCCCTCGACTTCGGGACCCGATTCGACGCACCGCGAGCCACGAACCCCCCATTGCGCGGAATACTGGCCTTCGCGACCGCTCTGCTGGTCGGTGCGGTGACGGCGTGCGGCGGGCCCGCAGCGCCCGCGGGAACCGGGGTGCCGGGCGGTCCGACGACAAGCGCCACGATCCCGGTTGCGGATCCGCAGCAGGGTCGCGGGACCAGGACCGGTTCCCCGCTCGATGAGCTGCCACCGCACATCAGCGTGGTCAGGCTCCCTGCGGAGATCGCGAATCCGAGCAGGCTCTCGTGGTCGCCGGACGGGACGCGGCTGGTGATGCTGGACGCGTTGATCGGCAACGTCTGGGAGTACGACCTGGCGACTGGGAAGGCCGTCCAGCTGACCGGTGATCCGCACCTGTCGGGGGTACTGCGGGCCGACTACCTGCCCAACGGCGACCTCGTGCTGTGCGCCCCGCCGGACCGGAATCCGGCGAACCCGGCGGGGGACCGCATCCGCGGTGAGCTGTGGCTGATGCAGCAGCCGTTGGGCCAGCGGCCACTGGTGCGGCTCGGTGCCCCGTGTTGGGAGGGGGTCGCGGTGACCCGCACGGCAGGCTCCACCCGGATCGCCTGGACGGAGTCCAACGTCGACTTCACCTCACCGGACGCGTGGGCACGCACCATCGCGGTGGCGAAGTCGCATCTGTTCGTCGGTCGGATCGACTACACCGACCCTGCTCGACCGGTCCTCGCGGACCGGAGGGACGTGCTGGACGCGACGCAGGTGCCCGATCGCCTCATCGAGACGCAGGACTTCCGTGGGTCCGGCTCCCAGGGGGGAGTCGACAACGAGCTCGTCTTCTCCTCCTACGGCTACCGGGGATCGGAGGTGCTTTCGGTGAACCTGCAGACCGGCGCCATCGTCGACTACTCGCTCTCCCCCTTCTGGGAGGAAGCCGAAGGTGTCGAGCCGGCGGGCCGGTGGGAGCTCGTCGAGCGGAATCGGCCCAGCCCCGCCGATGTCGGGGCCAAGGGCGAGACCACCGACCTCTGGCGGTTGACCCTCGACGGCACCGCCACCTGGGATCGGCTCACCTACTTCACGCCATATGCCGGGTTCGGCGCAGGCAACCCGGTGGTGGCACCGGACGGCAGCCGGTTCGTCTTTCAACTCGACCGGGAGGGTGCGGAGCCTGGCGACAGCTTCGGGCTGCTGCTGTTCGACCTCAAGGCATGGGATGCGAGCGGCCAGGTGCCGGCGGCGCCCGAGTCGGATCGGCTCGCGCCCTACGGGAGCTGATGCGACGCCACACGGTGTGTGACGTCACGAACTGTGGGGAGACTCCATGACGAGCACCGGGAAACCGGTCGACACCCGGGCCCGCCCGATCTACCCGTGGGTCGTATTGGCGTTGTGCTGGCTCTCGTTCACCATGACCTCGATCGACCGCTCGACCTGGGGGCCGGCGGCGACCTTCGTCGGCAAGGACCTGGGCGTGCCGCTCGCGGCGCTCGGCACGTTCGCCACCGCGTACTACGTGGGCTACGTCGTGTCGAACGCGATCGGGGGGCTCTCGACCGACCGCTTCGGTAGCCGACTCATCCTCAGCGTGTCGCTGATCGGGGCGGGCGTGTTCATGATGGCGTTCGGCGCCACCACCTCCATCGCGGTCGGGATCAGCGTGCAGGCGCTGGTGGGCCTCTTCGCGGGCGCCGAGTACTCAGCGGCGGTGAAGATGCTGACGAGCTGGTTCGAGCCCCGCCGGCTCGGCTTCGTGATGGGCGTGTTCACCGCGGCCTCGTCCCTGGGCACCGTGATCGCGAACTCCGTCATCCCGTCGCTCGTTCTCGCATCGGGCTGGCAGGCCTCCTACCACCTCTTCGGCGGGCTCTCGATCGTCGTGGGTATCGCGCTGTTCCTCGTCGTTCGGCAGGGCCCGCGCACCGGCGAGTCCGTCCGGGAAGCCGTCGCCGGGCCGCGACTCTCGGTGCTGCTGCGCAACCGCGACCTCGTGTTATTGGTGTTCGTGGGTTTCGGCGGCGTGTGGGGCACCTACGGTTTCATCACCTGGTCGAACACCCTGATGATCGACGGGCACGGACTCGCATCGACCACGGCAGGCGCGGTTGTCGCCCTGTTCGCAGCCGTGGCCGTGTTCGGGAAGCCGTTGATCGGATGGCTCGCCGACCGCTTCGGCGGCGCGCGCAAGGTGCCGGCGATGATCGTGTTCGCGTGCTTCGTGGTGATGTTGCTCGTGTTCGGCAGTGTCGACAGCACCACCGCGTTGTTCGTCGCTGCGCCGTTCCTCGGACTCGCCGCGTACTGCTATCTGCCGTTGATCGTGGCGATGACGCCCGAGCTGGCCGAGTACGTCCTCGTCGGTACGACTGCGGGCACCCTCAACGCGTTCTGGCAGCTCGGCAGCGTGCTCGTGCCGCTGGCCGTCGGAGCGGTCTTCCACGCGACCGGCTCGTTCTTCGCCGCGTTCGTGACGCTGGCTGCCGGCCCGCTGCTCGCGCTGCTGATGATGATCCCGATCCGGGAGCGCGGCCGCGATGCGTCATGAAGGATCATGCAGCAGCGAACGGGGAGGGCGCGGTGGTGACCCAGCCGCCGTCGACAGCGATCGTCTGGCCGGTGACGTAGGCACCTGCCGGGGAGCTGAGGAAGAGTACGGCGGCAGCGATGTCGTCCGGCTCCCCGATCCGGCCCAGCGGCACCTTCTCCAGATACTTGGCCTGCGCCTGCTCGTCCGCGGCGATCCAGGAGCCGAGGTCGGTACGGGTGACACCCGGGCTCACCACGTTGAACCGGACCGACGCAGGTCCCCACTCGGCGGCAAGTGAGCGAGTGGCTGCGTCCAGGCCTCCCTTGACCGCGCTGTACAGGCTGACTCCCGGCATCCCCTGCTGGCCGAGTCCTGAGGAAATGCTCACCACGCTGCCACCACCCGTTTCCGCCATCTTTGCGGCGACGAGCCCCCCGAGCAGGATGGGCGCCCGCAGGTTGAGTGCCCACAGCGCATCCGCCTGGTCTGGACCGAGAGTGTTCGCAGGACCGGCAGCATCTCCACCGCCGGCGTTGTTCACCAGCACGTCGAACGTGCCTACGGCGTCCTCGGCCTGCTGAACGATCGAGTGGGGAGCCTCCGGATGTGCCACGTCGGCGACCACGACGACCGGGTCGTTCGGCAACTGGTCGGCGACCTCCTCCAGGGTTTTCCGCACGCGTCCGACCAGGACGACCCGGGCGCCGGCAGCGGCGAACGCGGCGGCCACCGCGGCGCCGATCCCTCTGCTGGCCCCGGTGACGATCGCGTTCTTCCCGGACAGGTCGATGTGATGGAGAGGCATGGACACTCCTGACTTCGTGGTGCAGTGGGTCAGCTTCGATGAGGGCGTGGGGGAGCGGGCACTAGCTCTCGGACGCGCGGGAGGAGGTCTTCGGCGATCGTCCGGACCACCCGCTGCCGGTCGCCCGGCTCGGCGGCGGGCTGGATCAGCACCGTCGACGCGCCGGCCGCTGCGAACTCCGCAATCCGCGCGGCGACCTGTTCCGGGGTGCCGAGCGCCAGGTAGCGATCGGCGAGCGGGGCGAAGTCCTGCGCGTAGGTGCCGCTGACGACGGCGGTGCCGGTCTTTCGGGCCCACTCACCGTCCGCGTCGGCGCACGTCCAGAGGAACACCGCCCCCGACACCGCGGTCGGGTCTCGGCCGGCATCTGCGGCTGCCTCATGGACCTGCCGCAGGCCCGCGTCGAGCCTTGCCGGGTCCACCAGGTACGGCATCCACACGTCGGCGTACCGCCCGGCCCGCCGGATCGCGCCGTCCTTGCGGCCACCCAGCCAGATCGGCGGGCCCCCGACCTGGACGGGCGCCGGTTGCAGGGCGACGTCGCGCAGCGAGGTGAACTCCCCCTCGAAGCTGACCGTCCCACCGGCGAAGAGCCGCTTCATCACCTCCAGCGCCTCGTCCGTTCGACGGAACCGGGTCCGCGGATCGACCCCGACCGCTTCGAACTCCGGCAGGTACTCCCCGCCGGCACCGACACCCAGCTCGAACCGGCCTCCCGACACGCGATCGAGGGTGGCGGCCAGCTTCGCGGCCAGCGCCGCTGGATAGACCGGGAGCAGGGTGATCGCGCTGACCAGTCTGATGGTGCTCGTCGCACCCGCGGCCGCCGCCAGCGTGACGAACGCGTTCGGGACCGGACCGTGGAAGAACAGGTGCTCTCCGCAGCCGAGGTAGTCGAAGCCGGCGCGCTCGGCGGCGCGTGCATCCTCCACGGCGGTGTCGATATCGGTGGTGTTCAACCCGAGCTTCATCGGCCTTCTCCGATCGCGAGCGCGTCAGGTCGACAGATCTTCGACGCGCGTGCGCAGGGCGACGCCGTACCGCGAGGACTGTTCGCGGAGCTGATCGAGCGTCGGGATCAGGTCGGCGGCAGCAGCGCCGAGGAACTCCTCGGAGTCGGTGACGTCGGTGCTGCCGTCCGGCCGGGGGGTGAGCACGAAGGAGTGCCTGCCCAGGATCGCGTCGAGCGATCCGGCCTCCCAGGCAAGCCGGTGGGGCGGCTGCACCTCGACGATCCGCATGGTGACGTCGCGGCCCGAGACGTGTGCCGGGATCTCCGCCCCGATGACGACCTGTTCGGGCATCGCGTCGAAGGAGAGCGCCGGGTGCCACTGCGCGTACTGGTCGAACGCCACGATGACGCGCCAGACGTCCCACACCGGGGCGGAGATCCTCGTAACCGCAGTGGCAATGGGAGTTGCCGCGGTGTCGGCCCCGTGGCTCACGGCACCAACACGATCCGCCCGCGCAGGCCGCCGCGGGCGAGCTGGGCGTGGGCTTCGGCCGCTTCCGAGAGCGGGTAGGTCCGCGCGACGCGTGGGGTCAGCAGGCCGACCTCGGCGAGCGCGGAGAGGTAGGCCAGCCGGGCCGGTTCGGGGCTAGCGGTGGTGTGCCGGACCACGACGCCCCGCTGCGGTTGCGGCAGCACGTCGACCCGCAGGCTCACGAAGATGCCGCCGTCGCGCACAGCCGCCAGTGCGGGCTCGCCCAACGCGGCTGCGTCGAGCACGCCGTCGACGCCCTGTGGCGCGAACCTGTGCACCGCCGCGCTCAGCTCCTCGTGACGCGAGACGAACCAGGCGCCACGCGCTCGGAGAAACTCCTCGTCCTCGGGCTGCCCTTGTGCGACAACACGCACGCCCCGCGTTCTGGCCAACTCCACGGCATAGCCGCCGACGGCCCCGCCGGCTCCGGTGATCAGCAGGGTGTCGCGGGGACGCAGCGGGAGGTGATCCAGGGCCTGTGCGGCCGTCATCGCGTTGAGTGGGATCGTCGCCGCGAGCGTCGGGTCCATCCCCTCAGGAGCAGCGGCGATGGAGTTGAGGTGCACAACCAGGTACTCGGCCTGGGCCTTTGTCGGACGCAGCGCCCCGGAGTCGAACGCGATCACCGGGGCGCCGACATCCAGCAGAACACCCAGGCCGACCGCGTCGATCGTCCCGGCCGCGTCCAGACCCAGACCGGCGTGCTCCATATCGTCCAGCGGCCCGAAGACCCCGCCCCACACAGCGGCGTCGGCCGGATTGAGCGCGGCGGCCGCGACCTTGATGCGGATCTGGAAGGGACCTGGTTCCAGGAGGGGGACCTCCAGGACCTCGACCGCCTCCGGTCCACCGACCTTCCTGACGACCGCTGCTCGCATCGACGTGCCTCTCCTCTGTTCCCTGCGTGGTGGTGATGGCGAGGGTCTGAACGGCGGAGCGCCGGCCACGCTCGAGGCGCGTTCGGCAGCAACCGAGCCGGCCTGCTCTGTCCACCATAAATCCACGTTCAAGTGGAAGAGTAGACGCGTCCGAGGAATTTCTTCAAGGAGTCGCTGCTCACGTTCCGACCGTCGGCCGCCTCCGCACGGGGCCGCCGCACTCCTCGCTGATCATGCGCTTGAGCCGGCCTCCAGCGGGACTGCTGCTTGCGATCGCCGCCTTGCGCGAAACAGACGATGACCGCAGTTCTTCGTCGCTACGGAATGATCGGGTCTCCCGGCCCGGCGAGCGGATCACCCACGACCGCCGGCGCGAAGTACTCCATCTTCGTCGCCGTGCCGGACTTCGTGTTGATGCTGAAGTACAAGCCCTCCGACAGCCCGACGTTCTGCAAGGCGTACATGGGCGGAGGCAGGACCAGGACGTCCATCGGGCCGAGCGCAAATGCCTGCTTCTCCGCGTAGACCTCGAACTCGCCGTGCAGCCCGAGGAAGATCACGTCTCCGCCGACCGTGTGCCACGGGCTGCCCTGGCCGCCCGGCACTCTGACAACGTGCCCCTTGATCGTCGTCCCCTGGATGTGCGGGTGGATGCCACGGTGCGACCCGAACTGCTGCACGAAGCCACCGCGGTAGATGACCTGGCGTCGGTAGTCCTCCCACCTGAGGTGCGACACGTTCACGTCGTCCGGCGCCGACCAGCCGGCCGCGGACTCGTCCTCGCGGTAGGTGACCCCGTGGGCCGTGCCCGGCTCGGGGCGAGGCTGCGCCGCGAAGAAGATCGCGTCGGTGAGACCGACGTTGAGGTACGAGCGGGGCATGTCGGCGGGCACCTGCAGCAGGTCGCGCGCCGTCATCAGGGCTCGCTCCCCACCGATGGAGAACTCGACCTCGCCGATCAGCCCGACGATCACCGTCTCCGCCGACGACCGGTGCACCGGGCTCGACTGTCCGGCCGGCACGCGCACCAGCCGGGCCTGCACGTCCGAGGAGTTCATCGGGGTGTACATGCCGCGGTGGAAACCGAACCTGTCGGCGTGCGGCAGCTTCCAATCGAGGGTCCGCCGGACGCTCTCCCACGGAAAGTGGATCGGGCCGGACAGGGCCTCTGGGGTTTCTGTCATCGGTGTGTCTGCCTCACTCGTCGTGTGCTACAGCGCAGGTCGGCCTTGGGCCAGCCGGATCAGCGTGAAGAACTGCACGTACTCCGCACGCCACGTCTCGAACGACGCCGCCGTCAGCCGGCCTTCGAAGAACAGGTCGGTGACGGTGACCGATCCGTCCAGCAGGTCGAACCAGTCGGTCTCGGCCAGCTCGATCCGCGGACCGTCCTCGGCGGGCGGGGCCGCCTGTATGACGATCTGCTCGCCTACCGTGACCGCGAAGGATCCGAGATCTCGCAGGGCGACCCCGACCCGCAGCGGCCGACGCAACCGGTCCTCGAGCGGGCCGGTCAGGCCCGCCCAGAACGCGACGGTGGCACTCAGCACCGCGTCGAGGCCGGCGTCCTGCTGCTGCGCACTCACTCGACCAGCTCGAACTTCTGCATCGTGTGGCAGTCCTCGGGCACGAGCCCCTTGCGGCCCGCCGAGGTGTATGTGGTCTCGGCGACGTACACGTCCCCGCGGGAATCGACGGCGAGCCCGTGCGCCGAGGTGAAGTGACCCGGTTCGGCTGCATCGTCGGGCCACACGGTCCCCGCACCGAAGCGCTCGACGACCGCGCCATGGTGATCGTAGATGCTGACCCGCGCCCACTCGAGCTCGGCGATCGTGCCGCGCGTGAACGAGTACGTGCCGGCATCGAGCCGGGTCTCCGCGACGTGGATCAGCCCGTGCCGGACCGCGATCGCGCAGGGCTTCTGCGAGAGCCAGGTCTCCAGGTACTGCCCATCGGGGGTGAAGAGCTGGATGCGGTCGTTCTCGCGGTCCGCGACCAGCACCCGCCCCTGGTCGTCGACGCCGACGTCGTGCGGCAGGCGGAACTGCCCCTCGCCGCTGCCGGGCTCGCCCCAGGAGCGGATCAGCTCGCCCTCGGCTGTGAACTGGTGGATGCGGGCGTTGCAGTATCCGTCCGAGACGTAGATGTCGCCGGTATGTCCGAACGCCAGGTTGGTGGGCTGGTTGAAGGGCGGACCGCCCGTCGTGGCCCGCACCCGCTCCACATGATTCGTGATCCCCCAGTGCGAACCCGTCTCGGACGGGACCCCGGGATTGCCGATGACGGCCAGCTGCGTGCCGTCCGGCGTGAACTTGCGGACGGCGTGCTCGAACTGGTCGACGACGTAGATGTTGTCCTCCGCGTCGACGGTGATCCCGTGCGGCACGGCGGACAGCACGTCGCCGCCCCACTCCGTGACGAACCTGCCGTCCCTTTCGAAGACGATCACCCGTGGATCCATCCGGGTCAGCAGGTACACGCGATCACGCGAGTCGATCGCCACGTCCGACACGTCCCGGTGGACGAGCCCGGTGGGAAGCTGTTCCCACCCCGGCAACGGCCGGTAGCGGTGATCGACCGAGTGCGTGTGCATCGCTCACTCAGGTGCTGGTGCTCGCTGGTGCGGGCACGGCGAACGTCTCGTAGTCGGCCGGTAGGCAGAGCTCGATGACGCGGTAGTCGCTGGAGAAGTCGGTGGCGTTGTGGCTGTTCTCCTCGCCGGGGCCGAGGCATTGGGAGTCGCCGAACTTCAGGGGCAGCTGCTCCGGGTGACCGATGATCTGGGTGACGGCCGAGCCACCCAGGACCATGAACCATTGGGCCATGGTGTGGTAATGCCAGCCGGTGCCGAGCTCGTTCGGGCCGGTGGCGGCCACGACGTGGAGGTGGATCCGGCCGTCGGTGGGGGCGTCGGTGCCCAGGTCGCGGTAGGCGAAGAACGGGCGGGGGCCGGCACCGCGCTCGTAGGCGTCCGCGGAGTCGTGGGTGTAGATCGGCTCGCTCTCTGCGCCGCCAGCATCCGCCGCCGCGGGGCGTAGGGCGGCGGGGGCGGTGACGTGTACTGCGTCCAGGTCCGTCGAGGGGTTGATCAGCCGGTAGCGGTAACCGCGTGGGTGCACGGCCGAGCTGTACTTGTCGAGGTGCTCGACGGTGCCGTCAGGGCCTTCGACGTCGACCGAGCCGTCGATCACGAAGAAGAAGTCGAAGTCGTTGTCGAGCCGCCGCCACCGACCGACGGAGGCCGGGTCATGGAGCTTGAGCCGGGCCACGCTGAGTGCGCCACCGGATACGGCGGCGAGGCCCAGGTCGCTGTAGGCGAACCCGTCACCGTCGCGGTCGACGAACTCGCCGCTCCGGTCGGGGGTCCAGGCGAAGCCGATGTCGGCCGGTTCCTTCGCGGTCCAGCCATCACGCCAGCCACTGCGCTGTTCGGTGAACATGCTCTCCTCCGCCAGGCTGCCGAGTGTCCATCAATGTAGGACGTCTATCCGGTATGAACAGAAATTAGCAGCTGGGGTGGGTCCGATCAACCCTGCGCAGGCCAGCCGAGGACCCGTCGCAGGGTCGTCCCGAAGATGGCTCGTTTGTCGGCTGCGGACAGCTCGCCGGTGTCGCGCAGGAAGTGGACCTGCTCCGCGTAGGTGCCGTACCACTGCCCGCGCGGGGCGGGCGCGTTGCCCGGTTGGATGCGCAGCCGGGTGAAGTCGCTGCCCCACATGAGCCGGTCCGGCGTGAATGCATCGATCATCCGGTGCAGGTGGGGCCAGATGTCGTCGTACGGGTACGGCGAACGCGCGAGCGTGGGCGCCCCGCAGAACTTCACCGAGACGTTCGGGAACCGGGAGAGCTCGACCACCTCGTCGAGCTCTGCCCAAGGATCGTCGCCAACGGCACTCGGCTGCTGACTCAGGCCGAGGTGGTCGATGATCAGGGCGAGTTCGGGATATGCCTGCGCGACCTCGATGGCTGATGGGAGCTGCGATGCCGCCTGCATGAAGATGGGCATCCCGTGGCGCTCGGCCGCGGCGAACAGGGGATTCAACCGACCCTGCCGGAACGCGTCGGTGAGCCGGCCGTCGGTCCAGCGCCGGATCACCACCCGCAGCGCACGGATTTCCGGACGGGCACGGCACGCCATCACGTATCCGTCGACGTCGTCGGCAACATCGACGACGCTCGGATCCGCGAACGGGCACGCGACGAAGCGGTCGGGATAGCGGGCCACCGCGGCCTCCCAGAACTCTGCCCGTGCGTTCACCAACCCCACGTCCACCCCGACGCAGTCCATCGCCTCCCGGGCGAGCTCGACGTTCAGGGCGAGCTCGGACTCCTCTCCGAGTGACCACGCCACTGCGACGTGTGGCTCGTGGATCTGGGCATCGATGATCTCCACAGGTCCCCTTCTGGTCCGCAATGTGGGCTGCCAGTCTACCGATGACGACCATTGCGTTGTACCGTCGGAGACGTGACCGTGCAGAGCGCCCGGCACGTGGGGAGGTTTCAGCGTGGTCGTCATCGATGTCGATAGCCATTGGGAACTCGCCCGCGAGGGCGAGGATCCCTCCGCCCGCATGACGCGTTTCCAAGAGGTCCTCGTCGGCGACATCTACGGTCAGGTGCCTCGCGGACAATGGCCCTCGAGTGAACAACTGCTACCGCCGTCGCTCGTCGAGATGTTCTCGTCGCCCGCTGCGGACGTGACCCGGAGTCGGCCAGGCGCTGCCGAGATCGCCGGTCGGCTGGCCTGGTGCGATCGGGTCGGCATCGACTACCAGTTCGTCCTGGGCGGTGGGCTGACGGGGCTCGAGTTCAAGATCGAGGATCCCGTCGCTCGGCGCCGGGCGCTCGGAGCCGCGAACGAGCGCCTGCTCGGGGCGCTGGAGGCCCACAGCGACCGGTTCTCGCCTGTGGTCACGCTCGATCTGACGGACCTGGACCTGGCGATCGCCGATCTCGAACGAAGCCGTGCCCGGGGCAGCCGCGCCTACAACCTCCGCGCCGTGCCTCCGGGTGGCATCTCCTACACCCACCCGCATTTCGACCGCCTCTGGTCAGCTACGGTCGACCTCGGCATGGTCGCCTACCTCCACATCGGCAACGCTCCGGCCTACTTCGACGCCGGCTGGGCCAACCTCGGCCTCGAGGGGAAGGGCGAGGCCGGTCGCGCCGAGGTGATTCGCCTCTCGAACGTCGCCCGGATGCAATCGGGTGAGACGCTGCTCGCAGCACTGGCCTACGGCGGCGTCTTCGACCGGCACCCCAACTTGACGGTCCTCGTCGCCGAGCTCTGGGCCAGCTGGATCCCGTTCCTCGTCTACCGGCTCAACGGGACCACGCACCCGGACAGCAAGCCGAACCCCGTCCTCGGCGCCTGGCCCTACAAGATGGGTGCAGGCGACATGCTGCGGCGCAACGTCCGTGTGACCGTGCTGCCGACGCCCGATCAGGACGCCGAGACGATCTTGCAGGAACCCGGCATGCTCGCCTTCTCATCGGACTACCCCCACCAAGAAGGCTCGACAACGCCGATCGAGGACCTCCAACCCGTGTTGGAGCGCCTCGATCCAGCGACGCGCGCGCAGTTCATGGGCGGGAACATGCTCGAGGTGTTCGAGCGCATGGGCGACCCACTGCCCGTCGCAAGCCGCATGCCAGCCTGATGCCCGTGCCGTCCCGACCGCACCTGATCTGTGGGTCGGCTTCAGGGGCGCGGCGTTCCGGCTGACCCTGGAGTCGACCTCGCTGCCGTAACCGGCACCGCCTTGGCCGCCGGCACCTGGCGTCCGCCTGCGCCTGCGCCTGCAGGGTGGGCGGGCCAGGAGGCGACTGCCGCGCGCAATGGCGAGGAATTCATCGCTCATTCGATTCACCAGGACAGGTCAGAAGTGTGCCTCCCCAACGAAGGGGTTCCCATGTCGACTGCGCCGTCCGCGGTCCGATGACCACCGATACGCCGCCGGCGGACGCGGCGACTCCGGCCGGCCCCACCGTGGCCGTGCGCTACCAGCCGAATACCCGAGCCATCCGCAGATACACACTCCTCTATGCGGTTGCCGGCCTCGGGATCACCCTCCTGGCGGGGTCGATGGCCACCATCCTGCTGCCACTGCACGTCCAACAGTTGGAATTCGTGCGCGTGTTCACCGGGGCCGACGCGCACGTGGACCTTCGGGCCCTCACCGAACTCAAGGCGCAATTCGACGCCGGCACCTTGGCCCCGACGACGGATCAGCATCGGCTATTGGGGCTTCTCGACCAGTTCAACTCATCACGAGCCTCCAGCCTCTCGCTCGTGAGGTCGGCCGGAGTGTTCATCACGATGCTCATCCAGCCGGTCGTCGGCATGCTGTCGGACCGGACGCGATCCCCCTGGGGCCGCCGAGCACCGTGGATCGCCGCTGGCAGTGTCGCGGGCGCGGCGCTCGTTGCGCTCCTTCCGGTCGCGCCGAGCATCGCCGTGCTAGTGATCATCTGGTCGCTCGTGCAGCTGGCGGTCGACTCCGCTTCAGGACCGCACATGACCACGGTCGTCGACCGCGTTCCCGCGAGCCGCGTCGGCGCTCTCTCCACCGTAACCGGCCTGATCGTGTACATCGGGGGGATCGGCGGATCGTTCGTCGCCGGATCGTTGTTCGCCGTGATCGGGCTTGCGACGTACTACCCGATCGCCGTGGCGTTGGCGCTGACGGCGCTCTGCTTCGTGCTGTTCGCCCGCGACCGTTCGTCCAAGGAACTGGTCGTCGAACCGTTGCGGATCCACTCCTTCCTCACGTCGTACGTCCGGGCTCTCGGCGACCGGGACTTCCGATGGGCATGGATCGCGAAGGTGCTGCTGTTCATCGGCTACGCGATCGCGACCGTCTACGGGGTCTACATGCTGCAGAGCTACGTGACGCCTGCGCTGTCGGTGACCGAGGCGGCACGGCTCGCGCCGCTGCTGCAGATCGCGAGCCTCCCGGCCGCGCTGATCGCCATGGCCATCTCGGGTCGATGGTCGGACAAGGTCGGCCGGCGCAAGCCGTTCGTCATCGCGGCCTCGATCATCATGGCCATGTCGTTCCTCGTTCCGTTCGTCTGGCCGACGGTGACCGCGATGTTCATCCAGGGGGCCATGACCGGTGTCGGCATGGGCGTCTTCATCGTCGTCGACCAAGCGCTGTTCATCGATCTGCTCCCACACCGCGAATCGGCCGGCCGTGACCTCGGACTGGCGAACCTGGGCACGAGCCTGGGCCTGGCCCTCGGGCCCGTCCTCGCCGGAGTGATCATCGTCGTGTCCGGCGGCGCGTACGGGCCCGTGTGGCCGATCGCGTTCGTCCTCGTCATCATCGCCGCGCTCGCCGTCCTCCCCATCAAACGCGTTCGCTGAACCCGTCGAACGCACGTGATCCGTTCGCACATCGAGGAGGTGGCCGTGATTGCGCCCGGCCGCTCGACCATCCGCATCGGGCAGCAGCTCATCAACGTCGTGGATCTGACGCGCGAGCTCACCAGTGAATTCAACCTTTCACCGACACAGCCGCGCATCGCCCTGGATCCGATCGTGGGCTCCGGACATCACGTCGGCATGAACCTCAACCGGCTGCTGCTCATCGAGCACACGGGCACACACATCGACGCGCCGCGCCACTTCGACAACGCCGGCGCCAGCCTGGGTGAAATACCGATCTCGGACCTGCTCGTCCCGCTCGCCTTGTTCGACCTGCGCGAGCGGGTCGCCGCCGATCCGGACATCGCGCTGATGCCCGAGGATGTGCTCGCCTGGGAAGAGGAATGGGGGCGTCTCCCCGCGGGATGCTGCGTCGCGATCCACTCGGGCTACGACATGATCGGGCTCGCGAAGGCGGCGCTGGCGGGCGGGCCGCCGATCGACTTTCGCGCGAGTCCCGGCTTCGGCCCCGAAGTGTGCGACATGCTGATCCGCGAGCGCGACGTCAAGGGCATTGCGCTGGACACGGGCTCGCTCGACGCCGGCGCCAATTCGGCGACCTTTCCGGTCCACCAGCGCTGGCTTCGCAGCGGACGGTGGGGGATCGAGTTCCTGACCAACCTGGACGACATCCCGCCGAGCGGAGCGGTACTGGTCGTGGGCGCGGCGCCGATCACGGATGCGACCGGCATCCCGATCCGGGCGATCGCGCTCTTCTGAGACCGCCTCGAGCGACAGGAGGAGACGATGGACGAGCCGCCTTGGTACAGCAAGCCCTACCGAATCGTGCAGACCAACTTGCGCGAGCCCGACATCCGTCAGGATCCGAAGCGCATCGCCCACACGATCCGCGAGTTCGGCGCCAACGTCATCATCTCCAACGTCGGCGGGATCGTCGCCTTCTACCCGACGGCGCTCGAACATCACTATCGCAACCCGTACATGCAGGATGGTGACTTCGTGCGGGAGATGATCGAGGCGGCGAGGGCGGAAGGGCTGGCCTATCTCGGCCGCTTCGATCTCACCAAGTCGATGCGCACGACCTACGATGCGCACCCTGAATGGTTCATGGTCGATCGCGACGGCTCGCCGCGCGAGTTCGCCGGCACCTACCAGGCCTGCCCCAACGGCGGCTGGGCGCAGGACTACGCACCCCGGATCCTCGAGGAGGGGATGCGCCGCTATCCGATGGATGGCATCTTCTTCAACGGCGCCGGCTTCGCGCCGCACGATTACGGCAACGTCTATCACGGCATCTGTGTCTGCGACAATTGCCGGCGCCGGTTCCACGAGATGTACGGGAAGGATCTACCGAAGACCGATGGACCGGCTGATCCCCGCTGGGGGGACTACCTGGAGTTTCAGGGGCGGGTATCGGCCGAATTGTTCGAGAAGAACTACGCGATCGTCAAGGCGCTCCAGCCCGATGTCGCGGTGCCCGGCTGGAGCGCGAGGAACGAGATCGCACGCGGCGAGCTGCAACGCCGGGTCGATCGGGCCGCGCCCGAATGGGCCTACCAGTCGGGCGAGCAGAGCCGGCAGATCCAGTCGATGGCCCCCGGCAAACCCTTTTCCGCCACCTCGACGACGCATGTCGACTTCCCGTGGCGCCAGGTGCTCGAGAGCGGTCCCTGTCACATGCTCAGGCTGGCGCAGCAGTTGGGCACAGGAGCCATGTTGGACCTGTATCTGATGGGCACGTTCGACGATCAGGACGATCCTCGCTTCGAGCCGCTCGTTCGCCGGCTCTTCCAATGGCACCGGGAGAACGAGGCACACTACGACGGCCTGAAGCCCGGCGCGCACGTCGCCATGTACAACAGCATGCGAGGCATGGCCATCTTCTTCGGTGGCGAAGGCAAGCTGGCCACCGCCGGTTGGCGCGGGGTCTACACCGCGCTTCTCGATCGGCGCGTCCCCTTCTGGATGGTGAACGCGGATCGCGTGGCCGCCGGCGCCACCACGTTGACCACGACGGATTGGGACGTGATCATCCTTCCGGCAACCGGGGCGCTGTCGGATGCGGAGGCCGCGGCGCTGGACAACTTCGTCCATGACGGCGGTACGGTCATCTCGACCGGCCGAACAGCCACGGTGGACGAGACCGGCACGCCGCGATCCGTGATGCCGATGCAGAGCTCGCCCATCGCCTCCTACCGCGAGCCGCTCGACGCCCATGGCTGGAGTTTCGACGCCACAGGCTCGCCGATCGATGTCGGAGGGGCGCACATCCCGGCCGATGGCGAGTACTACCCGGCCGATCTCAAGCCCGGCACGACCACCTTCCTGGAACTCGCGCCTGCGCAGCCCTTCGGCCCGCCCGAACTGAGCTATGCGCATCCCGAGACCGAAGCGCTGGCCTATCCCGGCATCCTGGTGCGGGAGTTCGGCAAGGGCCGGTCGATCCACATCCCGTGGCGGCCCGATGTCCACTACTACCGCGACGGGCTGGCCGATCATGCCGCGATCTTCGCGGGCCTGATCGCTCGCTATTCGCCCGCGCAGATCCTTCTGGAAGGTGCCGGCCCGGTCGAGCTGATGGCGATGCGCAAAGCCGATAGTGGCCTGCTCGTCCACGTCATCAACTACGCCGCCCAACGCAACGGTCTCTACGAAGAGCCGCCGGCGATCCACGGGCTGCGGTTGGGCGTGCGCAGCGGCGGCGCCGCCACCAGCCTGGTCACCCCCGAGGCGCTCCGCCAGGTCGGAACGACCGATGCCAAGGGCTATCGCTGGTACGCGCTGCCGCCCGTCGGCTACTTCGAAGCAATCTCGATCGCACCGGCGTGAGGTGTCCGCTGCGCGGAGATGACCGGTTCGAGCGCCGTGTCGAGCGCGGTGCGCAGGAACTCGGACCGGCCGGTGGCCTGCAGCAACGCCACGCCACCCTGGATCGCGGAGAGGATCACCGCCGCCCTGGTCTCCGGGTCCTCGTCCGAGTCCGAACGCTCCACACCCGCTGCGATCCGGCGGTACCAGACCTCCAGCATGTCCGCGACGACCGGCCCGACCGCTGTGGCGTGTGCGGGCACGAGCTGACGGGTGAGGGCGGTGAGCGGGCAGTTGCTGCCTTGCGCCACGTACTTCTCGACGACGGTGTCGCGCCACGCCACCCAGCTCGCCGGGGGACCCAGCTCGTCGAGGTAGGGCTGCTGGTCCTCGATGACCTGTTCCGCCTCGTGCTCGGCGACCGCGAGCAGGATCTGCGCACGGCCTTCGGGGAAGTAGTGGAACAGCTGGCTCTTCGACGTCGCCGTCGCCCCGCGGATGTCGTCGAGCGAGACCTGTTCGCTACCGCGCTCCCGCAGCAGGCCGACGGCTCCGTTCACGATGCGACCGCGCGTCGCAGCGCCCTTCGCGGTCAGAGCTCTGCTCATCTGCCCAGGATAGGAGCTGCGGCGCAGCGCATGCGGCCGGCGGCGATGGCTCAGCGCAGCCCTCTGAACGTCGCTCGGACGTCGTCGATGACAGCCTGGGGGTTCTCGAACGCCACGAAGTGGCCGCCCTTCTCGTGCGCCTTGGTGTAGATCGGGTTGAACAGTGCACGGGTGGGGCCGTTCTCGAATGCGGCGACCCGGGTCGTCACGTCGGTGCCCGGTGGGTACGCGTCGCCGGCGAGGAAGGTGAAACCTGCGGGCGCCTCCATCATCGGCGTGCGGTCGTGCGATGGGGTCCACGGGTAGCGCACGGCGTTGCGGTAGGAACGGATCGAGGAACCGATCGACTCGGTCGCCCAGTAGATCGTCGCGTTGGTCAGGATGTGGTCGCGCGACCAGACGGCCTCGAAGTCCCCGTTCTTGTCGCTCCACTTCTTCCA
>Ga0307513_10003078_pt1 | contig 22757 bp, 15 predicted proteins | sample 15_EM_MG_FD_202174 | JGI IMG/M metagenome (GOLD analysis project Ga0307513, IMG submission 202174) | Populus trichocarpa ectomycorrhiza microbial communities from riparian zone in the Pacific Northwest, United States - 15_EM | ecosystem: Host-associated > Plants > Roots > Unclassified | place... | reverse complement strand
TCATGTCAGGTCGTCCTTCTCGTGCGGTCTCAGTGGTGCGATTAGTCGTGCTGCCGGGGTCAAGGGAGCAGACCCCATCGGCGCAGATGGCTCCAGTGGAACCGATCGGGCGCAGCGCACTGCCCATGCGTAGCGGAGCGGGGTCGGTCATCGGTTCGTCTCCGAAGCGGCTTGCCGGAAGATTCCGAGCAGCGCCTCCGGGGACTGCGCTCCGGCCACCCCATACATATCGTTGATCACATAGAACGGCACCGACTGAACGCCCAGTTCGTGAGCCAGTTCCTGGTCCGCCATCGTGGCCGGCTTCAGGCTGCCATCGGTGAGCACCTGTCGGGCCTCATCCGGTTCGAGTCCTGCCTCTGTCGCGAGGCTCACCAGCTCGTCGAGGCGTCCGACATGCCGCCCTTGCGTGAAGTAGGCCGAATACAAGCGTTCGGACATCCGCTCGCGCGCGCCCTTGCGCTCGGCGTGATGCAGGAGTTGGTGGGCGAGCGAGGAATTCGTCGGCTTCAACAGGTCGAAGCGGTAATCCAGCCCCTCGGCCCGGGCTGTGTCGGCGACGCCTTGGAACAGCCGAAACCACGAGCACTGAACATCGGCCCATACCTCAACGGTCAATGGCGCCATCCGGTCACCTCTCACCAGCCGCGTTAGACGGGGGACCACCCCACTTGGGGCTCGGTGGCAATATATACGGGGTACCCCACCGCTTGGCAATAGGTGGGGCACCCCACCACTTAGGCGAAGGGGGAGCCAGTGACGAACGGCACAGCGACAGGCCGGCGAATGCGAGCCGATGGACAGCGCAGCCGCGCCCGGCTGCTCACCGCAGCTGAACAGGTCGTCGCCCGCGACGGAGCGTCGGCATCGCTCGAGGAGATCGCCCGGGTGGCCGGAGTCGGATCAGCAACTCTGCACCGGCACTTCCCAACACGATGGGTGCTGCTGCAGGCGATCTTCCAAGAACGCGTGGAGGGGCTTGCAGCGCTCGCGGACACTCTCGTCCACGGCGACGAGCCCGACGCGAGCCTCGCCAAATGGCTCGCCGAACTCGCCTCGATCACCGCCGGCACATCCGGGCTTGCCGATACCCTGCTCGCTCAAGCCACCCCGACCGCACCTGCCGATACGACCTGCCACCAGGTGGTCACGCAAGCGGGCGAACGGCTCTTGTCAGCAGCCCAGGCCTCCGGCCACGTCCGGCCGGACGTGCAGATCGACGAGCTCCTCACCCTGGTAACGGCGATCAGCGCCATTCCAGATCCGACATCCCGGTCCCGCATGCTCGCAGTCGTCATCGCCGGGCTCGGCAACACGCCGTCAATCGCGAGCAGCTGACCGACGACCGGCGTGATCGGCCGACCGGCCCATAAAGGCATCGAGGCGGTTCACCTACCGCATTCGGACTAGGGCTCCCTTGAGGCGTTCCTGGGTGCGGCGGCGGTTTTCGTTGGTGGCGCCCAGCAGGAGCAGGACCACGCCGACCGGTACCAGGACCAGCCACGGGCCGACCAGCGTCACCGCGAAGTGGATCGCCGCGATCGCGGTTGCGGCCGCACCCACCACCACCGGGGCCTGCTGCTGCAGCCGGGAGCCGACGATCAGGGTGGCCACCGCGCCGAGCAGGAGCAGCAACTCGCGCAGGTCGCCCGCGTCGGTGGCCAGCACGATGCCGATCGTGGGCACGAACGCCGCGAGCAGCGCCGGGCCGTACGCCGCCCAGCTGCTCAGCTCGGGCCGCTGGCGCACCTCGAGCACGCCCGCCAGCAGGGCCAGCGCCGCGAACGGCAGCGTGTATGCCTCCGGCAGCGCGACGTCGGCCAGCGCGATGAACAGCCACCAGCCGACCAGCTCGAAGCCGACCGCCAGCCAGAACAGCGCGCGCAAGTTGTTCGGGCTGCGGCCCGGGCGGGACGCGGCCAGGCCGAGCACCGCGCCCCAGGCGGCGAGCAGGGCGGCCAGGTGCGCCGGCGAGTTGTACGCCAATGCCCCGGCGAGCAGCGCGGACGCGTAGCCGCTCCACTCCACCGTGGCCGCCTCGCGCCGGTAGTACGGCTGGCCGAGCCGGGGCAGGGTCGCCTCGATGATCAGCAGGGCCGCCCCGACGGCCAGCACGCCGAACGCCGCCCATTTCGGGGCCAGGCCCGCGACCAGGGCGATCGTGAGGACGAAGAACTGGCCCATCAGCGCCGCGAACAGCCAGCCCAGGATGCGGGCGTGGGTGCTGCGGCCGACGATCGCGGCGACCAGGCCGACGCCGATCGCGGCGCCGAGCGTGAACAGCGTGAGCGGCTTGGTGGCGAGGCTGCCGGCGAGACCGGCGCCGCCCGCCAGCAGGCCGATCACGAAGACGATGTTGCGGCAGGTGCGCAGCAGCGGGGCGTGGGTGGCGACCGGCGGCGGGGTCAGCGCCAGCCCCAGCATCGAGATAGTGAAGACCACCAGGGCCGCCGACGTGGACGCGGGCCAGGCCACGTTCAGGGCGATCGGCGCGATCAGCAGGGTCACCGCGAGGCCGGGCAGGATCACCGGGACGGCCTCGGCGGCGCGCCCGCCGAAGCCGGTTGCGGCCAGCGCGGCGGCGACGGTGAGCAGCACGGCGGCGATGACGCTGGTGCCGTCGGCGCTGCCGTGCGCCGGGTGGAGCAGCGCCTCGACCGGGCCGTCCCAGACGTGACTCAACTGCTGGAGCGGGCTGGCGAGCGCGGCGCCCAGGGCGGGCGCGATGGAGATCAGGGCCAGCACGGTCGGGATGGCGGCCACGACGACCGCGCCGGTCGCCGGGGAGACCAGCCAGCGGTCGCGCAGCCCACTCGGGCGGATCTCGGTCCACCTCGGTCGCACGTAGCGGCCCTCGGCGAAGTAGCGCCGGGTCGGCGCGACCGTGAGGCCGGGCGCCGGGGTGGCGCCGCGAAGCAACTCGGCGACCACGCCGAGCAGCGCGGCGGCCGCCGCGTAGAGCGCGGTGGGGAAGTCGGTCGGCAGCGTGGCGATCGCGGTCGCGGTCGCGCCGCCGACCAGACCGACGGTGGCCCACGGCAGGTACTGCGGTATCCACCGGCCCAGCAGGGCCAGCACGGCCAGGCTGAGGCTGGACGCGGCGAGCGCCGAGGTGAGCATGATCTGCACCGAGCGGCCCTGGTCGGCGGCGATCGCCGCGAGCACGCCGGGGATACAGAGCAGCGCCGCCGCGGTGGCCGCGCCGCCGATCTGGGCCCGGTGCCGGGGCATGCCGGTGTCGTCCAGGGCCAGGTTGACCACGTCGTCGCCGGTCTCGGCCTGGGCCGGCCAACTCCGGTCGTCGACGGCGGTGGCGGGGGAGACCTGGGAGCGGGCCAGCACCGCCACGAGCGTGCCGATCAGCACCACGAGCCCCAGCGCGAGCGCCGTGGACCAGGGCCGGACCAGGCCGACGCCGACGAAGTGCAGCGCGACCGCGGCGGCCACCCCGGCCCGGGCGATGGCGGCACGTGGGTCCAGCGCGGCCACCGAGCCGACCCCGTAGGCGAGCGCCACCGCCCCGCCGACCAGCACCGGAGCCCACCAGGGCAGGCCGAACGACGCGGGCGCCCCGATCGTGGCGATCGCCGCGCAGACCGCGCCGACGTCGTAGGACATCGGGCGGGTCAGCGCGATCGCGGCCGCCACCGCGACCAGCAGCAGCGTGACCGGGGCCTGCCAGGCGCCGGCCGGCGCGCTCGCCGGATAGTGGCTCAGGTCGGACGACCACAGCGGGCCGGGCGCGGCGATGATCCGCAGACCCTGGGCCAGCGCCTGCCAGGCGGCGATCCCGCCGACGACGATCCCGGCCAGGGCGAGGCCGCGGACGGGGCCCCGGCGCCAGTCGGTCGGCAGCGCTCGTACGCCGAAGCCGACCGCGAGCACGACCACGCCGGCGACCACCAGCGGCACGGTCGGGAACGCCAGCGCGGCGACCCGGGCCAGCGCGCCACAGATCGCCACGGTGGCCGCCGCGGCGCCGATGTCGGGGCCGTCCAGCATCCGGTCGGAACGCAACCCCGAGTCGATCGTCTTGGCGAAGAACAGCAGGCCGGCGGCGGCCAGCAGCAGCGCGCCGACCCACACGTCGGGGGCGGTGGCGCCGTCGGCCAGGATCGCGGCGAGCGCGAGGGCGACCGCGCCGAGGCCGGTGCCGATGGTCAGCGGCAGGCTGATCTCGCGCCGGGCCACCTGGAACACCGCCGCGTACGTCAGGGTGCCGGCCACCATCAGAAAGCCGACCGCCAGCGCGGGCACGGTGACGGCCTCGGTGTTGGGCGGGCCGCTGCCCCGGTCGGCGACGGCGAGCACGGCTGTGACCGCGGCGCCGGGCAACGCCAGCGCGGCGGCGCCGGCCGCCCAGTCGCCGACCAGCCACGCGTACAGCCGGACCGGGATCTGCCGGGCCGCGACCGCGACCATCACGCCCGCGCCGGCCAGCGCGGTCAGCACTGCGGCGGTCAGCCAGGACGCGCTCAGCGCCGCGGCCGCGCCGAACAGGCCGACCACGCCCGCGGCGGCGATGTGGGTGATCGCGATGCGCCGGGTGCGGGCGATCAGGCCGGCGCCGCCGAGGCCGATCGCGGCGAGCACCAGCGGCCAGGGCGCCTCGGCCCAGGGCAGCCGCAGCGAGGCGGGCACCGCCAGGGCGGTCAGGGCCACGCCCACGACGGCGCCCTCTTGCCGCACGGTCGCCGGCAACGCCACCGCGGCGGCGACCGTGACCAGCAACGCGCTGAGCGCCAACAGCCAGCCGGCCGGCGCGGCGTCGATCATCGCCTGCGTGTAGCCGGCTGTCTGCGCGTGCCAGATCGGCCGGGCGGCCTGGACCGGGGCGAGCGCGGCCTGCAGCGCGGCGACGCCGACGAACAGGCCGATCAGGGCGAGCGCACCGGCCGAGGCCCACTGCGGGCCGCGGCGGACCTCCTCGGGCACCAGGCCGACCACGGCGCCCGTGACGGCGACCGCCAGCGCGGCGATCGCGAGCATCCAGGGCGGCGACGACACGTCGGCGATCCGGGCGCAGGCCGCGATGATCGCTAGCACCAGCACGCCGCCCGCGACATTGCGGACGGTGACCTGGTCGAGCAGCCGGGACGCGGCCGAGGCGGTCACCGCGGCGAGCACCAGGATCAGGCCGGACCGGACGGCGTCGGGCACCGCGTCGGCGCCGATCAGCGCGCCGCCCGCGTACAGCAGCGCGCCGCCGACCGCGAAGCAGAGCAGGGCGAACGTGATCTCGCGCAGCCAGTTGGCCGACGGGGGCGAGGCGGGCGGCGCCAGCGGGACCGAGCCCGCGGCGGGGGCGCCGGCCGGGCGCGGACCGGGGAAGATCCGGGTCGGCAGCCAGCGGCGGCGCCGGCCGAACAGCGGGCGGATGATCAGATCCGGCTCTTCGGGCTGCGACTCGGGCCGGTCGGGGGCATCCTCCTCGTACGCCGCCGGGTCGGCCGGGTCGGGCGCGTCGGTGCGGGCCTCGAAGTCGGTGGCGCCGATCTCCCGGGCGTCCGCGTCGGCCAGGTTTTCCCGATCGCCGGGGCCGGGACGGCCGAACGGCCAGCGCGGCACCAGCGGCCCCTGCAGGATCACCGTGGTGAGCAGCAGCAGGTCGAGCAGGGCGACGGCGGTCAGGGCGAGGCCCCAGCCGGCCGGGCTCTGGATCGCCGGATAGGCCAGCAACGGCGGCACCGGCTGCAGGGCGACGACCGTGGCGTACCGGGGCGCGGAGAGCCGGGTCAGGCCGGCGTAGAGGAACGCCGCGACCGAGGTGACCGCGAACGTGATGCCCAGGAACAGCGGCACCGGGACCGCGTCGCCGCCGGCGAGCGGGCTGCCGTGCAACGCGTACAGGGTCATCGGGAACAGGACCAGGCCGACGCCGGCGACCGTCTCGGCGGTCGAGGTGAGCCCGCGGCGGGCGATGCCGGGCGCCACGGTGAGCGCGATCGCGGTGGCCACCGCGAGGATGGCGGCCCGGCCGAGCGGGTTGGTCACCGCCACCCCGGCGAAGACGACCGCTGCGACGCCGAGCAGCAGGGCGCCGAGGCCGAGCAGGATGTTCTGCACCGACTGGGTGGACGCCTCGGGGGCGTGCTCGGGGGCCTGGTCGCCGACCCGCGGGCGGGCGGCGAGGGCCGGCTGCTCGCTGGGCGGCGGGTCGTCGAGCAGCATCGTCACGCCGTCGGAGGCCGCGCCGGGCGGCCCGGTGTGCGGCGTGCGCGGCGGCGACCAGGACGGCCGGCCGGTCGGGCCCGAGGGCGGGGGCGGTTCGACGGGCGGGCGGCGTACGCGGCGGGGCTTTGCCGTTTTTTTGGCTTTTTGCTGTTGCGCGTGCGCGAGGATGTCGCGCTGGAACTGCGCGGCCTGGATCTTGCTGGCGATCGTGCTCCGCTCGCTTGCGGCCGCCATGTCGCGGATCTTCAACTCCGCGATCGAGGCATCGATCCGGGCCAGCTCGTCGTCGTAACCGGGCTCGTCAGCCTGCGACACGGCACCTCCTCGACCGACCGGCGACGGGTGCTCGAAAGCGGCGCACGACCCCCCGGCCCGATCGCGCGTCTTACTAGAGCATGCCGGTACGACACCTCATTAGAACAGGCTCAACCGGGTCGAGACTTCACTAAAGCGTCAGACGCGTGGTTGCGGGCGTCCCATGCCGCGATAGGTCCAGCCCGCGCGGCTCCAGGAAACCGCGTCCAGGCAGTTCCGGCCGTCGATGACCAGCTTGTTGGCGGCCAGCTCGCCGAGCGCCTGCGGGTCGGCGTTGCGGAACTCAGCCCACTCGGTGAGCACGCAGACCAGCTCGGCGTCGGTGACGGCGTCGGTCATCGACTGCTCGTACGAGAGGGTCGGCTGCGCGGCGCACGCGTTCGCCATCCCCTGCGGGTCGTAAACGTGCACGTCGGCGCCCGCGTTGGCGAGCCCGGCCGCGATGGCCAGGCTCGGCGAGTCGCGTACGTCATCGGAATTGGGCTTGAAGGCCGCGCCGAGCACCGCGATCCGGGTGCCGGAAAGGTCCGGTCCGGCCGGGCCGGCGGGCCGGCCGAGCAGCTCGGCGGCCAGCTTCAGCACCTTGCCCCGGCGCCGGGTGTTGACCAGGTCGACCTCGTGCAGGAAGCGCAACGCCTCGCCGGCGCCCAGCTCCTGCGCCCGCGCCTGGAACGCCCGGATGTCCTTGGGCAGGCAGCCCCCGCCGAAACCCACCCCGGCCTGCAGGAACCGGTTGCCGATCCGCGGGTCGTAGCCGATCGAGCGGGCCAGTTGGGTGACGTCGCCGCCGGCCACCTCGCACACCTCGGCCATCGCGTTGATGAAGCTGATCTTCGTGGCGAGGAACGCGTTGGCCGCCACCTTGACCAGCTCGGCGGTGGCGAAATCGGTCACCACCAGCGGAACCTCCCGGTCCTCGGTCGCGGCCAGGTCGAAGACGCCCTTGTGCGCGGCGTAGAGCATGCCGTTCGCCCACTCGGTCTTGACGCCCACCACGATCCGGTTCGGCCGCAGCACGTCCTCGACCGCGAAGCCCTCCTGCAGGAACTCCGGCGACCAGGCCACTTCGACCCGCAGCTCGGGATCGGTGTGCTTGGCGACCAACTGCTCGATCCACTCGGCGGTGCCCACCGGCACGGTCGATTTGCCCACGATCAGCGCCCGGCGCTTCAGATGCCGGGCCAAATTCGAAACCGAGGTCTCGACGTACGAGAGATCAGCGCCCATCCCGTCGCCCCGTTGCGGGGTGCCGACGCAGATGAAGTGCACGTCGGCGAACTCGGCGACCTCTTCGTACGACGTGACGAAGCGCAGCCGGCCGGAGGTCAGGTTGGTGCGCAGCAACTCGTCCAGGCCGGGCTCGTGGAACGGCACCTGGCCGCCCTGCAGCTTCGCTATCTTGGCCTCGTCGACATCGAACCCGAGCACCTCGTAGCCCAGCTCGGCGAAGCAGATCGCGTAGGTCGCGCCCAGATATCCCGTGCCGAGGAACGCAAGCCGCGGCCGGGAAGCCCCGGACGGGGGATCGACCTGCAGAAACGCCTGCACCGAAGGGGTGGTGGTGGGGTACGGGATCGTCACGCCGTTCGTCTCCGCTCGTGCGCCTTGGGGGCATTCACCTTCTCATGGCGCATCTCGCCGCCTCGGCGAGGATAGTGCGCGTACCCTACGCGTCGGTAACATGTGCGGAAGCCGCCGAGGAAGGGCCAGAGTCATGTCTGCTTTCGATGTCTACCAAGTGCCGGAGGACCACGAGGCCATCCGTGCCGCGGTACGCGAGGTTTGCGACGCACGAGTGGCCCCCAACGCGGCCGAGGCGGACGAGAGCGGGGAGTTCCCCAAAGCCTCGTATGACGCCCTGCGTGCCTCGGACTTCCACGCCCCACACATCCCGATCGAGTACGGCGGCGCCGGTGCCGACGCCCTGGCCACGGCGATCGTGATCGAGGAGGTCGCCCGGGCCTGCGCGTCGTCCTCGCTGATCCCGGCGGTGAACAAGTTGGGCACGCTGCCGCTGATCCTGTCGGGCGGCGCTGAGCTGAAAGAGCGCTATTTGACGCCGGTGGCCGCGGGCGAGGCCATGTTCTCCTACTGCCTGTCGGAGCCGGAGGCGGGCAGCGACGCGGCGTCGATGACCACCAAGGCGATCCGCGACGGCGACTACTGGGTGCTGAACGGCGTCAAGCGCTGGATCACCAACGCGGGCGTCTCGGAGTACTACACGGTCTTCGCGGTGACCGATCCCACCGCCCGGTCCCGCGGCATCTCGGCGTTCGTGGTGGAGAAGTCCGACGAGGGGGTCAGCTTCGGCGCGCCGGAAAAGAAGCTGGGCATCAAGGGCAGCCCGACCCGCGAGGTCTACTTCGACAACGTACGGCTCCCGCTGGACCGGATGATCGGCGCCGAGGGCACCGGCTTCGCAACGGCGATGCAGACCCTCGACCACACCCGCGTGACGATCGCGGCGCAGGCCGTCGGCATCGCCCAGGGAGCGCTCGACTTCGCGAAGGGCTACGTCAAGGAGCGCAAGCAGTTCGGCAAGCCGGTCGCGGATTTCCAGGGGATCCAGTTCATGCTCGCGGACATGGGAATGAAGCTCGAGGCGGCCCGGCAGTTGACTTATGTCGCGGCGGGCAAGAGTGAGCGCGGAGACGCCGACCTGACGTATTTCGGGGCGGCTGCGAAGTGCTTCGCCTCGGACGCGGCGATGGAGATTACGACGGACGCGGTCCAGCTCCTGGGTGGTTACGGCTACACCCGCGACTACCCGGTCGAACGAATGATGCGCGACGCCAAAATCACCCAGATCTACGAAGGCACGAACCAGGTGCAGCGGATTGTCATGGCCCGTCAGCTCCTGAAGGACTAAACGAGGCTGTTCTCGCAGCTCAGAGCGGGTGTGGCCGAGTGTATTCGCTCGGCCACTTTCTGTGTCCCGGTGACTGCACTTCGTGTTATTTTCGGTTGCTCGCGGTCGTTCTCGGGTGGATTTGATCCACTTGGGATAGTGGGTATGGGCACCTCAGCTGCTCCGCAGTTCCCAGCGGATTGGTCGATGTCGCCGGTGCGCTTGCATGACAGGGCGTCGGTGGCTCTCGGTGAGGATCTTCGCGGACATATCCGTGAGTCGTTCAAGAAATGGACGGCCGGCTTCGACTTCGGTCAACGCATCTGACCGGAGGACCAACCGGCTGGCATCGTGCACTCGAGACCCGAGACTAGGGCATCGGCTCGCGGCCGGGAAATCTGCTGGTGACATCGCGGTGCGGGAATCATCGAGCCGGTAGCGCCGGTCGGTGCGCGCGATGTGACCGAAGCGTCCCTTGAGCGCGGTCCGGAACGCTGTGGGTGTCGTATACCGGAATGTTGACCCCGTCATTGTGTCAGCCCGTCACCGGCGAGTAGCTGAGCGAAGATCGCGGGGTCGGTGTGGCCATAGGCGGCCGTGTGTGGGGCGACGATGACGTCGAGCGCGTCTCGATCCAGCAGGCCGAGGGCAAGGGCGTCTTGCACGACTTGGGTGACGGAGGATTCGTCCTCGCCATCGGCGAGTAGGTCGTCGATGATTGCCAGCACGGTGCTCGTCGGTAGCCTGTCCCAGAGTTCCCATCCGGTGGGGGCCAGGTGCGAGCGGACGCGTAGCTTGACGTCGGCCCGGCGAGGCCGAAGCCGTCTGGCGGTGTAGAACTCGTGCTCGTGCGGTATCAGGTCGCCGAGCCCTCGCAGGTGTGCGGCGCTGCGGTGGCTGATGACGGCATCGGGCGTGCCAGTCGTACGTTCGTGCCACGGCTTGGCGCCGCCGAGTTGCAGCCAGGCGGCGCGGAGCGGATCCCGTTCGGGGTCTGCGGGGGCTTCCGCCAGCCGGTACACCCGTGTCGCCTGATCCGCGACGACGAGCGACGCTCTGCGGCGGAACCCGCCAAGCCGGCATTCATTCGTAGCGGCAGAGGCGCGAGTACGAACCAGGTCCAGCGGATTGTCATGACGCGGCAGCTCCTGAAGGACTGGAGAGCTGCATCTTTGCGCCGGGGCGCTCCGAAGGGTCACATCACGCCGCCGCCCCGCCGGCCGTCGACAGAAGTTGCACGACCAGATGACTAGTGACTATAGTCGTGGGTGTGGCAATCGCTCTCGTCGGGATCCACGAGGTCTTCATCCGATTCGGCGCCGTCGGTCGGCAACGTGCCGACCAGATCGCGGTCGCACTGGCTTCCCTCGACCACTGGCCAGACTCGCGCAGGGTCGTTTCCGCAGTTCCTGGGCGTCGACGCCGGCATGCCGGCCGCCATGCGTGTGGCTGCCGCGGCGGCACCAAGGACCCATCGTTGTCGAGGTACCGGTTCGGGTGGGCTATGGGTCGTCGATCGCTGCCCAGCGCCTACCGCAGCCGGCTGGTGCAGGGACGGCATGCCCGGCACACGGCGGTCCCACGGAGCGTCACCGCCGACCAATCGGACACGGTTACGCGATTGGTGTTCACGGCGCGGGTAGCCGTAGAATCCTCCTTTAGCTCCGTCTCGCCTTCCTGTGGAAGGACGTCGTTGATGACCAAGCCGAACATCGATACGACCAAGCCGAGCAGCGCCCGGGTCTGGAACTACATCCTGGGTGGCAGGGACAACTTCGAAATCGACCGCGTGGTCGGCGATCAGGTCCGCACGTCGTTTCCGGCCATCGTGGAGGTGGCACACGAGCAGCGCAAGTTTCTCGTGCGTGCGGTTACGCATCTCGTCGGCGTCGGGATTCGACAGTTCTTGGACATCGGTACCGGCCTGCCCACCGCCAACAATACGCACGAAGTCGCGCAAAGGTTGGCGCCAATGGCGCGCGTGGTCTACGTCGACAACGACCCACTCGTTCTTGCACACGCCCGCGCACTCCTGGACAGCAGCCCCGAGGGTGCCACCGACTACGTCGACTCCGATGTCGAAAACCCGCGCAGGATTGTGCAAGAGGCCCGCCGAACCCTGAATTTCAGCGAGCCGGTCGGGATCACCATGCTCGGCATCCTGGGTAACGTGGCGGATTACGCCAAGGCTCGAACCATCATCGAGCACCTGGTCAACGCAGTCCCCTCCGGCAGCTACCTGGCGGTCTCCGACGGCACGAACACCAGCAAGGAGATCGTCGAAGGGCAGCGGGCCGCCAACGAAAGCGGTCACCCCTACCACCTGCGCAGCCCGGAAGAGATCCTCGGATATTTCGACAGGCTCGACCTGGTGGATCCCGGAGTGGTCTCCATACCGCATTGGCGGCCGGAAGCCGAACCGCCGCCACCGGCCCTGGACGGCTACTGCGGTGTTGGCCGCAAGCCGTAGGGCCTCAGCCCGACGATCACCGGGTCGAGTAGAGGGCTGGAGCGGTCATCGTGGTCACTGCGTCGGTCCGTCAGTGGCCCCGGCAGGCACACGGCGTTGAGCGCCCTGTTCGTCGTGCACGACTGCCAGCTACGCATGACACCGTCGCCGTCGTATTCGATCTTTCCAATCACGAAATGCAGATGCCCATCGCGGATCGTTGAGCCCATTGTCTGGACAGCGCTCAGATTCTCGCGGGCCGTCCAACTCCGTACACCCGCAAGAGTGATTCTTCGAGCTTGTGTCGGGCCGTCGCGCAACTGATCTCACTCTCGACGTGCACTAACGACGCGCGGGCGGAGTGGGCGGGCCTGACGCACGCGAATGCACGATTGCAGATGATCTTGCTGGGTTTCAGGCGCCCCGGCACCATACGCGGCGTGAAGCAGAAGAAGAGCCGACGCTGTATCCGGACTGGATCTTGCCACCCAAGCCGGCTCATTACGCGTGGCGCACTGATGTCGCTGGCTGTCATTGACGTCGCATTGATGTGCTTTTCAATTGTTTTGGTGGGTTTTGCTCAACCTGCTCTGGCCGCAATCACTGGCGCCGCCAGTGTCGGATTGGCGAACAAACTGGCACGCAGGCTCCTGCCGTGAGACATCATCGCCGATGCGACTCTCGTGGCGGGCGACGTGCTTGCTGCGGAGCCGCTCGGTCTGCGTCGCTTTCAGCTTCTCAGCTGCTCAGCTGAGCGTCGAGAGGGAAGAATGTGGTACGCACCACGCCCTCGCCTCCGGATGGCAAGGGCCGGCCGAGTGACGCCTACGAGATACTCGGCCGTAGCCTTCGCGTGTTGCGGGAGTCCTGCGGTTTCAACGTGAAGGAGGCTGCCCAACTTATCGATGTGTCGGCGTCGAAGATTAGTCGGATTGAGCTTGGGCGCGTCGGTATCAAGGAAGTCGACCTTGATCGACTCCTGACGTTGTATGGCATTTCGGATGACAATGAACGGCTTGCCTTTCTGGAGCGGAACCATCGCCTGAGTGAACCCAGGTGGTGGAGCTCCTACGGTAGCCATCTCTCCGAATGGTACTGCTCGTATCTTCACCTGGAGTCGGAGGCGAAGTACATTCTTGCATACGAGGTTCGGCTTATTCCTGGACTGCTTCAGACCAGGGCGTATGCGGAGGCGGTGATACGCTCCACCTGCACGGAAGAACAGCAGGTCCGCCGACTGATTGACGTGCGTATGCGGCGGCAACGCATGGTGCTGGAACGCGGAGCTCCCAAACTCTGGGCAATAGTCGAACATGCGGCACTTGTCGACAGCTTCGATGATCCTGAATTAATGCAGGAACAGATCGATTTCCTCCTTCGGATCACTGGGTCATCGGATGTGCGGATTCAAGTTCTGATGCCGGGCGCCGGAGCCCTCGCGTTCAGGGGGAATTCATTTTCCATTCTCCAGATGAAGGCCTCGGAGGTTGTCTATATGGAACACCTGGACCGTGCCTTCTTTCTTGACGAGCGCAAAGATTCCGAGCCGTACCGGCTTGCCATGAGCGAGTTAGTCATCGTTGCCGACGAGCCGCGCAAGTCCCGTACGACGCTTGAGGAAATATCGCGTCGGAACAGGATGCGTTGATCGACGGAGCCCACTCGTCGTGCCCGACCAGCCGGTAACGGCGTTTGGGGCTTCGGGTGGGTCCGACGCCCTCGATGGTGCCTCGACAATCCGCGTCGGCTTGCCAGCATGTATGAGACCGTCCAACGGGAGGCGACGACCAGTGAGGATCTTGAGCTCTGGCTGCATGGACCGACGCTGAAGCGTCCCTGGGCAGGTTTGGTTCTTCCTCCGCAGGTGCGATCCGCATGGGAGCCCAAGCACCCGTGCTTGCCGAGGCTCGCAGATCAGTCGCGTAGTGCCTCACGAGGCCGAGCCGCTACACCGGCTGCTCGCTGAGATCGGTCTACGCGCGGGTGGCCCGTTCGGGTTTCGCCCTGGCCGGCGGGCACGCCGTCGCGGCACACGGCGACGGGGGTGCCTTCGTCGCTTACACGTTCGAACCGCGCCACCGGGCTGGCGGGCTCCGGCGCCTCGGGGACGGTCACGTTCGACGAGGGGACGGACACGGACGTCCTGCTCAGCGGTAGAGGCCGGCCGTGGCGCAGCGTGCAGGAGATCAGCAGCTTCGCCGCCCTCTTCGAGGTTCCGGTCGGCGATGCGTCGTCCGCCACCGCCCTGACCAGCGACGACTACGGACCCGAGATCCTGTCAGCAACCGGCGTCCGGCCTTGATCTAGTTCGAAAGCCCGGCCGCGTCTTCTCGACCTCGGCCGGGTGCCTCGGATCTGGCCTGGTACCACCGGACTACGACAAGATCGTCGCCAGAGCCGGACCGAGCGAGCGCAGCCGGGTCGCCTTGTCTTCCGCCGGCCCGTGCGGCGCGGACACCCCCGGCCGGCGAGGTTGTTGCGAAGAAATGTCCTTCGCCGAGTCAGTAGAGGCCGACATCGGTCAGTCGGCCGCCCGGCAGCGCAGCCAATGCGCGCAGCGCGAGGGGCCGGTCCTGTTCCCGGACTTGGGCAAGGAGCCGTTCGTCGTCGTCGAGATCGGCGAGGAACCGGAAATGGGTGCAGAGTGCTTCGGATAGTTCGGTAGCGGTGGGGACGGGGACGGCGAGCGCCCCGATGTCCTGTTCGTCGAACTCGCCGGTGCTGCGGTCGCGGAGCCACTTCTCGGGATTGAAGGGGGGCCCTTCGTGGCCGGGTTTCCAGAAGGTGTCGGCGGCGTGGAGGCCGTTCGCGTCGACCCAGATTTTGAGAATGGCGAGACGGCGTACGAGGGCGTGATCCAGTTTGCCGGTGATGTGGGTGTTGATCATGGCCCAGCGCAGGTCGTACATGTCGCGGGCGGGGGTGGCGCGATTCAGGCGGGCGATCTTCTCGGCGATGTTCTCTTCGAGGCGGATCACTTGCAACTGGGGTAAGGCGGGTGGCCCGTAGCGGGTGTGGACGGGCAAGGGCTGCCATCCGCGTAGTACGGGCGGCAGCCAGGGTGGCGGGTTCAAGTCGAGTTTGCTTTGCAGGGCGCCGGTGTCGCCGCCGAAGGCGTGGTCGTAGGTGAGTGTCCACTTGCCGCGTCGTTCGATGACACCGTAGCTGAAGGGGCCGACCTTGAGGCCATCGACGGCGACGATCAGGTTGGTGAGCGCGTCGTCGGGATCGGTGCCGATGTGGGTGCTGGAGAAGTCCAGATCGAGGGAGAATCGGCCGGCGTTTCCCGCGTACAGCTTGCGTAGCGCAGTGCCGCCTTTGAATGTCAGGGCGGCGAGGACGCCGATCCCGTGCAGGTGGCGAAGCAGCAGGTCTTGGGCGATGTCGACGATAGCGGCGTCCCGTCCTTGGGAGCCGGCGCCGTGCGGTGTGTGCCGTGCGATGTGGCCGACGGTGATGGCGATGTCGTTCATGCGGTGGCTCGCAGGGTGCGGGGGTCGAACGGGAGGCTGGTGTCGGCGACTTGCCAGGTGTTGTCGTGGCGCAGGAGGTGCCCTCGCGGACCGAACCATGTTTTACCGTGCGGGGGGCCCATTTCGCGGATCGCGGCAGCGAGGTCGGGTCGCATCTCTTGGAGCAGGTAGCCGGTGCGGGCGCGGGTGGCGGCCGGCCGGTCGGTCAGTTCGAGGGAGAGCGGTTGCCAGGACAGCTCGGTGGCGAGCTCCGGGAGCCATTCGAGCGCGCTCGTCCAGGAGCGCACGGCGCCGGGTTTCGTCGTCATGTGCACGAGGATGCTGTCTGCGGTGAGCACTGGTACGCCGCGCAGCTCCTGATAGGGGAGGCGGGGATCGAATACCGAGGCCGCGACGCTGGAGGGCAACTGACGGGCCAGCTCGGTGACGGCGGCTGCGATTTCGATGCGGGTCGGTAGGCGGTCGGCGAAGCCGTGTGCCCAGGCAGCGGCCTGGAAGGTCAGGGCGCACCGTGCGGTCGGTCGCTGGGCCAGAAAGGCGCGTAGGGGCGTGAGTGGGTCGTTGCGGGAGTATGCGCCGGCGGTAGCAGCCGGCGCGAACTCCCAGACGCCACGCTGCCCGGTGGTCAGTAGCCAGCCCCGCTCGCGCAGTCGCGCGGCGACGATCCGGGTCGGGGTGCGTAGCCCGTGGCGTTCGACGAGCTGGGCGAGTTGCTCGATGGTGACGAGCGTGGGTTGCTCAAGCTCCAGATCTTCGAGTATGCCTCCCATCGACGATGGGATCGTCCGTGTCATCAGGCGGGCCTTTGTATCAGTGGTAGTTACTGCCGATGCCAGAATGACACTGCCCGGCGCCGGTGTCAATTCAGTAGTGTAAGTAACCGTATAGGTTACCTGGCATGAATCCTGACACCTTCAGAGCTGCGGTACAGCTTCACATCTGGCAAGTAGGGTGCGAAGTAGGTGTTAAGTAGCGTGAAGGGTCGGGCGGGAGGTAAGGGGGCTGCCCGCCGCGCGGCCGCTTGCCGCCGCCTGCGACGCTGCCGCCGCGCCGCCGGTGACGATGCACGGCTACTCTGCGCTGCGCTGTTGTCCGCTCAGGCGGATGCCCGCAGTGCCGACGGGGCCATAGACTGCGACGGCGTCGTAGCGGTTGCCGCCGATTGTTCATGGTTGGGAGTTGATCGCCAATCGTCGATCGAAACTTTGCCAAATCGGGGGTGGCGGCTCAACGGAGCTCTGGGGAAATCCTGGGGAAGAGGCCCGAAATCGGCGTTTTCCCAGCTCAGGTGGGGTGTGCTCGTAATTCACCCAGATCTACGAGGGCACCAACCAGGTGCAGCGGATCGTGATGGCGCGGCAGCTCCTCAAGGACTAGCGGCCGCATTTCGCCAGCTCAGAGGGGTCCTCCCGGCGACCTTCTGCGTCCCTGCAAAGTGGTCATCGGCGGTGCCAGCGCGGTCAGCCAGACCGGCGTCACGGTTTGCAACGCCAGACGGCCGGCCAGCACGGCCCAGGGTTAAGATGGCGGCATGAGCGCTGAGGCATTTGGCAGGTACCTACCTGCCGTCGTCACGCTCGATGACCTTGCAGCGATGAATGCCGCCGATCCGTTCGGCCATCGGTACGAGTTGAGCCCCGAGGGAGCATTGTCGGTCATGCCGCCGGCCGATTCAGAGCGCGCTGCGATCGCCAGCCGTCTGTTCGCCTGGCTCCTGCTGGCTGGCTGGCCGGCCGAACAGATCCTCCAAGCTGTCGGCGTCAGGATTCCGGGCCCGGACGGCGACGGGGGCCGGATCCCTGACCTGACAGTCTGGTCCGCACCGCAACCGCGCAGCGTCTGGCTTCCCCTGATGGAGTTGCTGCTGGCGGTGGAGATCGTGCCGCCGGGCTCGGCCGCGATGGATGAGGTCGTCAAGCTGCAGGAGTATGCCGAGGCTGGGATTCCGCGGTATTGGATGATCGAGCGTGATGTCGCACAGACGGTGACCTTGTATGTCCTGGGCACGGACAAGGCGTATGAGGTGGTAGCGAAGATGCCGCTTGCCTGGCTGCTGCAGACCAAGCCCGCCGACCACAACATCGGCGGCTAATCAGACTGCCGCTGCGCGCCGGGCTCCTCAAGGTCGGTGCGCAGGACGCGTACGTTCCGGAGCGTCCAGGTGACCGGTCATATGCGCGCTGGCTGGGTGGTCGCCTGCGGCGTCTCGTGCGCAACTGTTGACCTGTGCGCACCGCTGCGGCTGCCGCTTGCGCCGGCGGGCCTCGCCGTGGCCCTCGACGGTGATCTGCTGTCCGGCGTCGGCAGCGATGTGTTGCGCTATCACCCACCGGGCCCATGACGATGGACGGAGGCCAGCATCGCCGGGGTGTCGGACTCGGTGTCTATTGATATCTGTGTTGGCAAATCGTCCCAGTTGTTTCCGTCCGCGAGCCATAAGTAGATCGCCGAGGCGAACAAAAGTGGGGTCGGATCGGCGGAGCCGGAGGAACTGACCTTCGCGGTGCGGTTGGTGCCGCCGTACACCGTGCATGAATTTGGGTCGATGACCGCTGTCAGAACCGAGGCGGGCCACCGTTGAAATGTCTCGGAGAGCCAAGTCTGTTCGTCGGTGCCGGCTTCGTCGCGGTTGCAGTACAGAATGCCGGCTTCGGCGCGAAGGGTGCGTAGCGGATGGTCGGCGTGGACGACGAGGTGACCATCCAGCGGGGGTAGGAGCGTCGATCGGTGGTGCAGCACGTCGGCTGGGAGCCGGTGGAGTCGAATATGCGCTGGGGTGCCGTCGTGCTCGATGGTGCCCTGAACGAGGGTGGCGGCCGTGGGTGGCCGATTGGCAGGCAGGTCCGAGCTTGGATAGGGGTGCAATATCGGGTCCGTCGCCGGTTCCGGTAGTGAGAGCAGGCGGTAGAACAGGGTGCGGAGCTGATGGGCCGACTGGTCTGGCGTGGCGCTGATCAAGTCCGCGACGGCGCGGGACCGTTGTGGCTGGTTTCCGTCCATGGCGGCATGCACTTGCTCGCGTAGCGGCCGGTGCGGGTCGAGCCGTGGCGCCGTACGAGCGAGCATGTCGATTGCTGTGCCATCGATGACGTCAGCCGACCGTGCGATGGCGAGGAGCGTCGGAATTCCGAGGGCAGCGGCGTAACCGGTTACCGCGCCGTGGTCGCCGATCAGCACGTCGCTGGCAAGGACCGCCTGCTGCCACCCCGCGAGCGGGTCTATCACGGTCAGACCCGCTCGTATCGCGTCGGCGAGCCAACTACGCAATTGCCAAGGACCGTGCGCGTACCAGACATTCGGATGTGCCACGAACAGGACGCGGTAGGAATCGATGGGCAGTTCGCTCAACAGCTCGCGCACCAGGCTCGGCCATGAGCCGAGCAAGGATTGCGGCCCCCACGTGGAGGAAATCGTCACGACTGTGGTGGTGTGCGCGGCTTGCAGCCGTCGGCGGTAACGATGGCGAAGCGGGAGGCTGACGCGTAGCCGGTCGAAGCAGGGATCACCTGCTACTACTGCCGTGGACAATGCCTCCGGAACGACGGCAGCCAGCCGGGCCAGTTGCTCGTCGTGCGAAAAGACGAGCGCGTCGGCGAACGGCCGCCCGTCGTGCAGCAACCATTCCGGCGACATGCCATACCCGGCTCCCGGCTCCCGGCTCAACGAATGCTGGTGTGGCGGGTGGCGACTCTCGGCCGAGTACTTCGTGTATCCGATTCCGTGCGAAAGGATGGCGAGCGGGGCGGCTATTTTCCACAGTTCGCCGCTGTGGTTTACGGACATGGCGAGGTCGAAATTCGTTTGCACCGCCTGGTCCCAGGAGATGACGATCCCGCCGAGGTTGGTCAGGGCGTCCACCACTCCCTCCGAAATAGCGGAAGCCCCGATGGCGGTGAAGACGATCTGCACCCTCGAGTCGGATTCGAAGACCGGGAGGATATCCGCGAGGCGGTTGGCCGACGTGATGGTGTGCACGATGACGAGGACGGTGCGTTCGACGGGAATGGTCGTCCAGCGGGCGGCGTCCGGTCCGATGGGTGCCCGTACCCAAGATGTTGCGGACACGGGCGGGCTCCTCTGCTGTCTGGGTCGACTGGTCGGTGCTGTCGGCAACCCTAATCGCGAACGTAGGCGCGCGGACCCTGCCATCGATCAGGGTTGGTCGCCTGTCGGGGGATCGAGAGCACGCAGCCGGTTGCTCAGGTCGACGCTGCGCGGGTCGTCGAGCTCACGGTAAATTCCTTCGGCGCTGAGCAGGTGCGCCCTGGCGTTTTCCGGGTCGTCGGCGTAGGCGTCAGCGAGCGCGGCGTGCGTCTCGGCCTGTCGACGCAGCGAGCCATCGGCTTCGAAAAGCGCCAGTGCCGGCTGCAGCCGTTCCCGTGCGCCCGGGGCATCGCCGAGGCCGAGCAGCGCTATGCCGAGGGCGTACAGAACCTTGGCGTGGTTGTCGCCCTCACCGCTGTTCGCGAAATATCGGACCGCGTCGGGCAGCAACGCCGCCGCCGAGGCGTACTCACCGCGTGCGTTGAACACTCGGGCCCGGTGCAACGCCAACAAGGCCAGGACACGCGGCAGCTGTTCCTCGGCAACCATGCCTGGGGTACGGGCGATGGCTTCCGATTGGCCGTACAACTCCAGTGCGGCATCGGACAACCGCCGAGCGGTCATCGCGTCGTCGCGTGCGGCGGCGACCTTGCCGAGCCATTCCAGCGCGCTCTGTTGTCCCAACCCGTGACCAAGCGGCCTGGCCAGCTCCAGCGACTCGGTGAAGTAGCGGTCCGCGGCGTCGAGGTCGCCGACGGCGAAGCACCCGGATCCCAGCTGTGCGGTGAGCTGCATGACGGCGCGGAGATCGCCGAGACGCCGCGCCGCGTCAACGGCTCGTGCCAAGGCGTCCATCGTTGTGTCGGGGTGGCCGAACAGGTGAAACGGTGTCCACAGCACAAAACCCAGGTCGACCGCGATTTGATCGGCCTGCATCGTCTCTGAGCGTATGTCGGCAGCGACGGCAATGGAGCACTCGAGGTTGACCCGCTCGGCGGTCAGCCAGCGCAGCGCCTGTTGACGTGCGGCGGGATCGAGCGAGGCGGCGGTCTTCGGGTACGTCGCGGACTCGCGCCAGCGTCGCGTCACAGTGCTTTCCCATCGGACGCCGGTGTCGCGGTACCACCCGATGATCCGCTGCTGGCGCTCGCGGAAGCCCTCGAACGATTCGGTGCGCGCCTTCAGCCGGGCGTGGTCGCGAACCAGCGGGTGAAAGCCCATCCGGCCATCGGTTCCGCGCTCCAGGAGATTCGCGTCGACGAGCGACCGTACGGTGCGCTGCGCGGTCGAGGTGTCGACGCCCAGCAGCACCTGAGCAGCATCGAGCGAGAAGTCGGGGCCGGGGTTGGCCGACAACCAGCGGTACGCCGGTTGCAGTGTGTCGGCCAAGCTGTCGTACACCGAGTCGAGCACGACCCGGACCAGCGGGACGCCGTCGACCTCCAACGCGTTGATCCCCACCGCATCCATGTCAGCGGCCAGCTGCGGTGCGTATTCCGGCTGCCCGGCCAGCGCCGCACCCACGAGACGAAGCGCGAGCGGATGCCCGGCGCAGTTGTGTAGCAGGGCCGAAACCGTTGACGCATCGATGCTGTCGAAGTCCGCACTGAGCATCGCGCGAAGAAGCACTCGCGATGAGTCAGCGTCTAGCGCCGGAACCCGCATTGGCCGCCACCCCTGAGTGATAAGCGTCCGAAGTTCCCTTCGGGTTGTCGCGATGACAACCGCCGTTTTTGAGTTCGGCACCAGATGCGCGATCTGATCCGCTTTGGACACTCCGTCGAACACGATGAGCATCCGCTTGCCGTCGGTGCGCAGACGATAGATCGCTGCCTGATCGGCTTCGCTGTCGGGCAGCTCACGGGCCGGGTATCCCATCTGGATCAGCGCCGAACGCAACAATCCGCCAGCTGCCGCCGGCCCACGGCCGTCGCCGACAAGCAAGTACAGGACCCCGTCCGGAAAGCTCTCCTGCAAGCGACCCGCGAAGGCTGCGGCCAGGCTGCTGCTGCCGATGCCCGCCGTGCCATGCACGAGAATCAGGCACGGGGCGCCCTGACGACGCGTGCTTTCCCGAACTCGGTCCAGATCGGCCAGCAGCGGCTCGCGGCCGACGAACGGGTGGGAGACATGGAACGACGTCACGGACGAACCCCCCGATCGGTGATCTGGCGCCACTATTCAACCGTAACGACGTCCCCACTGGTATCCAGCGACTGTGCGCTCGCGCGTGGATCACGCTCATCAACGCGGCGGTTCCGCAGCAACCACCCGCTTGTCAACGAGCGCCTGCACGCTCGGCCGACCATCAGCCAGAACCCCGGCGAGCTGATGGAGCGCGGTACTCCAATTTCCGGAGGTCGCGTCGAACACGGTCCGGTCCGGCAGTATCGAGGAGCTGACCGACCTCGGCGGAGGCTTCGCGGGACTGATCGCCGACGATCGCGCCTCAGTTCGGCCGGGGGTGGTTAGTCGCTGGTCAGGTCTCGGCGGACCGCCACTAGGGCGATCGTGATTGTCAGCAGCGTCCAGCCTGTGAAGATCAGTAGGCTGCGGCGGTTGCCGGTGCCGGCGTCCAGGAATGTGGTGAACGGGAGCGGCTTCTTCAGGCCGCCGATCAGGGCCTCGACGAAGAGTAGCCAGGCCGCGTAGCCGAGCAGGAGCCCGGCCGGTCGGCGGATCACCGTGGCGTTGGCGACGCCGAAGACCGCCATCAGCGGGACCACGGCCAGGGTGGAGCCGAACTGGGTGAACTTGCCGGTGGCTAGCACCGTGGTTCCGCTTACCGCCGCGAGGAGAACGGCTACCGACGCGGCGGCGATTGCCTGGGCGGCCAGGCCGGTCAGGCGGTGGGGCTGGCCCAGGTGGAGCAGGACGACCGTGCTGTGCTGGTAGTGCTGGGCCGTGCCGAGCACTGCGATCGCGAACGCGCCGAGGCCGGCCAGCAGCGCCCAAAGGTCCGCGCTGAACCAGCCGAGCAGCGCCCCCAGCAGCGCGAACAGGCCCATCAAGATCCAGCTGGAGCGGATTGTCGCCCAGCGGTACAGCTCGCTGCGCAGGACCGCGGTCACCGGCCGGACGCCAGGGCGAGGAAGACCTGTTCGAGGTTGGGAGTCGCGGAGGTCAGCTCGTAGATCGGCACCCGGACGCTGAAGGCGATTTCGCCGGCGCGTTCCGCGGTCAGGCCGGTCACGTCGAGCGTCTGGCCGTCGACGGTGACCCGGGCGCCCGCGTTCGTGAAGGCCTGCTCGAGCCGGATCGGATCCCGGCCGCGTACGCGCAGCCGGTGGTCCTGGTTGCCGGTCAGGCCGGCAAGCGGGGCCTGCCGCATCACCCGGCCCTTGGCAATGATCACCACGTCGTCGATGAGCTGGGCCAGTTCGGCCAGCAGGTGGCTGGAGACGAGCACCGTGCCACCCGCCCGGGCGCGGTCGCGCAGCAACTCGCGCAGCCA
>Ga0307513_10003077_pt1 | contig 22757 bp, 24 predicted proteins | sample 15_EM_MG_FD_202174 | JGI IMG/M metagenome (GOLD analysis project Ga0307513, IMG submission 202174) | Populus trichocarpa ectomycorrhiza microbial communities from riparian zone in the Pacific Northwest, United States - 15_EM | ecosystem: Host-associated > Plants > Roots > Unclassified | place... | reverse complement strand
AGTTCAGCGCGAAGATCATTCAGATCTTCGACAACGACATCGGCGACTGGACCAACACGATCACGGTCGATGGCATTCGGCCAACGCTCGATTACTTTGTCTTTTCACCGGTCGCCGAGCCTTCGGCCGGTGTCCTGATGACGTGCGGGCTGGGCGGGCTCGGTCTTTCGATGCTGAGGCGCAGAACGCAGCGGCGTTCCCTCGGCAGGACCTCGAAGTTCCTACAATCGCCAGCCATGGATGCCATCCAACGAGACCCGCCGCCGCAGAGCCACGGCCTGCTGCGCTGACGCCCATGCTCCACGGCTACTGCCCGCCCGGACGTTACCTGCCCTACCTGAGCTGGGCCGAGATCGCGGGCCTGCCCGACAAGGCCGACACCGTCATCGTGCTGCCGGCCGGTTCCACCGAGCAGCATGGCGCGCACCTGCCGTGCGCGGTGGACACCATCATCGCGGCCGGCGTCGTCGGCCACGCGCTGGCGCGCTTGCCCGCGAGCGTGCCGGCCTATGCGATGGCGCCCGTCACCTACGGCAAGAGCGACGAGCACCTGCACTTCCCCGGCACGATGACGATCGACGGCGCCACGTTGCTCGACACCGTCACCCAGATCGGCGAATCCGTCTACCGCGCCGGCTTTCGCAAACTGCTGATCGTCAACGCCCACGGCGGCCAGCCGCAGGTGATGGAGATGGCCGCGCGCGAACTGCGCCTGCGCCATGGCGACTACACCGTCGTGCCGCACTTCACCTGGCGCGTGCCGCACGTCGCGAATCAATACCTGAGCGACCGCGAGCGCCGCCTGGCGATGCACGCCGGCCATGCCGAAACGGCGATCATGATGGCGCTGGCGCCAGACACCGTGCACATGGAGCACGCGGTCGCGAACTACCCGCCCGAGTTCCCGAGCAAGACGCTGTCGGCCGACGGCCGGCCGGCCGCGGCCTGGACGGCGCGCGACTTCGGCCCCAGCGGCGTCATCGGCGACCCGCTGCCGGCGACGCCGGAGCAAGGCCGGGCGATCCTCGATTCGCTGGCCGAAAGCTGGGCGAAGGCGATCGAGGAACTGCATGCGATGCGCTGGCTCGAGCGCAGCGAACCAAGCTGGGGCAAGGCGCACCAGGCCGGGTTTATCGAAGGCGGCTGATCGGCCGCCCGCAGTGGCACATCGCTTGCTGCCTTGCCGGGAAGCATCGTTTTCCGGGGGAGTCAGCATGGGGTATCGGGCTGTTCGAGGGCTTGCGGTGGCGGCCCTGGCGTTGCTGCTGGCGGCTTTCGACTCGCACGCGCAGGAGCCCTTCGTCTTCCTGACGAGCTGGTACGCGCAGGCCGAACACGGCGGCTTCTACCAGGCGCTGGCGTCCGGCCTCTACAAGAAGGCCGGGCTCGACGTCACCATCAAGATGGGCGGCCCGCAGGTCAACGGCATGCAGCTCCTCGCCGCGGGCCAGGCCGATGCGGTGATGGGCTACGACATCGCGGTGATGAAGGCGCGCGAGCAGGGCGTCAACGCGGTCACGGTGGCGGCCAGTTTCCAGAAGGACCTGCAAGGCATGATGACCCACGACGACGTCAAGTCGCTCGCCGGGCTGAAGGACAAGACGATCCTCATCGCGACCTCGGGCCGCTCGACCTGGTGGCCGTGGCTGAAGACGCGCTATGGCTACAAGGACGAACAGGTCCGGCCCTACACCTTCAACATCCAGCCGTTCCTGGCCGACGCCAACCTGGCGCAGCAGGGCTACCCGTCGTCGGAACCCTACGCGGCGGCCAAGGCCGGTGCCAAGGTCAACTTCTTCCTCTTCGCCGACGACGGCTACCCGCCGTACGGCACGACGATCGTCGCGATGGAGAAGACGGTCGCCGAGCGGCCCGAGGTGCTGCGCAGGTTCGTCGCCGCCAGCATGGAAGGCTGGAAGAGCTTCATGCAGAACCCGGCGCCGGCGGTCGCGCTGATCAAACGCGACAACCCGAACATGGACGACGAGACGATCGGCTTCGCGATCAAGCGGATGAAAGAGCTCGACGTGCTGAGCGGCGGCGACGCGAAGGCGGCCGGCATCGGCACCGTCCGCGAAGGCCGCTTCAAAGCGACCTACGATATGCTGGTGCAAAGCCAGTTGCTCGACCCCAAGGTCGACTGGCGCAAGAGCTTCACGACGCAGTTCGTCAACGACTTGCGCGTGCTGCCCTGAACCTTCCAGCCCGAGACCCGAGGAGCCCCGCATGCGAACCCGCCACGCCCTTCCGTTCTTCACCGCCGCGCTGCTGAGCGCCGGCGCCGCCCAGGCGCAAGAAAAATTCGTTTACATGAGCAACTGGTATGCGCAGGCCGAACACGGCGGCTTCTACCAGGCACTCGCAGCCGGCCTGTACAAGAAGGCCGGCCTGGACGTCACCATCAAGATGGGCGGCCCGCAGGTCAACGGCATGCAGCTGCTCGCGGCCGGCCAGGTCGACTGCTTCATGGGCTACGACGTGCAGACGATGAAGGCGCGCGAGCAAGGCATCAATGCGGTGACGGTCGCCGCCGCGTTCCAGAAGGACCCGCAGGTGATGATCGGCCACCCCGAGGTCGTCAAGAAGATGGAAGACCTGAAGGGCAAGACGATCCTGATCTCGGGCGACGCCAACACCAACTACTGGCCGTGGCTGAAGGCGACCTTCGGCCTGTCGGATTCGCAGGTCCGGCCGTACACCTTCAATATCCAGCCCTTCGTCGCCGACAAGAACGTCGTCCAGCAGGGCTACCTGTCGAGCGAGCCCTACGCAATCGAGAAAGAGGCCAAGTTCAAGCCCAGCACCTTCCTCTTGTCCGACCACGGCTGGCCGCCGTATTCGACAACCATCGTCTGCATGGAAGACACGCTGAAGAAGAAGCCGAAGGCCGTGGCCGCCTTCGTGCAGGCCAGCATGCAGGGCTGGAAGGACTACCTGAAGGGCGACCCGTCGGCGGCCAACGCGCTGATCAAGAAGGACAACCCGAACATGACCGACGACCTGCTGGCCAACGGCATCAAGCTGCTGCTGTCCAGCGGCATGGTCTTCAGCGGCGACGCGGCCAAGCTCGGCGTCGGCATCGTCACCGACGACCGCATGAAGAAGACCTACGACATGATGGTCGCGATGAAGCTGCTCGATCCGGCCAAGGTCGACCTGAAGAAGACCTATACGACCGAGTTCGTGAAAGACTTGAAGATCCTGCCGTGATCCCCGTCATCGACCTGTCGGCGGCCGAGGCGCCGGCGCTCGCCGCGGCCATCGACGACGCCTTGCGCGGTGCCGGCTTCTTCGTCGTCACCGGCCATGGCGTGCCGGCGCCGACCATCGCGGCGGCCTTCGATGCCGGGCACCGCTTCTTCGCGCTGCCGGAAGACACCAAGGAGCGGTGGCACGTCGACCGCTGGCCGCTCGAGCGCGGGCTCAAACGCGGCTTCGACCCGCTGGGCTGGCAGGCGCTCGACCCGGCCCAGCCGCCGGACGTGAAGGAAAGCTTCTACCTCGGCATCGAAGCGATCGGCCCGAACCAGTGGCCCGACGAAGCGCTGCTGCCGGGTTTTCGCAGCGCGTGCAATGTCTATTCGGCGGCGATGCAAAGCCTGGCGGTGCGGCTGATGGGGCTGTTCGAAATCGCGCTCGGGCTGCCGGCGGGCCACTTCGACGCCTTCATGCGCCACCCGACCTGCACGACGCGTTTGCTGCATTACCCGCCGCAGCCGGCGAGCGCCGCGCCCGGCCAGATCGGCTGCGGCGCGCACAGCGACTGGGGCGCCGTGACCCTGCTCGCGCAAGACGACGCCGGTGGCCTGCAGGTGCAGCGCGCCGACGGGTCCTGGCTCGACGCCACGCCGCTGCCCGGCAGCCTGGTCGTCAACGTCGGCGACATGACGCAGCGCTGGACCAACGACCGCTGGCGCTCGACGATGCACCGCGTCATCAACGCCCGATCGGGCCGCGAGCGCTGGTCGATCGCTTACTTCTTCGACCTCGATGCCGAAGCGTCGATCGTGCCGCTGCCTTCGTGCGTCAGCGCCGAGCGGCCGGCGCGCTATGGCCCGATCACCGCCGGCGAGCATCTGGCCGAGATGTACCGGCTGACCACCGTATCGGCATGACGGAGACGTTCGCGGTCGAAATTCTCTCGGCCGAGAAGACCTACCCGAACGGCACCCGGGCGCTGCTGCCGGTCGACCTGAAGGTTCGCGAAGGCGAGTTCGTCACCTTGCTCGGGCCTTCGGGCTGCGGCAAGAGCACTTTGCTGAAGATGGTCGCCGGCCTGCTGGCGCCGAGCGACGGCCGCCTGCTGCTGTGGCGCAAGCCGGTGAGCCAGATCGAAGCCACCGGCCACTCGTTGAGCTTCGTCTTCCAGGAAGCCACCTTGATGCCGTGGGCCCGCGTGCAGGCCAACGTGCGCCTGCCGCTCGACCTGGCCGGCGTACCGCACGCCGAGGCCGATGCGCGCGTTGCCGACGCGCTGGCGATGGTGGGCTTGAGCCGCTTCGCCGGCAGCCTGCCGCGCGAACTGTCGGGCGGCATGCAGATGCGCGTCTCGATCGCACGCGGCCTGGTCACGCGGCCGACCCTGCTGCTGATGGACGAGCCCTTCGGCGCGCTCGACGAGATCACGCGCAACCGGCTCGACAGCGATCTGCTCGACCTCTGGCTGGCGAAGAAGCTGACGGTCGTCTTCGTCACCCACTCGATCTACGAGGCGGTGTACCTGTCGAACCGGGTGGTGGTGATGGCCGCACGGCCGGGGCGCATCGTCGACGAGGTGTTCATCGACATCGCCTACCCGCGCGGCCCCGAATTCCGCGTCTCGACCGCGTTCAGCCAGTACGCGAAGCGGCTGCAGGACAGCCTGCTGCGCGCCAGCGGCGCGAACGCCGACGCGGCCCTGTGATGAAGCCGGAAGTCGAGCGCGTCTTCTACCCATCGCTCGTCGCGCTGGTGCTGCTGGCGCTGTGGCAAGGGCTGGTGGTCGGCTTCAACATCCCCGTCTTCCTGGTGCCGTCGCCGGTGCGCGTGGCCCAGGTGCTGGTGACTGACGCTGGCTTGCTGTTCGGCGCGCTGGTCAACACGCTGAAGATCACGTTGCTGTCGTTCATCGCCGCCACCGTGCTGGGCGTGCTGATCGCGTTCGCCTTCGTGCAAAGCCGGGCCATCGAGACGGCACTCTTTCCGTACGCCGTGTTGTTGCAGGTGACGCCGATCGTCGCGATCGCGCCGCTGATCATCATCTGGGTCAAGGACCCGACCGCGTCGCTGGTGATCTGCGCGACCTTGGTCGCCCTGTTCCCGATCATCGCCAACACGACGCTCGGGCTGCGCAGCGTGAACCCGGGGCTGATGAGCGTCTTCAAGCTCAACCGCGCGACGCGTTTGCAGACCTTGCTGCGGCTGCGCATCCCGTCGGCGCTGCCGTATTTCTTCGGCGGCTTGCGCATCTCCAGCGGGCTGTCGCTGATCGGCGCGGTGGTCGCCGAATTCGTCGCCGGCACCGGCGGCACCGGCACCGGCCTCGCGTACCAGATCCTGCAGGCCGGCTACCAGCTCAACATCCCGCGCATGTTCGCCGCGCTGCTGTTGATCACCGTCACTGGCGTGCTGCTGTTCGCGGCGATGTCGGGGCTGTCGACGTGGGCGCTGGGCGACTGGCACGAGAGCGAGGCGAACCATGAATGACCTGCTGGTCAAGGGTGCGGCGCATCTGTGGACGGGCTTGCGCGGCGCTGCGATGCGCTCGTCGATCGGCGCCGACATCCGCATCCGCAGCGGCCTGATCACCGCCATCGGCACGCTCGCACCCGAGCCCGGCGAGAGAGTGCTCGACGCTGCCGGCTGCGTCGTCTACCCGGGCTGGATCAACACCCACCACCACCTGTTCCAGAGCCTGCTGAAGGGCATCCCGGCCGGCATCAACCTGGCGCTGGTGCCGTGGCTCGCCGCGGTGCCGGTGCCGTACCGGCGCTTCTTCGACCGCGAAGAAGCGCTGCGGCTGGCGGCCCGGGTCGGGCTCGTCGAGCTGATGCTGTCGGGCTGCACGACGGTGGCCGACCACCAGTACCACTACTACCCGGGCATGCCCTTCGATGCGTCGGCGGCGGTGTTCCACGAAGCCGAACGGCTGGGCCTGCGGCTGGTGCTGTGCCGCGGCGGCCAGACGGTCGCGCGCGCGATGTCCGACGGCCATGCGCCGCCGCAGGCCGCGCCGGAGACGCTCGAAGGCTTCATGGCATCGATTGAGGCCGATGTCCGGCGTTTCCACGACCCGTCGTCGTTCTCGATGCGGCGCGTCGTCAGCGCGATCACGACGCCGAACTGGAGTTGCCGCCCCGAAGAGCTGAAGCCGATGGCGCGCGAAGCGCGGCGCCTGGGCATCCGCCTGCACAGCCATTTGTCGGAGACCCACGACTACGTGCGCTGGGCCCGTGAAGTGCACGACTGCACGCCGATGGAGTTCGTCGAACGCCACGAATGGGTCGGCCCCGATGTCTGGTTCGCGCACATGGTCCACCTCGACGACGCCGAGCTGAAGCGCTGCGCCGAGACCGGCACCGGCATCGCGCATTGCCCGCAGAGCAACGCGCGGCTCGGCTCGGGCATTGCGCGCATTCCCGAAGCGCTGGCGCTGGGCGTGCCGGTGTCGCTGGCGGTCGACGGCGCGGCTTCCAACGAAGCCGCCGACATGGCCAGCGAAGCGCATGCCTGCTGGCTGGTGCACCGCGCGCGGCCGGGGCCGTTCGGCGGCAACGCGGCGGCGATGACGGTCGAAGACGTGGTCCACGTCGGCACCGCCGGCGGCGCGCGCGTGCTCGGGCTCGACGGAACCGGCACGCTGGAGGTCGGCAAGGCGGCCGACCTCGCGGTCTACGACCTCGACCAGCCGCGCCACTTCGGCCTCCACGACCCGGCCATAGCCCCGGTCGCCAGCGGCGGCCGGCCGACCCTGCGGGCGCTGCTCGTGCACGGCCGCATCGTGGTCGAGAACGATGCGATCCCGGGCCTGGACATGGCCCAGTTGCGCCGCGACGCCGAGGCCTTCGTCAAGCTGATGCTGTGATGCGCTGGGACCCCGCCGTCACGCGCGAACGCTGCACGCGGCTCGTGCAGTCGCTGCCCGCCATCGAGTGGATCACCGACAGCAGAGTCGACCGGCTGAGCCAGGACTTCAACGGGTTCAGCCCGGTGCTGAAGCGCCAGCTCGGCCACCTGCGCGCCGACGTGGTGGTTCGGCCGCAGACCGAAGACCAGATCCGCGCGGTGGTCGCGGCCTGCGCGCGCGAGAGCGTGCCGATCACCTTGCGCGGCAGCGGCACCGGCAACTACGGCCAATGCGTGCCGCTGCACGGCGGCGTCGTCATCGACCTGTCGGCCTATAACCAGCTGCTGTGGTCCAGGCCCGGCGTCGGCCGCGCACAGGCCGGCATCCGCATGCTCGAGATGGACCGCCAAACCCCCGGCTGGGAGTTGCGCTGCGTGCCCAGCACCTGGCGCAGCGCGACCCTGGGTGGCCTGTTCGGCGGCGGCTTCGGCGGTGTCGGCTCGATCAACCACGGCCCGTTGGCCAGCCCCGGCAACGTGCTCGGCGTGAAGGTGATGAGCATCGAGCCCGAGCCGCAGACATTCGAGTTGCGCGCGCCGGAAGCGATGCTGCTGCACCACGTCTACGGCTGCAACGGCCTGGTGCTCGAACTCGAAGTCGCCCTCGCGCCGGCCCTGCCGTGGCTGGAGGCGATCGTCTGCTTCGACAGCTTCGATGCGGCGCTCGAATTCGCCGATGTCCTGGCGGCGGCACCGGGTCTCGTGAAGAAGAACGTCACCTTGCTCGCCGCGCCGATTCCCGACCTGCTGCTGAAAGCCGCGCCGGTGCTGGCCGGCGGCATGGCGCCGGGCTCGCACGCCGTCTTTCTGCTGCTGGCCGAGTATGGCGAACCCGCGTTGCAGCAACTCGTGCAGGCCTCCGGCGGCCGCATCAGCTACCGCAAGACGGCCGATGAGGTCAGACAGGGCAAGCGCACGATCGTCGAATACACCTGGAACCACACGACCTTGCACGCACTGAAGGTCGACCCCGGGCTGACCTACATCCAGAGCAGCTTCGAGCCCGGCCGCCACGTCGAGCAGGCCAAGGCCTTGCGAAAGTTGCTCGGCGACGAGGTGCTGGTGCATCTCGAATTCCTGCGCAACCTGCAAGGCGCGCTGACCTGCGCCGGCCTGCAACTCGTTCGCTACCGCAGCGACGAGCGGCTGAACGAGATCATGCAGATCCACCGCGAGCACGGTGTCGCCATCAACAACCCGCATGCCTTCATCGTCGAAGACGGCAAGCAGAGTCGCATCAACCCCGAGGCGGTCGCGATCAAGCGGCGCTTCGACCCCGCCGGGCTGCTGAACCCGGGCAAGCTGCGCGGCTGGGCGCCACAACACCCACCAACGGCCCCGGTCGGGCTGTAGGCGAAGGTCCGCGGATCTCGGAGTGTGTAGACTCTTGTGCAAGGAGCCGCGCATGGCCACGAACCTCGCTATTGATCCCGACTTGCTGGACCGCGCCCTCGAGGTCAGCGGCGAACGAACCAAGAAGGCTGCGGTGACGAAAGCACTTCAAGAGTTCATCGCGCGGCGCGAACAACGACGTCTGCTCGATCTAATGGGCAAGCTTGAATGGGATCAGTCGTTCGACTACAAGGCGGCGCGGTCGCGAACGTGACGCTGCTCGTCGATACGAGCGTCTGGTCGCTCGCGCTGCGACGCGATGTCGCAGCCATCGAACCCGAGGTGGACGCACTCAAGGACGCTCTGGCCGGCTCGGAAGTGGTCGTAACCACAGGCCTGGTTCTTCAAGAGCTTCTTCAGGGGTTCGTCGGGCCGAAGGCACGAACGCAGATTGTCGAGAGCTTCGCCTCGCTGGCGTTGATTCAACCGGACAGAGAAGACCACATCGCGGCCGCAGACCTCCGGAACAGCTGTCGCAAAGCCGGGGTGCAGGTCGGTACGGTCGACGCCTTGATTGCACAACTCTGTGTGAGGCACGACATCACGCTGTTGAGTACAGACAAGGATTTCGTTCATGCAGCTCAGCACTGCAAACTCGAGCTCTGGTCACAGAAAGCCGCGAGGCAACGCCGCTGACGCCCGACTCCTTCGCCGAGGCGGGGCCCAACGGTCTGCACCGCGAAGCGGCGCAGGTTATCGTCCACTTCGCGGCGCCATACCGTTGGCCTATCACCAGCCCCATCACCTAGAACAATGCACCACCCTCCCCGCCGCCCCGGCGTCACCACCCGCCTGCTGCACGCCGACCGCCTGGGCGGCGTCGAGCATGGCGCGCTACACAAGCCCTTGCACCTGAGCGCGGCCTTCGCGTACCCGAGCGCGCGCGAACTCGCCGCCGTGTTCCAGGGCGACCAGCCCGGCTACGTCTACGCCCGCCAGGGCAACCCCACCGGCGCCGCGCTCGAGGCCAAGCTCACGCTGCTGGAAGACGCCCGCGCCAGCGCCTGCTTCGCCACCGGCATGGCGGCGATTGCCGCGATCTGCGTGTCGCTGCTGAAAGCGGGCGACCACCTGGTCTGCAGCCACTTCGTGTTCGGCAACACGAACAGCCTGCTGCAGACCCTGGCCGGGCTGGGCATCGCCGTCAGCTTCGTCGACGCCACCGAGGCCGCCCACGTCGAAGCCGCGCTGCGGCCGCAGACGCGGCTGGTGTTCGTCGAGACCATCGCCAACCCGCGCACCCAGGTCGCCGACCTGGCCGGCATCGGCCGCCTCTGCGCCGCTGCGGGCTTGCTTTACGTCGTCGACAGCACGATGACGACGCCGGTGTTGTGCCGCCCGCGCGACTACCAGGCCGGGCTCGTCGTGCATTCGCTGACCAAAGCGATCAGCGGCCATGGCGACGCGATGGGCGGCGTGGTGGTCGACACCGGCCTCTTCGACTGGACGCGCTGGCCGAACATCGCGCCCGCCTACCGCAAGGGCGCCCCGGCCGGCTGGGGCCTGCTGCAGATCCGCAAGAAGGGCCTGCGCGACTTCGGCGCCACCTTGCGCGCCGAAGACGCCCACCGCATCGCCGCCGGCGCCGAGACCTTGGGCCTGCGCGTGCCACGCACTTGCGACAACGCGCTGGCGCTGGCCCGCTGGCTGGAACAGCAGCCGCAGGTGCAGCGTGTGCACTACCCGGGCCTGGCCAGCCACCCTCAGCATGCGCGTGCGGCCGAACTTTTCGGCGGCCGCTTCGGCGCGCTGCTGGGTCTGGAATTGCAGCCGGGCCGCGACTGCTTCGCCTTCCTGGATGCGCTGCGCCTGGTCGTCATTTCCAGCCACCTGGCCGACAACCGCACGCTCGCGATTCCGGTGGCGTCGACCATCTTCTACGAGATGGGGGCCGAGCGCCGCGCCGAGATGGGCATCGCCGACGGGCTGGTCCGGCTGTCGGTCGGTATCGAAGAGGTCGACGACCTGATCGACGACTTCGCGCAGGCTCTGGGTCGTCTCGGCGGCACAGGCTGACGATCGACGCCGCCGGCTGCGCAGGCGGCGGGCGTCACGGGCGTTCGCGAGCGACCTTGTCGACCCACTCGCGGAGATGCTCGTCTTCGAATTGGTAGTGGCCGCGCTGGGGGCTCTTCGCCAACAGGTTCTTGCCCTCGAGTTGCCGCAGTCCATTGTGGATGGTCGCCGGCGCCGCAGCGCCAAGCTGCGCGATGCGCTGCCCCACCCGCTCGCGGGTTTCGCGCGAGAACAGCTTGTGGCCGGCGGCCACCTCCAACAGCAGCGCTTGCTGCAGCGCCGAGCAGCGATCGAACTGCTCCTGGAAACCGAGGTCGGGCTGGCTCAGTGCCGCTCGCACACCGGCGTCTGGCGCGTCGGGGTGATCATGAAGCGCACGAAGTCGATCATTTCCCCGGGCCGGTGCAGCAGTTGCTCGAAGGCCCAGCCGAGATCGGCGACCGGCGGCTTGCGCCGGGTGATCGAGCGGTAGCGTTCGCCGATGAAGGTGATGAAGTCCTGGCCCAGCACCGGAAAGTCCATGTGGGCGGCGAGCTTGAAGGCGGTCTTGCTGTGGTCGCCGACGAGCGACATCAGCTGTGGCTTGGAGGAGCCGGTGAATACCAGCAACACCGAGCCGGGATGGCTGTTGAAGAGCGCCCGGATGGCCTTCATGGCGAGGTCGCCAGCGCCGAGCTTGACGAGGGTCTGGGCCTCGTCGAGCATCAGCAGCACCGGTTTGCCCGGCTGCATGCGCACGAGTTCGGCGAACTGGGTGGCCAGCATCGCGGCCGGATCGGCCACAGCGGGCAGCGGCGCCGGCGCGGCCAGGCCGACGCTGATGCCCAGCGCGCCGACGTTGGTGACCGTTGTACGACTCGTGGCCAGGGCCAAGCGGCGTAGCACGGTGGCGAGCGCGGTATTGACGGCGCCCAAGGGGTCGGACTGGCCCCACAGGTCCACGTAGATCGGCTCCCACGCTTTGCCCTGCGCAGCGTCCTGCAGGTCGTGGGTCAGGAAGTGGGTCTTGCCACCTGCCTCGGGCCGAAGATCGCCAGCGGCCGGCGGGGAGCATCGGCCAGCAAGCTGACGTAGTGGGCGGCTGGGTGGGGTCGCGGGTGGGACCAGGGGTCGTGAAGGCTCATTTCCACGATTTTCCATCGGATTGGAAATTTTCCAAGAAGACAGAAGAAATCGGGAATCCTCGTCTTCAGCGCCCCAGGCCCGGGGGTCAGCCAGTCAGTCCTCCACCGCCTGCGGCTCGCGCGCCGCCGCCGCCTCGAGCCGAGCGCACTCCGCGGCCAGCGCGACGCCGCCCAATGCTTGCAGCGCGCGCATGGCGGCTGCGTCTTCGGCGTGCTGCCGGCACTGGCGCTGGTAGCTCCCGCGGGTCTTGCGGCAGACCAGCGTCTGCGGGGAACCGCTGCGCTCGGTGACGTGGCTCATGTCCAGCCCGTGTTGCCCGATCTGCTGGTGCAAATGCTGGCGCCGGTCTTGGCGAACCCGGAAACGCTGTTCGCGCAGCCGGGGGTCGATGGCGAAGGCCTGCAAGGCGATGCAATCCTCGCAGTGGCACGACAGCGCGGCCGGCTGGCTCCAGTCGCGCGGCACGGGCGGCGGGAATTCGCTGCGCGCAAGCAGGAAGCTGCAGCCATGGCGCCACAGCCGCAGCCGCTGCGCATCGGCCGCGATGCCGCCGCTGCCCGCCGCCTGCAGCGCCTGCAGCGCGGGCACGAGCACCCGGCCCGGGTCGAAGACTTGCGGCAGCATGATCAAGGCGGAGACCGCCGAGGCGCGCTGCGGCTCGCTCACCAGCCGTTCCAGCGCGGACAGCAGGCGCTGGCAGCTCTCGGCGTCGGCCGCGATCTCGTCCTGCAGCAGCCCCTCGTCGAACTCGCCTGCCGGTCGGGCGGCCAAGCCTGGCAGCGCATCGACCAATGCCTCGGCAAAGCGGCGCAGCGCCTTGCCATGGCCGCGGGTCAGGGACCCGTTCGCCGCCTCCAGCAGAAACAGCAGCTCGCACAGCGCACGCGGCCGGCGCAGGAACGCCGCCTCCAGCAGCGCGCCCAGCAACTTGTCGAATGACGGCGCCGCCAGCATCAGCGGTGCGGCGTCGGCGAGCGCGGCGTTCTCGCTGCCGTCGTAGTCGGCGACGAGCACGTCTCGCATGAAACGTTCGCCCGCCTCCGTGGCGCCGAAGCGGGCCAGGCAGCGCAGCATGCAAACCCGCAGCGGCCCTTGCCCTTCACGTCCGGCAGCGTAGTGCGGGCGGCTTTGCTCCGACCAATAGGCGACGATGCGCTCGGCCATCTCCAGCGCACCGGCGCTCGCACCATCGGCCGCCAACTGGAGCTCCAGCGCCGGCAGCGCCGAGCCGACCCCCGCTTGCAGCAGCACGTCGACTTGCCGCGCCTGCGGCCACAGGACCAGCGCGGCGCGCCGGTACGCGCGCTCGAAGCTGACGCCCTCGTTGCCGGTGGCCTCCAGCAAGCGGTCCTCGTCCGGCGGCTCGTCGTCGAGCGCATCGGCGGGCAGCAACTCGCCGTCTGCCAGCGGCAGCCGGCCGAATGCGCGAGCCTGGCCATCGGCGGCAATCCAGTGGTCGATGTAGCGCTCGGTGTCGGACACCTCGACGACCTCGTAGGCCACCGCCGCGGCATCGATGTCGCCGTCGTCATCAAAGTTGCCGCGATAGCGGCGGCCCCGACTCGGCGCGTAGTCGACCTCCGCCGGCCCGGACTCTTCGATGTGCATCACCGCCAGATGCACGCCGCAAGCCGCTGCGTCCGCCGCCCGGTGCAAGACGCCGACCACCGCGTCGTCGACCCCCTTGAGGGCGTCGAAACCCAATTCGGCCTGGCTGTACTGGTGCGCCAGCAGCCAGACCAGCTTGGGCGGCGCGCCCTCGGCAGCGAAGGCCGCGCCGATCAGTCGTGCCGCCTGCGTTACCTCGGCGTCGTAGCTCGGTGCGCCGGCTAAGCGGCCGTCGCCCGCGGCGTCGCGCAGCAGGTTGAAGACCAGACAGAGCCGGTGCCCGGCCTCCACCGGCCGCACCTCGTGCTCGCAATCGGCATAGAACGCGGCGAAGCCGAGTTCGGAGCCATCGGTGGCCGACAAATCGATGCGCACCTCGCGACTGCCGTGGCGGATTCGCAGCTCGCCGCCGGTGTGCGGCGACGGCAGCTGGATCAGCAAGGTGCCGAACATGCCGGGCGCTTTTTCGCTGTCGCGGTGGGGCAGGAAGAAACCGCCCGGGTCGTAGACGAGCAGCTTGTACAGCTCGGCCCGAATGGCCGCGTCCTCGCAACCCAGTCCGCGCGCCACGTCGGCGAGCACCCGCTGCAGCGACGGCGCCCAGTGCTTGCCACCCAGGCGCACCCGTGCCGCGTCGATTTGCCAGACCCGGCGCACGGCGGTGTCGAGCACGGTCTGCTCACCGCGCCCGTAAGGCGCAAGTTCGGCGGCCGCGATCAGTGCCGCGGCCTGCGCCTCCAACAGCGGAAACGACAGCGGTCCGACACCATCCACCCGGACCACGGGCATCGGCAGGGCCAATGCTCCGTGCATGCAGAAATCGCCGGGGCGATTGACGCGGCTGAGCAGCGATTCCAGGTCGGCGAGGGAGCGGTTGTAGGGCAGGTCACTTTCAGCCATGGGACAAGTCTGGCACAGGGGCCACCCGGCGGCCCGGTTGGTGTCTCGCCGCCGGCTTACCCGCGGCGCCGCCAGGCCAGCCAGGCGGCGCCGGCCAGCATCAGCGCCCAACTCGCGGGTTCGGGCACGGGCAGCGGCAGCGGTGCCGGCAGTCCGGCATACGTCGCCCCGATCGAGACCACGCCGCTGGCGTAGAGCTGCGACAGGTCCCAGTACAAGCCGTCCTGCAGCGTCGGCAAGTCCACACTCGTGAAGCCGCCGGCGAGCGCGCTCGTCAAGCCCTCGTAGCTGAACAGGTCCCATCGATCGTCGAGCCGGGGCACGTAGTTGGCGAAGAACTGCAACTGCAGCCGCGCCGTGCTGTCCAGGCGCAGCGCGCCGCTGAACTCGATGTGGTCGGCCTGCGCCGCGTCCAGGTCCATCAGCACGCGGCCGGTGATGCGGGCGTTGGCGATGCTCAGCGTGCCGACGCCGAGACCCGCGGCGAGCGTGCCTTCGAACAGATGGTCGCCGCGGCGCGCGCCGGACTCGAAGCTGCCGGTGCCGTCGACCCAACCCTGGTAGCGCACGGTCGTGGCATCGGCGACGACGCTGCCTTCGTTGGTCAGATCGCCGGCGATGGTCAGGACGTAGGCTCGCGATCCCGGCGCGCCGGCACCCTGCGGGCCGATCGACTCGATGCGGCCAGCGGCCAGGTTGCGCAGCGGGCCTTCCAGGCGGACGGCACCGTTGCTGGACAGCACGCCGGCGTTGAGCAGGCCGTCGACGAAGCTGGCGCTGGCGGTCGTGGCCAGTTGCAGCCGGCCGCCGGCCTCCTGGCTCATTGCACCCTGCACCGCCAGGCGGCCGTTGTTGGCCACCGCCACGGTCCCGGCGTTGCGGTGCACGATGGCCGCATCGGGGATGAAGACGCGGCCGTCGTTGGGGCCGCCGGTGGTGCCGCCGCCACCGCCACCGCCACCGCCACCGCCACCGCCACCGCCACCGCCACCGCCACCGCCACCGCCGCCGGCGCTGCCCGACAGGTCCAGTGTCATGCCCAGCCCTGGCTGGACGACGAACTTCGGCCCGCGCTGCAGGCTCAGCGTCTGGCCGGTGGCGACGCTGACGCTGCCTTCGTTCCGAAGGTTGGCCTGCAAGGTGGCGCTGCTGCCGGCCAACACCAGGCTGCCGCGGTTGACCAGCCCGTCGGAGACGCCCAGCAAGCCCAGCTTCACGAGGCCTTCGTTGACCAGGCCGCCGACGAAAGTGCCGTCGCCGACCAGCACCGAGCCGGCGGCGATCCGGCTGCCCTCGGACGTGACGATCTGCGCGCCCGGCTGCAGCGACAGCGTCACGCTGCCGGCGCCGCCGCCGACCTGCAGGCTGCGCGCTTCGACGAAGCGGCCGGGCACCAGCACGGTCTGCGCCGCCGCCGGCGCGAGCTGCAGATCGAGGAAGCGGCTGGGCGCCAGGCCGAAGCCGCTGTCCCATGCGCTCACGTCGGTGAAACTGCCGCCGTCGGCGCCCTGCCAGCGCATCGTGCCCTGCGGCGACACGACGACCTGGCTGCTGCCCAGTGTGCCGGCCATCTGGCCGGCGTTGTTCAGGCTGGTGGCACCGAAGCCGGCCAGCGGCACGGCGCCCGGCAGATCGGCGAAACAGCGCAGGCCGCCGCCGGCGCTCCACAGGAAGCCGCCGCTGCCGCCGCACTGGCCGCTCTGGCCGAGCACCTGGCCCGGATTGTTGATCGCCCGTGCTCTGCTGCCGGCGGCGATCTGCTGCACCTGGCCGCCCTGCCAGAGGACGGCACGCGCTTCGAGCTCGTCTTCGAGATAGCCGACCGCGACGCCGGCGTCGTTGATCCCGGTGGCGACGCCGCCCTGCGTCGCACCCGGCGCCGGCAGCATCGTCAGCGTTCCGGCCTGCCACTGGAAGGCCTGGCCGTTGATGATGCCGACGGCCTGGCCGAGTTGGTTCAGCCCGAACACGATGCCGCAGCCGGGCAGGCGCGTCAGGCTGCCGGCGCTGCTCCACAACGCCGCCGAACAGCCCAGGCCGTCGCTGTAGACGCCGCCCATGGCACCTTGGGCGTTGATCGCCATGATCTGGGCCGTGCTGCCGGGCGGCACCTGGAAGACCGGTCCCGAGGCAGGCCAGCCTCCGAGCGCCACCATCCGCCCCGTGTTGTCGAGATGCTGCACCGCGACGGTGCCGCTGCTGTTGATCGCGCCGGCGAAGCTGTGGCCATTCGCCACCAGCGGGGCAAGATCGCTGCGCTGCCCGTCGGCGGCGATGACGAAAGCGGTGGTGAAGGCGCTGCCGGGCTCGACTCTCGATCCAGCCACCAGCCCGGTGTCGGCGATGAGCAGCTGCAGCGTCTGGAGATTGCCGAGGTCGCGCACCTGCCAGCTCACCTGGGCCGCCGCCGGGGCCGCCAGGCCGGGCAGCAGCGCGGCCAGGACCGCGACGTATCGGGCATGAAATTCGAAACGATTCGAGCGCGCCATGGTGTCCTCCGTTGCGGCCCGGGCGGGCCTGGAGGCACTCTAGGCAGTCCGGGCGGCTGTCGCCATCGGCCGGACGGATCGGGCGGCTCATCCGTTCGGATGCCGGGCTGTCGGTGGCTGGCGACGGCGCGCCGCTTGAACGCAGGCCAACGACAACAGCCCGGCGAACATCGTCCACGGGGCCGGCGCCTCCGGCACGCTGCTGACGAGCGCGAAGCGGTCGAGGTTGAAGGCGTTGTTCGTCGTCTCGGTGCCGATCGCCCGGTTGAGCACGAGCACGATGCCGTCGACCTGAGCGTAGTTGAAGTCGGGGTCGGCGACGAACGGCAGCGACACCAGGAGCGGGCCGCCGGGTGACGCGGGCGTGACGTTGATCCCGGTCGTCGAGTAGTAGTCGGCGCCGGCCGCATCGATCGGGTGGCCGGTGTAGAGCGTGACGTTGATGTTCATCGCTATCGCGACGCCGGTGAAGTCGATCGCGAAGGCGGCGTACGGCGAGAGATCGAGCCCGAGCAAAGGCCCCGGCACCGAGGGGTCGCCGGTCGGGCGCGTGAAGGCTCCGTAGGACACGAGCACCTCGCTGGTCGCACCGACGCCGTCGCTGCTGCTCAACAGGCCATTGCCCACCGCGACCACCGAGACGCTGTTCAACGGGTCGTTGAAGACATGGTGGTAGACCCCGCGGACGCCGCCGAGCACGGTCGGCGAAAAGTCGTTGAAGGTCGCTTCGCCGACGCCGCTCAGCACGCTGACCGACGGCGCTGACGGTGCGGCGTAGTCGTCGACGACCAGGCTGGCGGCGTGTGCCACCGAGGCCGCGACTGCCCAGGCGGCGAGGGTGCCGAACAAGGCGGCTGTCGGTCGTTGCAAGCGTTTCATGGCGGTTCTCCTGAGGGTTGATGGTCTCGTCGAGGCTCGATCAGAAAAACGAAAATTGCGCTCTGCGACATGCCACCGGCGGCGCATCCGATCTAGGGGGTCGATGGGCGGCCGCCGCGCCGAGCCCGGCCCGTCCGGGGCATCACCGGCCCCTGGCCGGACTGGCACGCCAACTGCTAGTCTGCGAAGGCCATGCTGAGCACCCGCCAACCCGTCTTCCGCAAGTTCTGGCACGCCGTGATGCCGCTGACCCTGCTGCAGGGCGAGCGCCCGCAGCCGTTTACCTTGCTCGGCGAGAACATCGTGCTGTTCCTCGATGGCGACGGCCAGCCGGCCGCACTGAAAGACCGCTGCTGCCACCGCACCGCGCGCCTAAGCAAGGGCCAGTGCGTGAACGGCGCCTTGCAATGCGGCTACCACGGCTGGACCTACAACGCTGCCGGCCGCGTGATCCGCATCCCGCAGTACGAGCCCGAGCGGCCGATCCCGGCCGACTACGGCACGCCCGCCTACCGCTGCGTCGCGAAATACGGCTACGCCTGGGTTGCGCTCGAAGAGCCGATTGCGCCTATTCCCAAGATCCCCGAGTTCGACGACCCCGCTTTCCGAACGATCTTCCAGTTCTACGAACGCTGGGCGACGAGCCCGCTGCGTGCGCTGGAGAACAGCTTCGACAACGCGCACTTCAGCTTCGTGCACCGCGCGACCTTCGGCGTCGCCGCGCAACCGAAGCCGAGCAAGTACGAGCTCGTCGAAGGGGAGGGCGGCTTCTACGCCGAGACCCTGATCGCTGCCGCCAACCCCGAGGCCTACCACCGCGTCAGCGGCAGCACCGAGGCGATCACCCAGCGCCACATGCGCAACGCCTACTACCTGCCGTTCAGCCGCCGGCTGGACATCGAATACCCGAGTGGCGTGAGGCACATCATCATCAACGCCTTCACGCCCATCGACGACGGCAACATCCAGCTCTGCCAATGGCTGTTCCGCAACGACACAGAAGCGGATTGTCCGGCGCAGATGCTGATCGACTTCGACCACGTCATCACGCGCGAGGACAAGGACATCCTCGAATCGACCGACCCCGACGCACTGGTCGATACGCGCCGGCGCGGCGTCGAATACTCGATGGACAGCGACCGGCCGGGCATGCTGATCCGCAAGAAACTGATGGAGCTGCTGGCGGCGCACGGTGAGGCCGAAGTCCACCGCTGAGGCGCCGCCGCTGCGTGCGAGCAACCGCCTGGTGCTGACGCCGGCCGGCGAGCGGCTGCTGCGCCGTGCCCGCCAGCTTCTTGCGATGGTGGACGAGACGGTTCGCGCCGTGCGCGATGGCGTCGACGAGGCCGGGGGCGAGATCCGCGTCGCCGCGCCGCAGACCTTGTGCACGCGGCTGCTTGCCCCGCTGATGGCCGGACATGCAGCGCGCATGGTGGCCGATGGCCTGGGCGTGTCGGTGCTGCCGCGCATCGCGGCCGAGATCGCGGACCTGTTGCGCGACGCCGTGTTGGATTCGTTCGCCTCTTCTTCAGACCAGCCGATGGCCGCCGTCGACGTGAAGGACGCTGCCCGTCGCATAGCCGTTGCCGAGTAGGAAGACGATCGCGTCGGCGATGTCGTCCGGTGTGCCGATGCGGCCGACGGGAAGCTGTTCCGCCATCGTGGCGAGCAGCCGATCGCTCTGCGCACCGGCCACGTCGTCCCAGATGGGCGTGCGCACCCAGCCCGGCGACACCGCATTCACGCGCCGCGGCGCGAGCTCGACGGCCATCGCGCGCACGATGCCTTCGAGCGCTGCGTTGATCGCTGCCACGGCAACGCCTTTCGGCCTCGGCCGGTAGGCCGCGATGCCCGAGACCAGCGTGATCGAGCCGTGAGGCGCCAGTTGCGGCGCGCCGTGCTCGAACCCGCAGGCCGACAAGGCCTGGCTGTGGCGCCACCAGAATTCGCTGCGGCTTCCATCCTGCTGGGCCGCCAGGCCGATGGCGCGGTGCAGCTTGCTGGCGCGGCGCGTGGCGGCGAGGGCTGCGGCCGGGTGGCCCGCTTCCAGCTGGGCCCGACCGAGTTCGGCCAGGAAGGTTATGCGGCCCGACGTGTCGTCGGCACGGGCCTGGCGCACGGCGCGGGCGAGCTGTCTCGCGGCCTGCGCCGGCCGACCCTCCAATTGCGCCAGATGGCCGGCCAGGTAGGACAGGTACGGCACGGAAGCGGCCGCGCCGTCGGACAGTTCCGCGCTCTCGAACGAGACCAGCGCCTGGGTCAGCCGCTTCAGCCGCAGCGCCAGGTCCGCGACGTGAAAGGTCAGGCAGTTCAACGCGTGCGCCTCCTCGCGCAACGCGCCGCACTGGCGGGCCAGCGCCAGCGCGCGCGCGGCGGCCTGGTCGACCTCGGCCGTGCGGCCGTCGAGATGGAGACACGAGAACTGCCGCAGCCAGGCTCGCGCCTGCCCACGCAAGTCGCCCAGCGACTCGAACAAGGCCAGCGCCTGTCGTGCAGACGCCAACGCCTTGGCGGCCTCGTCGCCGGTATGGTGGCCGGTGTGGTGGCCGACATTGCTCAAGCGCTCGAGCGCGCGTGCTTCCAGCAACAGCGAGCCGCAACGGCGTGCGGCCTTCAGCGCGGCACGCCCTGCGGCCGCCGCTTCGGCGACCTTGCCGATCCTGTGGTTCACGGTTGCCGCGGAGAGGGCCGCGATCGCCTGCAAGGCCGGCGCCTTGTGCCGGCGTGCCAGCGCGGCCATGGCCTCGGCGTCGGCCAGAGCTGCGCCGATCTGCAGACGCATGTCGTGGCATTCGCAGCGCAGTTCCAGCAGCGACATCCGCGCCTCGGGCGTCAGGGCATCGTCCGCCAGTGCCGCGGTCGTGGCGGCGATGGCTTCTTCGAGCCGGCCGGCGTCGACGAGGGCGCGGACCGGAGAGAGCAAGGCATCAGCGGCGATGGGCATGGGTCGGTTCGATCAATGGGTTCGCGCTGGGGTGCGCAGCAGCGCGTCGACCAGCGTGTCGGCGCGGCTGTGCGCCCGACTATTCTGCTGCCCGGACGCCAAGCGCACAGTCGGCATCCTGGTCGGAGTCAGCGCACGGTCGGGGCGGCGGCCTGCGCCAGCAGCGAACCCGAAGCCGGCGGTTCGGCGTTGGCAACGACGGCGGAGAACAGCGAGAAGGTCATCACCATCGAGGCGACGGCGGCGGCGAGGCGGAAGTTCAGGGGGGTGTTCATCGTGGGCTCCTTCGGGTGGGTGGCGTTGCGTTGTCGATGGGTCTACTGTCGCCGCCGCGACCCGTTTCAGCCCTTTGGCGGACTGAAATCGACCTGAAGCGTTGTGAAACCCGAGGACAAGGATTCGAACGCCAATTCCCGACCCATGCGAGGCTGAAGTCCACTGCTGAAGCACCGCCGATAATGGGCGGATGATCCAGCAACGCACGATCAAGTCCCTGACGCGCTCGGTCGGCGTCGGCGTGCACAGCGGGCAGAAGGTCGAGCTCACCTTGCGCCCGGCGGCACCCGATACCGGCATCGTCTTCCGCCGCGTCGACCTGCCGGTGCCGGTCGACATTCCGGTCACGCCGCATGCCGTCAGCGACACCCGCATGGCCACCACCATCAGCCCCGGCGGCGACCCCGGCGCGCCGAAGGTGCAGACGATCGAGCACCTGCTGTCGGCCTGCGCCGGGCTCGGCCTGGACAACCTCTACATCGACATCACCGCCGAAGAGGTGCCCATCCTCGACGGCTCGGCGGCGAGCTTCGTGTTCCTGCTGCAAAGCGCCGGCATCGAACTGCAGAATGCGCCCAAGCGTTTCCTGCGCGTGAAGAAGGCGGTCGAGATTCGCGAAGGCGACGGCGACTCGCTGAAGTGGGCGCGGCTGGAGGCGTACCACGGCTACAAGCTCAGCTTCGAGATCGAGTTCAAGCACCCGGCGCTCGACGCCACCGGCCAGCGCGTCGAGTTCGACTTCGGCAGTGGCCAGTACAAACGCGACATCGCGCGCGCGCGGACCTTCGGCTTCACGAAGGACGTCGAGATGATGCGTTCGCGCGGCCTCGGCCTCGGCGGCAGCATGGACAACGTGATCGTCGTCGACGACTACCGGGTGCTGAATGCCGACGGGCTGCGCTACGACGACGAGTTCGTCAAGCACAAGATCCTCGACGCGATCGGCGACATGCAGGTCCTGGGCAAGCCGCTGCTGGCCAGCTACACCGCGTTCAAGGGCGGCCACGCGCTGAACAACCGGCTGCTGCGCAAGCTGCTGGCCGATGCATCGGCGTTCGAGGTGGTCACGTTCGACAGCGAGGCCGATGCGCCGCACGGCTTTGCCGAGCTCGCGCCGGCCTGGTGATGCTGGTCTTCCGGCTGGTCTTCGGGCTGCTGCTCGTCGCCGGGCTGCTGTGCTTCGCGCTGTACATCGGCACCCGCCAGGTCGTCTGGCGCCGGCGCGGGCTGGTCATCGTCAAGTGGACCGTGCTCGCCGCCTTCGGCTTCTTCGCGGTGCTGATTCTGGAGCGGCTGGCGCTGATGCTGTAGCGCGGCGGGTCGCCCACCGACCCCCTAACAATGCTGAGCCACCGGCGGCCGGAAGCGGCTTCGCATTCCGTCTGATCCGTCAAGACCCGACTATCCGGGCGCTGACGAGCGGGACGCATGATGCAAGCGAACGAATGGCAGATGGACGCGGCGCGCCGGCACTTCGCCGTCCCGCGGACCGGCCGCAACGAAGCGGCGCAGCGCCGCCGCTGACGCGATGGATCCCTGCGACCCGATCGGCTACTTCGCGAGTGCGCTCGTGCTCGCGACCTTCAGCGTGCGCCGGATGCGGCTGCTGCGCTTGCTGGCGATCGCCAGCAACCTGGCTTTCATCGCCTACGGCACGCTGGCCGGCGTCGGCCCGGTGCTCTGGCTGCACGTGCTGCTGCTGCCGATGAACGTGCTGCGGCTGGTCCAGGTACGCTGCGACTCGCAGGCCCGGTCGGGCTCGGGATAGCACGTGCCCGCGGGTCCGCGCCGCAATTCGGCGCCCGGTGGTCGCCGGTCTTCCGGCGCGGTAATTCTCCAATTAGTGATTTAAGCAGGGGAGCTGAGATGCCCGGCAAGCGGGCATCGGAGACGCCGGGCCTCGCCTGTAGTCACCGAAGAGTCGGGGAAATTCCCTATCGCCGCGCGCTCTGCCCGGCTTGACCGGGCCGCCGTCTTCGGCGCACATTTCTCTAAACAGTGAATTAGGTCCCCACAACACGCAA
>Ga0307513_10003076_pt1 | contig 22758 bp, 23 predicted proteins | sample 15_EM_MG_FD_202174 | JGI IMG/M metagenome (GOLD analysis project Ga0307513, IMG submission 202174) | Populus trichocarpa ectomycorrhiza microbial communities from riparian zone in the Pacific Northwest, United States - 15_EM | ecosystem: Host-associated > Plants > Roots > Unclassified | place... | reverse complement strand
GGGATTTCGGGCCAATGTGATGGTGATACCCATAAGTGACTGAAGTTTTCTGCGATTAGAAAAATGTTCTGCTACTTGTGGCACACTTACCATTGAAAATTGGGTGATTTAGCCGTTTGCGAGCTTTAGATCAGAGGGGTTGCTAGGTCAATAATTTGCTAGAGATGTTTCCCCATTGGAGATCAGAGCGTAAGCACACATGTCCGCCTTTCAGCCTCATCCAGCAAGCTTCACTTTGAGCAAAGACAACTCATTTCTGGTTCTTGTCTTTCTGTCTTATCACTAATTCAGTGCCCAAGTTGATATGGATCTTCCCCCAAATTGCCGTCATAGGCTCTCCAAGTGCGCCAAAATCTTCTTTCATCGAGTCCAATTCTGGTATCACCCTCGCGCTGCTGGGACTTGTGCTCGGTAAGTGTTTTTCGTTCTTTCCCTGATCTGAATTATCTACTGTGGCTGGGCATCATTTATCCCTGATTGCAGCCCAAAGGAGTCAAGAACGTCGACTCCAGAATAAATCTTCAGACCAAGCGTGGTTGTACTCACCTGGGGTGTTTCTCCTTGTTCTGCCTTCCCACCAAGGTGCTGTCTTATTCGCGTAAGTATCGTCCTAGTTATTCGGAGCTTTGTAGATGTTTATCGGATTTGGAACAAAGGACCAGGGTTGCGGCTGAAATGTCGAGCACCTTGGGGTCAAAAGTCAGAGATCCCAAAGGGTATTGAAGCGGTATCTTTCTCGTTGTGTACCGCACAACGTCGAATACGGATTATACCGCTTTGTTAGAGGCATGTGTGCAGGGGGTGGTAAATTTCTCTGCTTAATCAGGGATCTGCCAAGTCATGCCGACACTGCCTAGCCGTAAATAGTTGGACACGGTTCAAACCTGGAAAACAATTATGTTTAGCTCGGCGGACTTCCTTTCCCTCCACCACCACCCACCACATTCCCTTTCTCCTCCAGGAGGCAAGGATGGCCGACCGTCCCCTCTCAGTCGTGTCCACCACTGATTCCCTTGCTCGTGTTGCCAACATTCCTTTACCTGCTGATGATGGTTGGTCCCTCCGCGAACCTCATCCACCTTTTCTCGCAGCTGGGCCCTCAATAGCCAATGATTCACCACGAGACTCATACATGGAGGCCACGCCTTACGACTCTGGGACTCTCCTACCCGTGACGAAGAACGAGGACTACACAGAAGAAGACGATCCCGTTGCACCTACACCATCATCGCCTAAAGCTAAGCGGCGCCCCCTTCTTCTCCTTCTCGTCGGTTTGGTAGCGCTTATCGTTGTGGTTCTCGCCGTCCTTCTACCCGTCTACTTTACGGTCATCAAGCCACGGAGTGTTCGAACTTCGCAATCCTCGTCAAACACTGGCAATGGCACCCCAACGAACTCGACGGGTGGTGGTGGCGGCGGCACCCCACACACGCCCCCTACTCCCACGAACGCGATCACTGGTGGTGATGGATCGACGATCAAAGCTGGCGACGGAACCACCTTTACGTACAATAACAAGCTGGGCGGAATTTGTAAGTTTATTTCCTCCATAATATTTCGTCGCAGAAGATACGTGGAGGCTGGAATGGTTGACGCTAAAGTCCGTTCTTCGTATCGCTAGCAACTTCACGCTAAAAGTGGAGCGCGAGCTTCTCGGGAGCTATCTTTATTTCAATACATGTGGCTTGGCCCCCTGACGCAAAATCATGATTCACCTGCTGCTGTGCTGACATCGCCTTCTTTTTCGTAGGGTGGTCCGATCCTAACGATCCTTATAATACCAATGCTTATCCTAATTCCTGGACTCCTCCTCTCAACCAGAGTTGGAATTTTGGCACAGATCGCATTTATGGGTCAGTGTCGTCTATATTTGTGACCTCTTCCCACCTTACTAACTCCGACCGGCTTCAGCGTCAACCTTGGGGGCTGGTTTGTCCTCGAGCCTTTTATCTCCCCAGCTCTCTTCCAGAAGTATCCTGGTGCTACGGACGAATGGTCCCTTAGTGTTCTCATGGCAGCTGATACTGCAAACGGGGGTTTGAATCAACTTGAGGACCATTACAAAACCTTTATCGTAAGGAAGAACCCTTTTTTGCGAGTTCGAGTCCCTAATCGATTGATTCTCTAGACCGAAGCTGATATCGCGGAGATTGCGGGTGCAGGTTTAAACTGGGTCAGGCTACCAATTCCCTTCTGGGCGATTGATAAGTGGGGAGATGAGCCTTTCCTCGCCCAGACCAGTTGGAAGTAAGTTAACTCCAAGTTCCGCCGACGACTTCTAAAGCTTTGTGTTGCAGGTACATTGTTCAATTATTTGAATGGTGCAGAAAATATGGCATCCGTGTAAACCTCGACCTTCACACTATTCCAGGGTCTCAAAATGGTTGGTGGCTTAGTTGGATGTCGAAAGAAGTTGGACTTACCTTGATACCCGTAGGCTACAACCACTCTGGAAAGGGAGGACAAGTTAACTTCCTCATGGGGGTCATGGGAATGGCCAACGCTGAGCGCGCCTTGAATTACATTCGAATTATCACCGAATTTATCTCTCAGCCGGAATACACCGACGTTGTACCCATGTTCAGTATCATGAACGAAGCCCTTATCACTGTCATCGGCGCTACAGAGCTCAGTGGATTGTAAGCCTCTGTTCCGTGGTTTGGATCTCACTATCTGACGAAAACATTCAGCTATGTTGAGGCTTACAACATGATCCGTGGTATTGCGGGGACCGGTGCAGGAAAAGGCCCATACATCGCTCTTCATGATGGATTCCGAGGGCTTGACACGTGGGCGGGATTCATGACCGGAGCTGATAGGATGGTTCTCGACATGCACCCATACTTCGCCTTCGGTGGAGCAACAGCCACTGCTCCCATCGACACCGGTACGGGTGCTGGTGCTGGCGGAACATGGCCACAGGCTGCTTGCAATCGATGGGCCTCATCCATGAATACAAGGTGAGGCTTGCCTTAATCTGATTAAGGAAATGTCCTCAAATGTCATTTCTTGTTTTTCAGTCGCTCCGCTTTTGGCGTTACGATCGCGGGCGAATGGAGTAATGGGTTTAACGATTGTGGATTGTTCCTGACCGGCGTCGGCGGTACACAGTCTTACGGAGGTAATTGTGCGGACTGGCAAGATTCGTCAAACTGGACAGCTGGGACCAAGGCTGGCTTGATGGCATTTGCTTCTGCCTCGATGGACGCTCTCGGGGATTGGTTCTTCTGGACATGGAAGGTCAGCTCGAGATATTTTTCCTTTATTCTTTATCTCCGCGTACTGAATCTAGGCTACTTCAACAGGTTGGCAATTCGGCAACTGGAATCGTCGAATCTCCTTTGTGGTCGTACCAGTTGGGTCTTCGTGGAGGTTGGATGCCTACGGACCCGCGGACGGCTCTAGGAAGTTGTGGACCTCCTTCTGGTCCAATATTCCCCCAAACCTTCTCGTCATGGATGACGGGAGGCGCCGGTGCAGGCACAATGGCTGCAGCACAGACAGCCCAATACCCATACCCTCCGGACTCTCTTCAAGGAACTGCTGTTGCTCAACTACCACTTTATACCTCTACTGGTGTTATTTCGACCCTTCCTGTGCCGACCTTTACAGATCTAAGCGGCAGTCCGATCGGCTCTGCGAATGGATGGCTTAACCCTAACGACAACCAGCCCGCTCCTACTCCTATAGTCGGTTGCACTTACCCTGATCCGTGGGACGCCATTAGCGCTACTATACCTACTGGGTGTACTGGAGGAGTTGGCGCCGCATTACCTGCTGCAATTACTCCTCCACCCCAACGACGCGCTCTTTAACGACTCTAAAATTGAACCATACTCTTCCTCAATTTTTAAATATCCCCTTTTCCGCCTTCCAAGGCGTAAGGACACCCTTTGACTTTGGATAACTTTGTAACATTTTAATTTTTTTGCTACCCTTACGCTTTCTTTGACGTCCTTTTGATGAACTGCGGACATTTCTAAGTACATAATATTTAATCTTTTGGACCTTTTTACTGGTTCACTGATACATTTATAGGTAGTACATGGATGCAATTTTGGATCTTTCGTACTTTTCTTAACACCTCTTTTGCGAGATTTTACATTACGAAATGATTGACATTTTGAAATCAAATTACTATCATTTTTTTTCCCCGCGTCCCCCTGTCTCGATACGGTGAGAGATGGGGGAATAAGAGCGCTCTAGGCGTTCAGGTACAACCGGGGTTTAGCATCAGCATCACTTAAACTACTTGTATCTGATCGGGGTTGTCCGCCGACGGATCGCACCGAAATGATAGTCGGCGAACATGTGCGAGGCACTCGTACTTACTTACTCCTGGATGGAGTTTCTCGCGGGCGAGTTTGTTGGGCGATGTCTTGTTATAGATACGTAGGACCTGGTTCAAGGTACTAGTAGGAGATAAGAAATACATCCCATGAGCAGGTAAATAGATTCGCAACCAGCCCTACGATGTTCGTCGACTTGTTCAGACATGAAGAGATAGTATTGTATGCGCCCCAACCGGCGGCACTCACAATTGTACATCTGAGAAGGGTTGAATGGTTGAGGACCAATTTTAGGGATTTTAACTTCTACGTGAACATACACGACTTGATCTTTGTCTTGGCGGCATATAACCTCGGTCTGCGAGGTTCTCTAATTGTGGGACTCCCCAGATGTCTGATTAATGTCGGCAGAACAAATGGGAAAGTGGCTTGTACACAAGCATTACGTACACTGATGCTCTAAAAATTGCCTCCGTAACTGACTGTCCATGTACTGATCCAGGTCGAGGCTCTATCTAGGGTGGGTTGCGTCTAGGGGGGAAAAATAGGAGGAGGATTCGGGTGCAAAATATTTAAATCACTGAAGACCTGTTACTCGTTGCGCGCCAAGTTGCATATCTTCGAAGTGCGTCGGGGAGCCGGAGGCGGGATATAACAAGAACGCCTTGACGGAGGATGGTCAGCCTGCCCGTTTTCGTCCAATATCTATCAGGCTGATGGGATATTGCATGAACTAAATCTCTCGCTTGGTTCTAGCTGCATGTCCACCTAGGGCCAGTCACCAGGCCTGCATATGCATAAAGGGAAGTTTGAAAGTAGGGAAAGAAGTTTGATTTCGTGGTCTAACGAATCATCAAGAGTCATTAGTATGAGCACAATTTCTCATGGGTCCTCAACAAATGGACCCGACCCGAAAACATATGATGTGTGAAAAAATGGGGTACGGTATTTCGGTAAGGGTGACCGGGTCTTCGGTACCTTCTGTGGGAATATCAAGACAATTGCAATTAGAAAGCGAACTACAAAAAAAGAGTACATACTTTGTTCGCCTCCTGCTTATTGGCATTCGTATTGCAAATTGGTCGATGCTCCTCTGAACGAGTGTTGAGGAAATGCAGAGGAATGCACTGAGCCAGATGCCTGATATGTATTGTGAACAACAACTTTGATACAAATGGCTCTGACGCCCTCGATCCCGGGGGATCTCATGGAAATTGATTCCCGGATGCAATGAGGGTATCTCCCGATCTTCCCACAGGTTTGATAAGGGCCGCGGCTCTTGTAATCCCAAACAAGCGCCATGAGGCTGCGAGGCGGCGCATCGCCCTTGCGTGAAGCTGTGTTAATGAGCACCGTCCCCGAAGCGCCTCATTGACCAAGAATATCCCGAAACAACGTCATTATCGATCGTTTAACATGACGTATATTGAGGCGCATGAAGGTGATACACTTCGCGGAGGTCGTAAAATTCCGACGAAGAAAGTTGGCACTGCAGGCGAAACGAAACAGGTGCTGCTCGTCCACTAGAGCGGTATGGACAATATGAATAGGCATTCCTTCATCGGTTCAATTAATCTCTATTTCGCTTTACACAGGCTGAGGGGTGCGTGTCGGGTCCGGACTAGTTTGTTGATCTACAAATTATTTTCTCCCGCCAGCGTGGTTCCCCAGAGATATGTTTCTCACCCGGGCATACAATCGGACGGCCTGATATTTGCGATTTCTTTTCTTAGGAACGCGACGGTTAGATAGTGTACAGATCTGGCCTTGATAATGTTATCGACCGTAATTTCATTTGTAAAACCTCACCCGCTGCATAGCACCCTCATCAGTTATGGGCGCCTTTGGTTCCATTTAAAACACAACCCATTCGCAGCGCTGCATGCTCAACTTTCGAGAACCCCCCTGGGCGAAGAAAACACTGGAACTTCGTACCAAAAAAAGGTCCCCTTCGTTGCATGGCAGCCATTACATTCCCTCTCGATTACGAGTCGCTTCGTACCCACGCTCGCCAACTTCCGGGAGATCTCGCATTGTAAACAGTTGAGAAACCATTTCACTGAGATGTACTAGCGAAACGCCATGTAATGTGATCACCTCAGTGAGTATCTCGCTTGTTTTAAGACACAGACCACTTGAAAAAGATCAATGTTCGAGGTCGCCAACTAGGATGCATCTACTACAACTTTCCAACGAGCGCTTCAATGTCTACATAACCTAATTTTTAGGCCAAGGTGAAATCTTTCTTCTCTCCAGATTAAAGCAGTGCAGAATAAACGTCATGACAATAAATAAAACAAGATCTCGGGGCGATCCTGGAGACGTTTGGACTTAGTTGGCTTCACTTCACTTCTAGCCTGCTGTCGAGGTGATACTACTGCCGTTTAGTGTCTGGCTCCATTCAGTTTCATCGATTCATCGACTCAGGGAGCTTATGGATTCTCTATCCAGTGTCTGTGTGTCATGCTCTAGTGTCTGCGTCTAGTTCGCAGAATTGTATTATTGACCTTGAAACTATGAATCCTGGATTGAGGTAAAATCCCAAAATCCCCTGACACCAATGTAAGTATGGACGCCCACAAGGATTCGTCGTCACGTTTATCCATTCCCTGACTTAATAATTGAGACTTCAAGTCTTCAAAGCTTTGGAGGTCTACCCGACTTGGGATCCATTCGGCATTGATGGCAGTTAGTCTATAAAGGGCCCTTCCCCCATATTTGTTTACGGAGAGCAATCTCACCGGGTGGCGGTGCAGTCGATCAAGATCTCGATAATGGAAGATCGACAAAATTCTCCAAAAAACGAAAAGAAGATCATGATTCAAAAAAAAGGTTAGCGCCGCATCTCAAAACCTTCGAACTCCTGGATGGAATACCAGACAGGATTCAAGCTGTTTTGTTTTGACTTTGGCAGTGGAACAGCTTAGGGAAAAATTCCAGGTCTGCAAGGTACCATGAAACGACCTATGCCTATGCCGAGAGGCGCTACACGGACAATCGCGTTCGATCGAGCCGAAGCGACCCATGAATTCGGCGCTTGCTGTTCTAGCCGAATCTGTATAGCCTTACTCACATGGACAGGGGTGATGAGATCTCGATTGGTCCGGCGTGGCTCCCGAATAACAGATATTAAACGGCCACGCCAGATCTCCGTCTGAGGCAGTTTGTAAAGAGAGATATAAACCAAAGGATCCATACTCTGTTTTTGGCACGGAATACCCCATGGCATCTAGCGTCGAGTCCTCTCCTTCACAACCTCCGACGCGTCATTCCACTCTCGACACGTTCAAATGTTCCCCATTGCAGAACCCCCGCACCCAGGACGTCTTCCAATCCATCGTCAAAGGTCGGAAGAGTTGGAAAACCTTGAGAGGCGGAGAAGTTGTCTGGCCTCCTGATCTCGAAGCGGCTCTCATCGAAGGTGCGAAATGCGATTTATAACTTCCTTCTCATTGGCTGACGGGCCACCCTAGGTCTCGAGAATTACCAACCAGATGACTCAAGAGAGACTCGGTTGCTTGGTCGCTTTCCGATGAGAAATAGATTTATTTCCGACTGGATCTTTGAAAAGACGGGCAAAACACGGACAGCCAAACAGGTTGGTAGTCGTCTGCAGCAACTCAGGGATACATGTGGGGGAAAGCGACGTGAGCATTTTAACACAAGCTCTAATTAAATCTAATCTTTCACTTGAACCCATCGCTAGTTCTTAACCTTCTTTCGTCGAACCGACGTACATGCCGCCCTCTCCTATCACCCGAATTTCAACACAAGGACGGTCATTTGATTTATGCCCCCCCACCCTTACGATATGAGTCTGAGTCGTGCAGCGATTCTTCCCTCAGTGCACCTTCGACACCGACCGAGGCCCATGCCACACTGCAGAACCTGCTGTATCGTGGTGTTGAACTTCCTCGGGTTGAAGAGACTCCCGACACCATCATTTACATTGACCTATTGTCAGATCCTTCCCTAATTAACGGGAAGGCTAAGTCTTCCCGTCCGTCAACTAGTCAGGCAAATGAAGAACGCTCATGGATCGAGCGCGGCTACAAGGTGGCAAGAGCCTCTCCGCATCCACGCCAAATACGTGACATCGACCCAACAATCACTCTCATCTCCCAAACCGCTACAACAGCTCGCTCCCATTACACCGTTTACACAGATGATGGTATCGTCCATTCCGACTCTACGGACCTTGAGCTGCTGGATCCAATTACGAACCCCACGGTTGACGGCTCCCTCCTCTACAAGACGCCTTTGGTCCCAGGATTCTGGGAGACAATCTTGCGTAGTCCAGGTAAGATACTTTTGCCGAATTCCATTTATATTCATATTAATGGAGGGCGGTGTAGACGCAGCTCAATATGTCATCCTTCAACGTGTTGTCCAGGATGCATCGACCTCGTCAACTTCATCGTCGACAATATTTTCCGCCGTGTACAGATTCTGCTATACATGTTCCTCGTCTCACCCAGAAGCACATTTGCCTACCAGCCAACCACCAGTCGAACCAACTACGCATCCCAAGGCGGACTTCTGTTTTGATTCTCTTCTCTCCATGGATGACGACAGTTTCACAGACATGATCGCATTCCAAAAACAACCAACATATTTCGACCTCAACAGCTACATGGGCTCGGACTGGAGCTCACCTTCCCCAACTGAATCTGTCTATTCCAGCCCAGTGGGCTGCAACAGCCTTATACCGGATGCTATGAACGGAAGTGGGCACCCGAGTCTACTATCACCGACTTCATCCTTCCCAATGGATGAGGGACCGAACTATGTGAGTATACTATTACTGTTGCTACCTTCCAACTCCTAACACGCTGTCCCTCTAGGCCTTTTGACACTGACTTGTAAAAGTAATCCGTTTTGTACATCATATCTTTTATCACTATCCCTCCATTCGTTCTTCCTATTTGAAACTACTGCCTTGGTAATCATTTGTATTTCTCTCACCCAAAACATTCGCATCTCAGTTCTTAAATGCCTCCTCCACACCTATATTCTTCATGTAGCTTCGCCATCACTCCTTTATACCCATTTTATTCGCTTCATTTATTTGCTTCCGAGGATACTTCGCCGACATTTCCAAGAAACTTTTGCTAGATGCTCAGAAGCCAAAAGCGTGTACGTTGTACAGCCTTGTATACCACAGCGCAAAAATAGACATCCTAGGACATAGAAAAAGAAGAACGATTGGTAGCTCATATAAATTTAGAGCTCCACATGACCTCACTCTGCCTCGCTTCGTCGGTTCCAGCACCATAAATCCTTGAGCTAACTGAAAAAGTAACAGAATTGAATTAGATATGTTATGTTTCGATTTCTATGAACCCTTCGAAAAACTCACCGGTTTTCAAACACGACATAATTTGGATCCTGGTGGTGAAGTCCTTTGTCAGAAGCGTTACGTCGGTGAATTGGTTGATTCCGCGAGTAATGCCTTTCGCGATCGCTTCTTTCCTGGTTTGGCTAGAAGCTCTGGAATGCGCTTCGACAAGAGAATCCACCCATGTGCGCATGGCCATCCCTGCAGACATCCCTTCCCATTTGCTTAACTCCAGGATCATATTCGTAATTCCTCCCACTATAACCGCGATTTCTCCTTCTGCTTGTCCAAACGACTCCAGTCCGGGTTTCTTCGTTTCTGGAAGGTGCTTCTGGATTGTCGCTAAGAGCCCACCGTACGATACTCCATCTCCCGCCTGACCTCCACTTAGTCCACCAACGATCCAAGCCTTCGCTGTGTCTATCGAACTGTATATGTCTGGACGCAGTGAGGGAGAGAGAGTTTTCTTGGCATCCGAACCTGCCCCCGTCGTTGTGGATTGCAGGCTGGTGATGTTCCGGAACATCTTGGCTTTTAACTCAAGTTACTGTTGGCTGTTGGGGGGGGTAAGTGGTGGTAAGAGACTGAAAGACGGGTTCCGCATCGTGTGTGATCATTTACACTCATCTACAGTCGGAACTAGTCATCATCAGCACATGTTGTCCTCGAGGCAGCTGTCGCTGATTGGTGGACTTTGCTCGATTATGCTCGTAATCCCCCTATTCAGGGTTTGAAACAACAATAACCTTCACAAGTTCTCTCGAAGACAAGCTGGTTAATAAGATTGACAAGGATAGATAAACTACGAGATCGTGAAGGAGGAGGATACTCCACTAAACGAGGATATAGCGCCATTGACGGGCTTCGAGTCTCCATAATAGCTCAGTCGATACGTACCCGCTGGAGGGCTTCAGTAAGTCATGCCAGAGATGAGGCGAAATATCGGGAACATACCAGGCGTGCCGTTCTCGATGGTCCTAGAATGTCATAAGTACATAGGTGTTCTATAATCTATTATTATCATGGAGGGTCTCACCAAGATATGGTCACTTGGCTTATTCCCAAAACCTTTGCAGGATCATCGATGAGGATTCAATAACCAGAGCCAACCACTTTTTTACGTACCAGATTGGACCTTACCCACTTATAGACGGTCGATGGATGTGAATCGGTACGGACGGTTTTCCATTGACCAGAAATCAATTGGTCAACTGTAAGGAAAGTACCTTCCAGACGAAGATTATTCTAAATGTGGAAAATGAGATGACTATCAGACCCCTTCTCGATCTTCCCAATCAGATTTCACTCACCCGAGGGTTTGCACCCACGAACTGGGCCGAAACTATGTCTCCCGCACGATAGGGCGCGCTCGTCTGAAGGTCAGCGAGAAGTGCACCAAACTTCTTTCCAATGGGCGGGGCATCGAACACGACAGCGGTCTGAAAACAAGACATTCGGTGTTATTGCCATACAAGTATAGATGCAAGACTCAGGGCTCACCTGGAGTGAGATAGCCTTTGACGTTTGTTCTGGCGGGGGAGGGTCAGATGCCGGCATTCCACTTGCGTTATCAGCCAGGAAAGGCACGAGGCTCTTGTACTTTTCAATATACGCCTCAAGAGTAACTATGGACCCAGAAGAGAAAAAATCAGAATTCGGTCCGAAAAAAGGGTATATGAAGAGTCCGGAGGCGACTCTCGACACCCATCAAATCGCGCATAAATGACTGGGCAGCTTAAATTGAACCAGAGAGAGCAACCCCATATACACCATACCGCGATAACATTTCCAAGCAAAATGAAATGCCTTGAGAGGCACAGGATCACCCGACGAAGATAACACTTACATTGGCCGAAGATGGTGCTTGCGCCTTCATAACGTTGGACGGCGTATTCTTCTCGAGTCGTGACGTAGTGTGCGTAGACATTAGCAGGACCCGCCACAACGACATACGCATCCGTTCCGAGAACTCCACTTGAAATCAACTTAGCCCGTACTGCTTCTCTGTCCGGTGGAAGCCGAGAGGACAAGAGTCATTTCGTGGGAGTTCACGTAAACGGAACGCCGGGGGGCGAAAACCATTATTTTGGTTTCCAAGGCCATTTTTGGAACGGGGAATTTCAAGACGGGTTGATAAGGAAAAGGAGCCATATAATAAGAGAGTCGCGTTAATTGTTCAAGAAAGAAATTTAGGATAAAAATGACACTACGCACCTCATGCGCCTACCAGCCATGGTTGTAAGTTCGCCTGCGAAGCAAAGTTGGATGGGATGGTTAGCGGTGAGTAGATTGATTAAATCGAAACTAATCCTGATTAGATGGCGTACCCGGCATTATTAACATCACTAACAAATGAAAAGAGTTAGCGCGTGGTTCAGATCGCAAAATGGGGGACCAGATGCAAAGTGCTATGGACGATCATGCGAAGGACATGAAAAACACGAACTCCGCCCCGCAGAACAAAACCAGATCGGAATGAGATGGCCGACGAACCGAAATTCCCGACCCGCAGCATTTGGACATCGACACTGTTCGGAGCCCACTCATATGGTGTATGAGCAAAACCCTAAATAATGAAGAGGTTGATATTTTATCAGTTATAAAACAGGGCAAAACCACGACAAGGGGGTGTCAGTGCCTACCGTATTCAGTAAAATGGGCTTGGGTTTATGGCATGCGACTTGTACTGGTGAAGCCAAGGGGGTTACAGCACCTGAGGAAGAAACGCATAGAAGGTGAGAACGAAAGATGATGTGAACACAACTTCGTTTGGAAAGTCGAAGGAGGTGTACCTTTAACAATTTCCCAGAAGGGGTTTCTATGGGAAAAAGTGGATAAAGGAGTTCGCGTATTTGGGTGGTTTGGTCTTACCGAGGTGCGCTTGAGTTCACTCCTTGAATAAAGTCGAAAGCGCCAGGTCCATCCCTATTTTATCGGTGGGTGAAAAGATTGCATTTGAGGGGAACGGGAAAGAACTATACGTTGTTCCGCCAGCAAACCCATATCCTAGAACACCATTTAATAATAATCAGGATGCACTAATCACAACGGGTGGAAACAAAAAAACACAGTTGACTGACCCAGCGCAGCCGGGCATGTCGAGACCATAGTTCCATTCGGAAGCGCGAATGCGTGATTCGCCCTGTATGTGAAAAAAAGTATTGATGTCAGGTCTAAATGACGGGCAGAGGCAAAAAAAAAAACGCTACACACATTGTCACGTAGGCATGGGCACTCTTAACACGACCTTGCACAGGACTCAAAGGGCCATTCATGATTTTCTGTGCGCCCAGAAACTGTGCTTCGCCGATGATTCTATTGGATTCAAAGTCGGAAATACGAAATCCTGGACCACTATAAAGAAACCGCAAGACATGAGATCCTCGCTATGAAGTTGAAACAAAAAATATATTACATACCGGCCATGACAATCCTGTACGGTCTCACCACAAGTTGAATGGTTGGCCTTGCAGGACTGTCCATCATATGGCTTTCCAGGACTTTCACAGAATGCCCCGAGTCTACGACATGACATGAGCGCGCCAATAGAGCGGGAAGGACGCTATCAACAGACGTGTTTGGACTCGTGTCTCCGACGTTGGCTAACGATTCTTTTTGAATATATAATAAGGGAAACTAAAGCGTCGGGCGTACATTGTGCAAAGCCGGCCACAAATGTAGTATTTCCGGGAGTCGAGTTTGGTTCAACAGACGCTGTAGTTGTTAAAAAAAGTCAGAACGCCAGGCGGTGGAATAGAAAAATATTTAGAAATCTTACCCTCATAGAGAAAAGCAGCCATTCCCTTGTTGTCAGTACTAACCAGGGTATTATTCTGAAGAATATGGATATGGCATGTCCATGAAAATCTCTTCAACAGGAAGGTATTGGAGACCAGACGCACTTTAAATAAGCTCGTCCCATGGACAGCAAAAAAGCTCAACAGTCCCCTCGCATTTCCATTCATGTCGTCGAACCTTAACACCGTCATTTCCTTGTCCTGATCATACTGGTATCTGGCACGCTCCTCTGCTGGGTTTGCGAGATAGGCTGTCGGAGACCGATTAATATTCGCGTTTAAGATCGTAGTATTCCCTAGGCTGAGCTTGCCCGGGGCCAGACTATTGTGAGCTCGTTTCACGGCAAGCACGGTACCAGAAATTATGGCGTCGGCCGTTTGCTTGACATATCCCAGTGAAGTAATCTGTGGAAGGAGGTTTTCAACGTATCCCCCCACCCCCGCATGCTGATGGGTTCCAACGAATGCAATGTTGTCACCAGTATAGACCCCCGGGTACTGAGATGAAAGTTGTGAAACAATGGAACGTCGGACGCCAGAATCGCCCATTGCAATATCTAAGGACAACAGCGTCAGCAAATGTCCGCCTTCAACGAATAGCGTTCCTTCCGCTACTGGATTCTATATACCATGCCCCATGGATAACACGTACCAGAATTAATAAAAACAATCCTATTGGTCGGAGATTCAGCATCCACCACGATGAAGGCTCTACTCCTTTCGCGCATGTGGAGTCCTGTAGCCGTTTGCGCCAACGAGGCATATCCCTATGGAGTAGTTAGAGAACTGAGAAAGCTATTTTTCGAGAATGCGCACCATCATATTGGTCTCCACGACTGGGCTGCATGCTGGGTGTTAGGCAGGGAAACATTTCGAAGGAAAGAGAAATACCCGGTAATGTCGCCAGTACCTGTCGCATTGTCAACATCATCTCGGAGAAGCTAGGGAGAACATACCTAACCCAAGCAAGTACTGTGCATAAACCGACTCCAAACCAATTCCACCATTCAGAAACACGACACTTGAGGCGAGAAAGGCGGTCAGATACCAAAACATGCTCGACACCGCGTCGAATAATGATACCAAGAGGTCCCAAAAGTCGAATGGAAGCGTACCGTGATATACAAGCAGAGGCATTGTGGATAATATATGTTGAATGGGGGTCCTGACTCCTGATTATTGGTGTGGGGGAAGGGGGAAGAAGTAGATTCCTGCCACATGGTCACAAATCACGAGCAATCAGGGAATTATTTTTCTTGGATCCATGTGTTCACTGGTCAAGCCATCTATGCTTTGACCACTATGTAGTGACGACCAACATGCAAAAGCGCGGCACTGAGGAAGGCTACTTGGGCAAGAGTGACGTTACCGTAGTGTTGAAGGATTGTGTCTCTGGTGAGAAACCCGGCTACTATCCCTGAACAAGTCAGGGTTAACCACGATCCATATGACCTTAGTAAGGTTCGCGCGGAACATGTCATTCTGACTGGTAGTTATTGGAGCGGCAATACAATAAAATAACTACTGTATTCAATACGTGCTGTTAGGGTCAACATACATAGCATGGTCAGTCTTCAGATTTCAATGAGATGCTCGGATCATGGATTCGATGGTCTCAAAAATGCCTGTTAGCGCGATCGGAGTAGCTAGAAAGACAGGAACGCAGAAGCAGGTGAGCATTTGCCAATGAGGCTGAAAAGTCCGAAAAGACTGCCTTGGCTTGGATTCTGCAAACGTCACCTTGCGCACGTATTCTGGATACACGGCTTTGGGATTTCGCGTTGTCAAATTAACAACGTCTGGTATAGACCCAGGTCGAAGAAAGGACTATCGATTGGTAATTCTTAGTAATTCCAAGGGCCACAACTTGTTTACTAGGTCGATAATGGAATTTTCGGTACAATCGCCCATAATATACCCAGCAAGATCATCATCGCTACCAGGCTTCACATAGGCGTTAGTGTTCGAATAGGTAGGCATACTCGACAGAAGACGTACAGCGGTTGCAAACTGACAATTCCAAACCTTGAGGCAACTGCACCAGTCAGGAACGGGAGAAGGGAACTGCCTGCTGCACCACATGCTGAAATCCATCCAATCGACCCGGTGACTAGCGAGCGAGGAATGACGCGAGATGTATGGTTGATGGCAATCGGGTACATCGGTCCAAGAAGAACGCCAATGCAGCAAACCGCTATTGTACCTATGGTGAAGGACGGCACGAGCCAAACTACAAGCTGAAATCTATGTCGCCGGATTCTAAGTGCTCGAGGGTATGCAGAAAGACGTTAAACTTACAAAAGTGCGAGAACAATATATACGTATATGGCGCGTATTTCCCCCAACTAGGATTAAAGTCTTCAGGCACACCCTGAGTGTCAGGAAAGCAGACTATATATTCACCTTTTTATTCACCCCAAGCAAAACGACGCGCCCCAAAGTCAAACCTAGGGATATGGTTGAGTCCAAGCAATCATAGTAAATAATTCATCGACATACCTCCAAAAAATGCGGATGCGATATACCCTGAAGCAGGCCCTCCCCCGCGAACGATCATCATGAACGTCACAGTCCACCCTTAGGCGCCAAAGTTAAATTGGATCACAAGGAACATGATTGATCTTACCTCCGATGGTGACCTCCACCCCGATGTACACGAGGAGGAAAAGTGCGAGGAGATGAGTTGCCTTCGTTCGCATTAACTGGCCATATTTTCCCTCCTCTGCCGAATTCTCTGGTTTATCAGGTATGATTTCACCACCTTGGGCTAAACACTCTGGAGATTCATGAGCAAAAATCGCAAAATCAATCGAGGCTTATAGGATCGTACCATCCTGTTCTTTGAATTGGAAAACGATCACAAGGACAACTAGGTTGATAATCGAGAGCGAGAGTGATACAAGATAGTGAAATGACCAATGTGTCATCTGGGAAAATTGGGTTGCGGAAAGAGGAGCGGCGAGTGCACCAGCCCCTGGATCCTTCTTAGGGCGTATTCGTTTTTTTCCTGGCAAACACTCACCATAAGCCGCATGCAAAAATCCCATTTTAGTCTCTGCGTTATTCCGCACTAGTGCAATAAAGCCGTTTGAATGCGCGTCCTATGCCCAAAATTAAGAAAGTACGAATTTATCAGATAAAGAATAACTTACTTGAACGGCCATACCAATTCCTCCAATCGCGAATGAGGCGACAAAAATAGGAAATGGAGGGGAAAAAGATTGCATAGTAAACGATAAAATTTGAAAGACGGTCCCAAGAACGAGCATCTACATGATATCAACAAATGGCCATTGACGAGCTGAAGGAAATTCACCTTTCCAAATCCAAGTTTATCACTTAACGGCATGTTCATCAATCCCCCGAATACGATGCCCTAGCGAACGGTCAGCTCTTGCGATATTTTGGATGCGAAGCTCACTTACAGTACTTCCAAACACAAAAATCCATGAAACTCTCGCATATCCAACCTGAGAACTATGAGATCGCACCCTCTGACACATTTCAGAGCCAGACTCACATCGTAGAATTGCTGTATTCGTGGAAGGAGGGGCCCAACAGAACCATCAGTCCAACCAAGGACGAATAAAGACCAACACAACGCAAGAAACTGTATGCGGGCCTTGCGCTCCTGCGTCTTGCTCAACGGTATGTTGGATTGAACGAGGGGCGTGGTCTCGGTATCTTCGATTTCTGCCTCGCCACTGCCATTTTCGTGAACGTTCATCGTTGAAACTGAAATTGTGGGGTGTGGTACGACCCCTCGAAGGAAGAATGTAAATAAAAAGTTTATCCGGGTTCACCGGAGGGTGACCTCGCTCTAGAAGTAATAAACGTGGTCAGGTCCGGGAATATGAGAATGTACGCAAAGGCTGACCGATGACTGATTCCCCTTCTTCGTCTCCAAGGTCCCCCAGGTGACCCCAGGTCTTTCCGAACCACTCATAATTGTGATCGGATTATCTGCCCATCCACACCCTGAACCTTATTTTGAAGGTTAAATGTTTGCACTAACCTCATGCTGCCTAGAAATTCCCTATCTTAAGCCATTTTCTCAAATCATCTGAGCGGGTGTCCACCATCAATGGTAAAATAGATGGGTATTATGTCAAGGGTACTCGCCGGGTATCATAATGCCGGATGTGAACCAGATTAGTTAGTCCGGCCTCCGGCCGCGGGATCCAACCTCTCAATTTTGGACAAATTCTGACCTCTGCAGCTTGATTTAGCACAGTGGGACATGATATAAAGTGCATAAGGACATCAAAACATCTACGAAGCCCCAAATACCGACAAAAGGAGCCCCTTGTCATATTGGTACCCTGCTCAAGCGCAAAACTCAAACTCAACTGATATGAAGTGCACATACTGGGGTATTAAGTAAGTTGACTTCAGACTCACAGTGACATATGTAGCCTTATTATCAGTATATAGCCCTCACGCAGGCGCAAACGAAGCAGATTAATGAGGTGTGGTCTTGTTCTGCTCTGTGCGACTGCCTCAGTGTTTCTGTCATCAGCCACAACAGCCCTTCACTTTTTTTTGAGATGCAAGATGCGCCCAACTTTGAATGTCTGGATCCCTATTGATCCGACATTCCACCGACAAATTAAACCACGTTGGAATGTCAGATTAATATCATGGTCATTCTGATACAGTGGAACTTTACAAATCAATTTTAAATTCAAGAACATACTTTTTTATAAACATTACTGCGTAATAAATTTTTGTAATACTATCAATTCATGCTCTCCAAATTTCAGAATATTCGGATTTGTTCCTGCTCAGAAATACCCCAAACACATTGAAACACAGGTGTATCATTAGGTGGTGGCTGTGTTTTGACCATTTTTGAATGAGATATCTTGTGCCCAGAATTTATCCAATCCTCTTCAAACGGTGGGTGTAGATAGCTAATATGTACAGGCTTCGAGGAGATTTTGTTTCATAAAGAAATGTAATTTTTTGAGGAAGTTATTAATATTACAAACGGGTGCTGGCGTATCATATATCATCACGTACTTACTGGTGGGTTGGCCGGCGTGTTATTGCGACTCCAAAGGTGAAGGAGAAAACTGATACCTTTGTAGTTGGGAACTACCCAATCCCATGACATTAACGTGTCGGAACCAAGGTTCGTGTAGTGGTAATCATTTATAATTTGCAACTAAGGTCAAGAACCCCTTTTAACTCCCACACAATGGTGGTTCTACATACAGTACTACCAAGTCCGACTCGGCTTTGAGATAGTATTCGGAGGTACCGTCCATTTATCGCCGAATACTCTTTGCAAGACCCCCTCAATCCCGAGAACCCTCGTAGAGCGACAGGGGACTTTCTTCCACCATGAAATCGCGTATGGATCGTGGTCATTTGCGACCCACCACTGCCTCATTTTCTCCCTCGTATCTCGATCGCCTAACCACCACTGATAATAATACCGTTCTTCCCCGCAAGAACCAAGGCGGCCATGACCTGTTAACATAGGAGGGAGGCGGCCATGAGTAGGCGCGGTGGGGTCGTATACCCAAACTGTGATGAAACGGGATGGGAAGAGTACCATTAACGAGTTGTATATCGTACTATCCTTCCCTGAGAAGAAACCAAGCTTCAGGAAGTGGTCATGGTAAGAATAGAATGTCCGGGAGAACCATTTCATGGAATCTGGCGGACCTCCGAAGAACGAACCTAGGGAATATTAATATCTATTCGCAGTGCAAAGTATATGTGGACACACCTTGGCTGAAATCAGCGTCTATGGGGCCCATATCTTCTGTCCAAAACCTATCATCTTTTGAAGGAGGGTTTATGACTGGCATAAATATGAGATCCTGCTTCCTCGCTCCAGTGATGCTGCTCCCCTCTTCCCACACCTTTTCCAGCCTCCCAGCGTGCGGCCAAGCGCTATACTCATGGCCCTCTTTGAAGCTATCCGCGTCGTTCCAAAAAACGTAGTCATATTCTCGCATGCCTCGCAGCATCTGGATAGCATTCTCGACAAAAAAGGGTTTCGCGTTCCACACGGCGTACAACTCGGGCAGGTGGATCGCGCGCTCCTTGTCTACGTCGTGCATTTGTTTGTAGACAGTCTCTCTTCCTCTCAGAGGCGGCACCTCGAACGGGGATGCAAACGACGTGTCAATCGTTATCGGCAACCCAGTTCCACGGGCTGTTTCAACGGCAGATGCGAGTTCGAGCGTTGTGTAAATATAGATGTCCGTCGTGATAGGACCGAGGAAGTGGGGAAGCCATGAGAGGATTGTTTCGTTCGAGCTCTTGTACGGTGGTATGGAAAATAAAGCGGAAACGATTAGGATACGAGAACTCGTACTTTGAGATCGAGGAACTTCTAAGATTTCTGGAAACAGAGCTGGGTCGTAATCATCGTCCAGCGATAACTCGGGCTCGCGGGGGGTTGTGAATTCGGAGACAACGAGGATGAATGTGATAACGCTGGCTACCAGGAGCAGAACTTTGCGCTTGAACGACAAAATTCGTGGGCGTCGTGCCATGTCACCTACAACCTGTGTAATTTTAACGAGTGGGTGGTGAGACGATAATTATGACGAGTATGCGTTGAAAGCTTACCTCGAAAGCCAGGAGTAAGCAGAGGACAAACGGGCCAATTGTACACAATTCGCACTTCCCATGCCATGGCCAGGAGGCGAAAAAGAAAACAAACAGGCACGCTATCGTGCCATTGTGCTAAATTCATCAGAAGTAAAAATATCTCACCCAAACACAAAGCTACGTGTTGATCAAACTGATAATTACCTGTCAATTGTTCAACCCTCAGCGAAGTTGAACTCTTCTTGGGCCAATTGACACTGATTCAGTGCCATATGTATTAAGTAATACCTTGATATCACCAGTCAGTCTGGATAACCACGGATGAAGGAAATCTACATATACCATTCAGGTGCACATTAGAGAGCTTTGTAGCTGGAAACACTTTTCTTTCCAAGCGAAGGGGCCAGTATTTTTGCACTTTCGGACACCTTTGATCCGGGACGGATAATCTTCGGGGAGTTGCAACTGGGTTCTTGCGACGACCATGACAAACTTATACCTCTTACACTTATAAGGTCAGTTGATGTTCAGCTAGATTAAAGATCTGTGTACTTAGAGTCTTGGTGTACTCAACTCTTTGCACAGGTGGAGGCCAGCGAGTGCAACAAACCTTGTGCTATCTTCAGACCCAGACCCCACATTATGCTCCTTTCCCGCGGCTTGGTTAGAGGAAGATCAGCGGCTGTATCGTTTCAGAGGCGGGGAATAGTGACCGCCGGAACCTCGAGTCGAGCAGCAAAAGACGAAGGATCCATCGCTGACATCTTCACATCACTCACTAATGAAGAACACAACGCTTTGCCAGATCGCTTCTCAGATTTGAAGAAGGAACTATGGTCTGCCAGTATGGTAGAAAGCTGGAGGGAAGTGCTCGCGGCATTGGAACCCGCGGTAGAAGAAACCGCTGCCAAAGGGTCTGAGGTTCGTTCTCGCAGATCGTTGTTTGATCACCAAAAGTTCACAGTGGATGCAGAGCGTTCCCCGAGTTCGGTACGAGGATTTGAAGGCCGGTCTACCACAAGACCAGATCGAGAGCATCAAGCAAGCGGGATGCGTCATTGTCCAGGGTGGAGTTCAGCGCGAGGTGCGTAAGCGCAAAAGCACCTGAAGAATCATGCTTACAGAATACTACAGGAAGCTCTGGGCTGGAAACAGGCAATCCGAGACTACGCAAATGCAAACGCTGACCGGGTGAAAGGTATCTAGCACGCCGATTATCAATCTACCCCTTCTTTAACGTCTTCCAGGATTTCCGGCGGATAACATTCAAGTTTTCGAAATCTATAACTCGAAATCACAAACCCAAGCTCGTACGCATCCTGCGGTGATCGAGACTCAAAAATTCCTCCTTTCACTCTGGCACACATCTGACCCCAACACGGAAGTCAGCTTGCAAACCCCGATCTCATACTTCGACCGCCTACGGATTCGTCAACCTGGCGATGCTAAATTCACCCTGGGACCGCATATTGACGGAGGTTCAGTCGAACGCTGGGAAGATAAGGGCCTCCGAAAGGTGTTTGGGAACATTCTCAAAGGAGGGAGCAATTGGAAGAACCACGATCCATTTGACGTCACTCCTCGCATTGGCGCAAAGCAGGACATGTATAATACATCGTAAGCCCTAACTGCAGTTCCAAAAACGACATATTTCTGACGTGAAATTAGGAATGCGTGCTCGATCTTCCGCGCCTGGCAGGGCTGGACGGCGATGTCGAGCACAGGCCCAAATGAGGGAACTCTGCGCGTCCTCCCAATGCTCTCACTTGCTTCTGCTTATATCCTCCTCCGCCCATTCTTCCGTCCCATAAACTCCCGTTCCGATTCGCTCAAGTTCGACGACTGGGTTGTGGACTTCGAATCACCAACGTTCCCGGGAAGTAGTATCGGCAAGACCCAAGAACTGAATGAGAGGACTCACCCGCACCTTAAGCTCGGGAAGACCATGGTTTCTATGCCGAGAGTCGAACCAGGAGATCAGGTTTACTGTCAGTTTCACTCTTGATAAAGTACCACGGGTTGAATTCACGCTTTTGGAATATAGGGCACTGCGATACTGTTCACGCTGTTGAGGCTCATCACGGCGGTCTCGGCGATTCTTCAGTTCTTTACATCCCTGCTGTACCACTGACGGTTCATAAGTCAGTCCGCAAGCTTTCGTAATTAATTCTACGATCCTAAATATCTCCCTCCAGTGCCAGTTACTTGCGCGACCAAAGAATCAATTTCCTAGCAGGCCTTCCACCTCCGTACGTCGCAGTCAGCTCAGTCCCGGCCAAAACAACAACAATCTTATCCGTTTTTATTAGGGACTTCCCTGGAGGTGAAGGCGAATCGAAATTCGTCGGACGAGCCATTCCTCAAGATGTCCAGAGTCGTGAGGGAAGGGAGATGTATGGACTGGAGAAGTTTTTGCCAAGCTCTGAGAAAGGGCTACAAGCCGAGTTTGTGGAGAAAATCAATCAAGTTTTATTATAATGATAGGGATGTTGAAGTAGGAATTTCATTTGTCCACGGTTACAAGCACCCAATGTGAGCCATTGACTACGAAATGAAAGATATCGAAAAAAAAGGGTACAGGAAATTCAAGAAACAATAAAAGAATCGAGTGTATTATCTCGGCACGTCTCCCAATATTCCGACAGCAACAGGAGATTAATCATTATTGTAATGGCGTTTCTTTCGATCTCGTTCGTGTCCCCCCACCGTCGCTCCGCCAGTCTTGTGACGAGAATTCGAGTTTCGACTCACCCTGACATTCCTC
>Ga0307513_10003075_pt1 | contig 22759 bp, 23 predicted proteins | sample 15_EM_MG_FD_202174 | JGI IMG/M metagenome (GOLD analysis project Ga0307513, IMG submission 202174) | Populus trichocarpa ectomycorrhiza microbial communities from riparian zone in the Pacific Northwest, United States - 15_EM | ecosystem: Host-associated > Plants > Roots > Unclassified | place... | reverse complement strand
CCAGTTCTCGACTTCTTTCTGTGCTTCCACTGCCCTTGCTTCTTTGATAACCAGATATTGTCCATCTCTTTCCAATCCGCCTTTGGTGACGAAGCCTTCCAGAACCGTGCTTTGCGGACACAGTTCCCTAACGGTCTGAAAACTGCTTCCTTCGCCATATCCCGCATTCGTGTTGAAGGGGATGACCGTCTTTCCTTTCAGGCTATATTGACGCAGAAAACTCTTCATCGGCGGGGGTAGCTGCATGCCCCAGGTCGGAAAGCCCAGAAACACAAAATCGTACTGTTCGATACGGTCGATCTTTGTCTTCAAAGGCGGCAAATAGCCGGTTTCATTCTCCCGTGCGACCTGCTGCACAGTCGCGTTATAGTCAGCAGGATAAGGCGTTTCCAATTCGAGTGCGACCATCGTGCCGCCGACCTTTTGATGGATGAATTCCGCGATCGCTTTGGTGTTGTTGGTGCGGGATAGATACACTATCAATATCTTCTTTTCCGCGGGCAACGGCTGATCATTTGTAGGCAGTTGCTGCGCCCTGGAACAACCGGATAGAAGGCAAATGAATGTCGCGATGATTAGCAACAAAACGGTTATGCTTTTCATCGTCCCGAAAAGCTCGACAGTAGTGCTTCTTCCGGGTGTTCGCAGTTTCATAATTTCACTTCCTATTTCTTCGGTGTCGCCTCCACGTCTGAGAAGACCAGCACAGCGTCTGGCAGGCGCTGCCCCCGTATCTCGATCGCCCTCACAGCCGAATTCAGTTCAGCGAGTTCGGAGGGAGTAAATCGCACCCCGGCTGCGCCGCTGTTCTCCAGCATGTGCGCCATCACGGTCGTTCCGGGGATCGGCACGATCCACGGCTTCTGCGCCATCAGCCAAGCGAGCGCGATCTGAGGGGGAGTAGCCCGCTTGCGAACCGCCCAGGTCTTTATCAGATCAACCAACTGCATGTTGTGAGCCAGGTTCTCGGGCGAGAATCTCGGAGTGGCTGCACGCAGATCGCCAGGTGCGAATCGCGTGTTTGCGTCGATCCAGCCGGTTAGTAATTGGCAGTCCAGAGGCCACCAGGGCACAAAGCCTATTCCCAACTCTTCGCAGAGCGGTATCACTTCCTTTTCCGGATCTCGGGTCGCCATCGAGTACTCGTTTTGGATCGCGGTCAGCGGCAACGCGGCATGAGCGCGGCGGATAGTCTGTATGCCCGGTTCGGAAAGTCCCCAATGCAGTACCTTTCCTTGATCCATCAGGTCTTTGACCGCTCCGGCGACGTCTTCGATGGGCACTTGCGGATCGACGCGGTGTTGATAGAGAAGGTCTATGCGGTCGGTCCGCAGCCGCTTGAGCGATCCTTCAACGACCAGCTTGATATGATCTGGTTTGCTGTTAAGCCCGGGAAGCCGACGTCCCGTCTGCTGATCGATATTCCAACCGAACTTGGAAGTGATCCTGACCTTATTTCTAAACGGCTCGATGGCCTCGCCGAGAATCCGCTCGTTTTCGAAAGGCCCGTATGCCTCGGCACAGTCGAAGAACGTAATGCCGCGGTCGTAGCCCGCGCGGAGAATGCTGATCATTTCCGGCCGGTACGGTACCGTGGTTTCGTACCTCCGATGCATATTTTGAACGCCCATCCCGATTGCCGAAACCTCCAGCTTGCCCAGCCTTCTTCGCCCTATCGAAGAATTAGCGGCGCTCTTCGTATTATTCCGCTTTCCGGTTTGGGCACTAGCCGGATTCGACGAAGCCGCCAAGGCCAGTGAACCGGCGGCTAAGCCCGCCCCGGCAAAGAGCGTCTTGGTGATAAACCCGCGCCGGTTGGTGCCATTACTTTCCTGATCCCTCGAATCGATCGCTTCAGTATTAGTATTCTTTTTCATCTTGCCTTCTCACGTTAAGCTCTCTACCTTTTTCAAAGCTGTCACCTGAGGCCATCGCCTAAGGATCAACCGGCTCGGTTTTAAGTATTCCGCTTTGCCTCGCTGAGGAATTTGACCATCGCAGGGTCACGGTGATCGAAAAACAGGCTGGTCGCCGTATCGCCGCTCCTAATCGCTTTCATATCCTCGTCCTCAAGCTCGAAACCAAAAACGTCGAAGTTCTCGGCCATCCGCTCCCGACGCACCGATTTAGGGATCACGACGATCCCTCTCTGTATCAACCAGCGCAATATCACCTGCGCCACCGATTTTCCGTACTTCCCGGCGATGGAGAGCAGCAGTTCGTTGTGAAAGATATTGTTCTTTCCCTCGGCGAACGGTCCCCAGGATTCGATCTGGACGTTGTTTTCCGCCAGGAACTTTTGTGTTTCCATCTGCTGGTGGAACGGGTGGGTTTCGATCTGGTTTACTGCGGGCACCACCTCGTTATGAACGATGAAGTCCATGACGCGATCAGGGTGAAAGTTGCTCACCCCGATGGCTTTTATGACCCCCTCGCGGTAGAGCTCCTCCATGGCTCGCCAGGAACCGTAGACGTCTCCGTACGGCTGATGGATGAGATACAGGTCCAGATAGTCAAGCTGAAGGCGTTCCATTGAGCGCCCGAAGGCACTTTTCGTTGCTTCATAACCCGCATCGGCGATCCAGAGCTTCGTCGTGATGAAAAGATCATCTCGCGGTACTCCGCTGCTCTTAACGGCATTCCCGACCCACCGTTCGTTGTCGTAAGACGCGGCGGTGTCGATCAGCCGGTAACCGGTTTCAAGAGCGTCGGACACACTTCTTTCACACTCGACAGGATCAGCGATCTGAAATACACCAAAACCTAAGATGGGCATCTCCACGCCGTTATTCAACACAACTTTTTTCATGTTTTCCCTTTCCTTCTTGCCAGAGGCCCCGCCGGTAACCTCACATTAACTTTCTCCAAACACGTTTCAATCTCGCCAGCGGCGATTTTTTGTATCCTAATGATTTAGTGTGATTATAAGGGCGCTCGAACACACAGCGGTATGACGATAATCGAGAATAGTTGTACGTTCCTGCAAAAATTCCGCGTCAGGCGTGCAGGACGGGCAAGAAGGGGCTAATATGAATTCATGAACCTTAGAGAAGCTAAACGCGATGAGCAGAGGGTACAAAGTAACAGGAAGGAGTTGCTGGAGCGGATGGCGCATGCACTCCCCGAGGATGGGGCACGCGAGGCGTTAGACGGCCTCTTCCTCGCCCGCCTGACTAAGCCGATGGAATCGACGCTCGCCCTGTACCAACCCGCCTTCTGCTTCGTCGCCCAGGGCGGCAAGCATGTGTTAGTGGGAGAGGAAGTCCTCTGGTACGACCCTGACCATTACCTGATCTTCACGGTTGACCTGCCGGTCGTCTTCCGGGTGAAGGAGGCGTCGGAGGAGCGGCCATACTTCGGCTTGAGGCTGAACCTCGACCCGGCACTGGTAGCCTCAGTCCTGATGGAGGCCGGTGCCGAAACCAGGAAAGGCGACGCCAGCGTCAAGGCAATAGGCGTTAACCCCGTAGACGCAGACCTGCTCGATGCGGTCGTCAGGCTCGTTAGGCTTGCCGATAATCCAGGCGGTCAGAAAGTCCTCGCCCCTCTCATCAAGCGGGAGATCGTCTACCGGCTGTTGGCGGGAGGTGAGGGCGCGCGCCTCGCACACCTCGTGGCTTCTTCTCAGGGAGGCACCCGCCGAATCTCCAGGGCGATCGGGCGTCTGCGTGAGCATTACAACGAGGCACTGAAGATCGAGGAGATGGCGCGCGATCTGGGGATGAGCGTCTCGGGCTTCCACCACCACTTCAAGTCCGTCACCTCAATGAGCCCCCTGCAATTCCAGAAGCAGATCCGGCTCCAGGAGGCGCGACGTCTGATGCTCGGCGAAGACCTGGACGCGGCGAGCGCAGGGCATCGAGTGGGTTATGAGGACCCGGCTTATTTCAGCCGCGACTACAAGAAGCTGTTCGGCGAGCCGCCGCAGCGCGACATAGCTAAGTTGCGTGGCAGCCTCGAACCAGTAGGCACCCCGGCGAGGGTCTGAGGCTGTCGGAAGATGTGAAGCGACGTTCGGGCGGGCAGAGCGACTACCTACGGGTATGTCGGCCGCACGGAACTGAGCCTGTGTTTTTACATAAGTGGGTTGTGTTGCAGGAATTACTTGGAGGCGAGATGAAGCTCCGCGGAGCTTTCTGTTACGCGGCGACACCGAAGAGGCTTGCGCCGAACTTCGCCTGCCCCGCCGTGTCGCTGCCGTCTAATCTTTTGACCTGCCCCTTCCTCATCATATGCAAAGACTCGCTCCCTTCCAGCGTCCGCTCCGCTGTATGAAATGAGCGGAAGCATTGTGATGCCCGGACCTTCTTCTTGATGAATCTGTGATCCTGCTCGATGACATTGTTCAAGTATTTCACGCGCCGCAGTTTGCAGTCCTGCGGTACAATTCGCTCCGCTTGTGAAGCGCTGAATGCCTCAGGATAAGCCGCGTTCTTATCCACACTAATGGAGAACGGTAACCTGCGTTGCTCTGCTCTCACCAACTTCTTAAAGAAGCGTTTTGCCGCGGAAACATCGCGTTTGGCGCTGAGCATGAATTCGATTGTCTGCCCCGACTTATCAACCGCGCGATAGAGGTACTTACACGACTTCCCGACCTTGATGTAAGTCTCATCCACCCTATAAGACGTGCCGCTCATCTTCAGATGCTGACGGATGCGTTTGTTGATCTCGGGAGCGTACCTGTGGACCCAGCGAAAGACCGTTGAGTGATCTACGTCGAGTCCGCGCTCTCGCATCATCTCTTCGACATCGCGATAAGATAGCTGGTAGCGGCAATACCACTGGACGCACAAAAGAATTATGGTCGGCTCGAAGTGACGCCATTTGAACGAGGATGTGTCTTGTTTCAAGAGTATGATTCCCGATGAGTGATGGATGATCCGAAGGTGGATTATAACGTGGAAAGCATTTGCTGCAACACAGCCGTCTAGGGTCTGATCTCTGTTTGTCACTCTGATTTACATTACATGAAACATGTTAATTGCTCAGGAGCGAAAGTCTTCCCGCGCCGCTTCAGGGATAGCTCGCTTACACAAAATAGATAGCACCGTCAATTCTTTTCGACCCACTGAGCGTTTCTCCACCTGTATTCACGGTCATACTGCTCATCGTCGCGTGTCGCAACTCGACGTTTGGCCGGTTGGCCGTCTTTGAGGTCCCACTTCTCATCATCTTTGCCATCACGATCCAGATCGATTTTGAGCCTCGTCCAGTTGGGGTCGTTATCATCGCGGTAGACGTTCACCTTAAAGCTCTCACGCGGGAAAGCATCCTTCACTTTGTCGGTGGTAGCAGGCTGCGAGTCCAAAAAGTTTAATATCAATTGTTCTTCTCGCCGTTGTCCGCTGTAAGGCGACGAAGACGATCCGGTTGTAGCAACTGCGGAGTGAGCGACGCCGTTCGGGTATTGCGTTCGCGGGGTAACGGTACCGCCCGTGCTGCCTGTTCCGGTAGTAGCTAGCGACGGAGTGGGAGCCGTTCTGGCGACCGGATCGCTGCTGCTCGCATAATAGCTGCCGTTTTGATCGCGGCCCGCAAAATAGAAGCAGGTTCCACAAAGACCGCTGAGCACGGTCGCACCGCCCAGCAAAAGTAAGTTACGAAAGGTTCTGTACTTCATAAGATGTAACCTCACTTTGTGTGTCACGCGGCATCATGCCTCGTTCAATGGGAACCGTGCAGTTGCAATAAACATACAGGCACGGTGAAGGGCCTCTTGCCAATCTGAAACCATCGCCGAGAAAGTTTCCTAGAAACTGCGTGCGAAAACGTCTAGCAGGATAACATCGCCAGGCGTTGCCCTTGTCGTCAAGGGTGAAAGAGCGTGCGCCCGCCCAGCAGGGTCGCCCCTGAAATGAGGGCGACACCTGCCCCAAACCATTATGCCCTCCCAATCGCAAGATGATCTCTTTCTCATCATCTGTATATTGAATCACCTCGCGGTTCTGCTTCTCCGGCTGAACTTTGAACTGTAACCCATGCTGCGTAAAGAGATCACTTAAGTATTCGAGGCGCGAAAGATTGGCGCGGGTGGCAACGCATGTCACGTTGAAGGATGCTTTCGGAGAAAGTTGTGCCTGCATCCAGACGGCCTTATCCATAAAGGATTCGAGTCCGTCCGGCGTGTCAACGTACTCAAGGTGCAAACTCGCAGAGAAGACACGCAGTGCCGAACCGGCAGCGTCAAGAAACGCACGGAGTTTTTCCTCACTGGCCGAGAAGTTAGTGACAACGCTGACGGCGTGGCCGAGTTCTCGCAGGGCTGCCGTGATCTCCATCAAGTGCGGATGGAGAAAAGGTTCACCGCCGGAAATTTTTATTTCCCAGTGCCCTTCGAGTTTCGCAAACGCTCTGAGAAACGCGGGGCCATCACGTAGCCAGCGTTTCCGGTCGTCGAGAAATCGCTGTGTACAGTAGGAGCAGCGATAGTTACAGGTGGTATTGATATTCCATGTGACCACACCCTCGACCGGCCTCCGGGTAGCTGCGTAACCGCCGGAGCGGAAAACAGGGCGCGGCGGCCAGGGCATCAATTCTTTGCTCTCGCTCATGTCTCCTTAGCCCTCCGACCTGTTGGGTCCGACGCCCTCGATCATCCCGCGATTGGCGGGCACAGTGCACGGGCAAATATCATAGACGCAGCGACGCGGCTCCGTTAGCAGCTTGAATGTGCCGTCGAGCACGTTGCCCAGGTAGCCCTGCCTGAGCCTGCGCGCGCTGCGACACGACCACGCATCGCCGTTCTGCTCTAGCGCAAAGTATTCTACGCCCGTCCAGCATCTGCGACCGAGATAGGAAGGGGCCATGTTAGCCTCGCGTGAAGTGGGGTTCTTTCCGGTCGCGTCACGAACGAGGGCGAGGTCCGAAGCAGAGTAAGGAAACACACCGCGCTTGGTCTTCATCACCTGCGGAAAATACCGGAGTCCTGATTCATTAATCCGACGGCGAACATCAACCAGCGATTCCAAAGTTCCGGGCACCAGCACGTTGTTGATGACCAGAGACGTTTCAGGCCGCAGCCAGAGCCGAAGCTGGCTCGCCTTTTCGACAAAGCTCTCGACGCTCGTGTATTCGAGATGCAAACTCGCTGACACAACCGCAAGCTTATCGCCGACTAAATCGACGAACCGCCTGAGCGAGACGAGAGGCGCGGAGAGATTCGTCAGCACGGAGATGCGGTGGGGCAAGCGCGCGAGACCCGGAACGACGTGTTCGAGGAAGCCCCTGAAAGCGAACGGCTCGCCGCCCGACATCTTGATCTCCCAGACTCCGTGCAGCGTCCCGAAGAATTCCAGAAACTTATCAATGTCGGCGACCGTTGGCTGCCCGCGCCGGTACTGGCGCGACTGGATGCAATAAGAGCAGTCGTAGTTACAGATGCCGTTGGTCTGCCATTCTATTGTAGGCTGACGCCGCATAATCTGTGACCTATTCCTCGTTGTCCGGTTTCAGCCTTCCGGTGCGCGCGTAGTAGATGGGCGCGCCCAGTTTCTCACGCACTTTCTGTCCGATTTTGACGTTCTGGTTAAGCTTGCCGCATTGCGCGCACCCGGGAAAATAGCGACCTTGCATCAGGCGTTCGCGCGTCTCGTTCCAACGTTGGCCGAACCACTGCTCGGAGAATTTCCCTTCCCCCAAGTTGCCGACTTCAACCTCTGTCGAACAGCAAAACAAAATCTTCCCTTCCACTGTCACACGGGCATAGTTCCATCCCATGAAACATCCGACCTCTTTTATCGGCGCTGTCGCAAGCCCGCCCGTCGCCACTTGCTGCCGGAAGACATCAAGATTCGTTTCGACTTTCAGACGCGCGGCTTCGTCCTGTGCCGCAGGAATCCATTCGCTTAAGAGACGACTTCGTTGCGCGTCTGTGATCATGCATTTCTCAGTCCCGCTGCCGAGGCTCGCCAGTTTGTAGGTGATGTGCGCGGCGTTGTAGCGCGCAGCGAAACGAACCATTTCGGGGACTTCGCAAGCTGTGTCACGATTGATGACCTGAACGTGCTTGAACCGTTTACCCCGGCGCGCGAAGGTTTCAAGCAGAGAGAGCAGATGCGCAAAATCGCGCGTCGAGAGATTAGGGTGAAAGGCGACGTAAGAGGCGGGGCTGACGCCGTTGACCGAAATCAACATCATATCAACGTCGAGGTCGAGGAGGCGCGCCGCGTCTGCGAGCAGGGCATTTGTGAGCACCGTGACGTGCCAGCCGTAACGCTTTGAAACCTCTATCATGCAATAGATGTCGGGATTGACGAACGGATCGCCCATGCCCGAAAGAATCAACGCTTCGACCGAGTTCATGCGCGCAAGGTCTTCAGCGAGGGCGGAGAAATCCTCGAACGAGACGCGCTGCTTTTTCCAAGCCGGAGAACGCGCTTCATGCAACAGGGGTGAATGATCCCAGCAGGTAACACAGTTGGTGTTGCAGCCGTTCGCAAGGTCTACGTGGACGGTCTGCGGCCCGGCCAAAACTCTCCCTTCCGCCACTCCGCGCAGGCGAAGCGCACGCGACTCGCGGAAGGTTTGATAGTCAGTCGCCATAATGCGGCCCCGGGCTTTCTCCCGAAAGAGCATCGAGTTTAAAGTTCGCACGCATAAGCGACTCGTTCAGAATTTCGTCGGTCACCGCCTTCAGAATATCGAGCAGAGAGCCGTCGGCAGTATCCTCGGCTAGATGTCTGGAGAGGATCGCCCGCCCGCGCGAGATGGAGTCTCCCTTCGCATCGAGGGCACGCAAAAAACCGGACAGCGCCGTCGCCAATTCAGTCGGACGGCAGTGTGCATCTTTCGGCAACGCACGCAACAACTCAAGGAGCGCGCGTTCATCGGCAGAGGACGCGGCGGCGACTATTTGCGATACTGCGCCGACCAACTCTTCCGCCTCATCTTCCATTGTCAGGGTGGGAACCCGATGCGCCAGAGTTTGAAATGCGCGTACCGCCATGGACGCCTTAACGCCGGGGACGGAGGCAAGGCGGAGAATCAACTCTCTGCGCTCCTCTGCGTCCAAGCCACTGACGGACATCAATCGCCTATTAATGCGTTCAACGTCTTCCAAGTCCACATCGCGCCGCGCAAGGGTGTGAAAAAAGTGCGGGCTGCCAAGTTCGAAGGCTTCTTCCAGCGCGTCGCGCGACAGGACGGTAGCGAGGACTTCAAAAGCCGCCTCGCGGGCGCTGTTAGTTGGGATGAAATCTCTCGCCTTCTGCGCCATCTCCGCGCGAAGCTGCGGGTTGCGAAATTTTTCGAGCACGCGCCTGACGTCTTCCGTGTTTGGTTTCCCGTCTCTCTCCACGTTGACCGACAGCGCGCATCCGATCTCCGACGCCACACGCACGCGCCGCTCCTGCTCGTCGGCAATCTTCTCCTGCGCGAAGAAAGCTGTGGGGACACCTGCATGGAGTAGTTCGTGAAATGAGTTATAGCCGGCGGCGGAGACGGCAAAGTCAATGCCCGCGAAGTCCTCCATGGCATTGAAGCAGGTCAACCAGGTGATGTTCGGGCCACGCAGCGGCGCGTCGCCATAGAGTGGCCCAGCCCCGACGACGAGATGAAGGTCAGGCTCGTCGCGCATCGTTTCGACTAGCATCTCGATGCCGTCACCTGCGTGCAGGTCGCCGCCGCCACCGGCGCTCAACCAGACGCCGAGTTTGTTTTCGGGAATCCCCAGGCGTCGTCGCGCCTCTTCCCTCGGGCGCAGTTCCTCGCGTGACCGCAGCATGATCGGGCCGACGTGGCGCGTCTTCGCAGCGATTTCGGTATCGAACGTTCGCTGCGGCGCGGTCGGTTCGACCGGGACGATAATCCGGTCGTAGAGTGAAAACAACTTTTCGCCGCCCGCCGTGCGCGCAAACTCTTCTTTCATTGCACGGTTAATGAAGACGCTGACACGCGGGACATCAAGCGCGTGAATTAACTCGCCGAAGGAGCCGCCGGGGAATGTGTCGACGAGCAACACGTCGGGTTTGATGAGTCCAAGCGAGTGCCAGACCCATTGGCGCGCCAGACGCAGGTAATCATCCTTTGGCAGACCTGCTTTGCGGATGGCCGTCTTGCTCGGTATTTTGAAAGCGGCGAAGCCTTCTTCGAGGGCGAGTCCGGGGGCTTCGGAAGAGGTGAGGACGTAAGATTCCAGGCTCACGCCGGACAACAGTGCGAGGCGTTTCATCCAGCGCAGGATTGCCAGCACGCGCGTCAGGTGGCCGAGCCCTGAGCCGTTGACAGCGTAGGCGACTACCGTGAGGCGTCGCAGCTTATGAGACATCGACTATGTTCTCCAATCCGGTAGGATCAGTACTCTGCGCCGGGTAGCCCGTCCCCGCACCTGTGATGTCGCTGTCCAGTATACGCGTAGCGCCGGGGTGTTGTTCTCTCCAATTATCCACTTCCGGGATGAAGTCGCCATCGAGGCGTCCGTCCGTCATGAGGTCCCACCACAGCATGTCGCGCGCGTAGTCGTAAGCGTCGTACCTGTCGAACTCATAGATGGTTCGGTAGCTGCGCTGGTAATGGCTCCGGCGCGCGGCGATCTTCTCCGACGGGTCTTTCAGCCAGCGGTTCGCTTCCTCGACGGGGATAAATCCATAGGCATGTTTGGGGCGGCTGTACTTCTCGACCTTAGCGCTGAGCTTGGTCAGAGCGGCGATGACCTGCTCGCGCTCTGTGTTCAAGTATCTATTGGCGAGTTCGACCAGATACTCTCTCTTCTTCTCAATACCGTGAATTCGCTTAATGATGTTTGTGATATTAGGATGGGCAGCAGACCATGTCGCCAGTTCGGTCAGGTCAATATATTCAAGATGTTCGCGGAGTTGTCGCCGGCAGGCATTCAAGGTGTCAACCTCCAGAGTTTCGAGGTCGGACAGTGCTTGCGCCCGCTCGTTGACGAGTGACTCGACACTCTCCTTCTGCTTTTTGATAGCAAGAAAATCCCGGTGAAACTCATCGCGTGCCTCTTTCAGACGAAGATAACCCTCACGCACGTCCCGAAACCTTTGTTGCTCGAATTTTTCGGTGATGATATCTCCGTATTTCCAATCGCTGTAATACTGTAATTCCCACAAGCCGACGGTGTAAGCATCCGTGTCATAGCTCGCCTCGATGAGGCCAAGAAATTCCGGCTCCGCTTCGTAGGGGGCGAGCGAGTCATCGAAAATTTTTAACTGCGTCTCGGCTTCCGCGAATTTCAACGTCAGTTCCCCGGCGACCGGGTCCAGCAAGTGCTCGCGCCCGATGTATCTTTCGTCGCTCTCGATAGCCACGATGCGCGCAGACAAACTTTGCCGTCGCTGCTCCATCTGTGCGAATGGGCTGTTGAGTTCAAACTGCCTGTACGCTGTTAATGCCGGTATGGAGGCGAAGGACTCAGGGAGCAAAGCGGGCAGATACAGCTTCGCAAGTTCGTCGAGTGCCTCTTTGCGCGCCTGTTCCAGCGTTGCCACCTGAGACAGATGTTGCTTCTGCGCTTCATTATTCTCTTCGAGGATTCGCTGGAGTAAACCCTGATGAGATAGTGCATAGTTCAGAAAGTCTCTGGTGCTAACTGTAGCCATAGCAGTCTCTGTTTTATAAACCTCCGATTGAAGAGTAGGACGACGTTGCGGGCGTAAGGATGCGACAAGATTCAAGAGGTCTTCCGTTACTTGTCACGGCGTCCTCTCTACCGGGCGCTGGTCTGGATGCTTATTAATATTACCTATCATTAGCGCGAAAGGCCACGAATTTTTGTAGCTCGGCGTCAACAGCGTGCATCATCTCTTCGACATCTCAATAGGAAAATTGGGAGCGGCAATAATGCCGCTCCCACGACTCATAGCTTAGCAGATCACACGCGCCGCGAGACGTGCGTGAATTGTGGCACGATTGGCAGAGGATTTCGTAGCGGTCGTGCGGTCTTGACACTTGTGCCATGGTGTCAAGAGATATTGAAATGGCGCGGCACAGATACGTCGTACTGTCGGAATCAAGGTCGTCTCCCTCAAGAAAAAGGCGAAGGTGTTTTGCATGAAAATGCGCGGATGGATAGGAGTTGATGTGGACGGGACGCTCGCCCACTACACGGGTTGGCGAGGCGCAAATCACATTGGCAAGCCGATCCCGGCGATGATGGAGCGCGTGCACAGATGGATCGAAGAGGGCGTGACGGTCAAGATCTTCACCGCCCGCGCCTGTATCCCCGAACAGATTCCGCCGGTGCAGGCATGGCTCGAGCGGCACGGACTGCCTCCGCTCGAAGTGACGAACGTGAAAGATTTCGGGATGGTGGAGTTGTGGGACGACAGGTGTATTCAGGTCCATCCGAACACGGGCGAGCCGGTCGCACCAGAAACAGTGAAGGGATGAACGAACACCAACTAAAATCACTTCAAATACGAGAGCCAACATCCGCGGCTGGTCCAAACCCTGCGGCTACTCACGCGCACGCAAGTGAGAGTCGCTATCGTTTTCTTCTATCTCTCGGACGGCGGTGGCCGGGCGTGAGGGGAAGCCCGCGTTCGTCCGCGTTGACGTTTGAGAAATAGGCAGTGCCGGTCACACGGTCGCCCGCGCCGAGTGGCGGCGAGCCGGGGAATTGATCTGGGTAGGTGCGCCCGTCGTATTGCAGTACGGCATAGTAGTCTCTGAGCGTATGCCCCTCGACCTCGCCCCACCGGACGTATCCTATCAACTCATTCCAATCGTTGGTCCTCTTTCGGCTCACGATGACGGGAGTCTCCACTCCGGAAATTTGCGTCACCAGTTCATATTTGCCCTCGACCGTTTGAAAGACAAAGGCGACGCATCCGGCTGAGCCGCACCAGGCCAGGCCGGACAGGTAAACGAGCGTCTCAGGTCTACCATCGCCGTTCAGATCGACGCGGTTGTAGAGGTAACGAACCCGGTCTCGGGCGGCAGCATCCCGGACGCCCTCGTACAGGGCCTTGATGATGGCGGCTTCCAGTTTCACGTCGCGGATGATTTCCGGGCGGGCGCGGGGCACTGCCGCCAGCCACCCCGTCTGTCCGGCGACAGAAGACTGGATGGGGACCAGCAGAAGAATAAAGGCGACGCAAAAGAAGTGAGACAAAGTAAGTTTCCACATTTGTTTTTCAAGCGCACGAGGGCACTAGTGACTCTTCCTCGACCATCCAAAAAATGCGAGCCGACATTACGGCAACACTACCTAATAATCTACGCATGGTAACTTCTCAAACTTGTATAGAGAGCATGACACCCGCCCTTCAAGATAAGACAAACATCCGGGTTATACCCGTAAGACCCACGTTGTCATACATCGCAGATTCTGCACATTCGTCGTTTTGAGCGGTTCCAGCCATTCTGCTCCGAGTCTGTCGGCAGCCGACATTAACGACTCTGTATCAACGAGAAATCGCTCTGTACCGTCAGGAAGTAAATACCTGCCGCCGCCGACCGGTTTAACCAGCTCTTCGATCCCAATCGAGGAGGCTAAGCGCGCAAAGAACAAACCTCCAGGTCTTGATACACGCCACATCTCATCGAGCATTCGGTTGAAGTGCTGCGCGTCTCTGGCGAAGTGTAGAACGGCGCTACTGATGATCGCGTCGAAACTCTCACCCGGAAATGGCATCTCTTCCACATCAGATACCAAGAAGTTCTCCGGCGAAATATCAGGATTGAGATTAGACGCGAGGCGTCTGACCTGCGCGACCGCCCCGGCGTTCTGGTCTACCCCATACACTTTGTAATCGTTACGGAGAAAGTAGACCAGGTTGCGCCCGCCACCGCAGCCCGCGTCCAGGATGCTCATGTCGGTGGTGAACCTGCCCTTTAACAGTTGATCGAACAGGTAAATGTCGATCTCGCCAAACAGATTATGGAGATTCATGGTCATACGCATGCTCAATTATTGCCCCTCGTATTCTGCATTGGCTCTATAGTGATGGTGCTATTAAAGTGTACGGAAGCTCTCTCAGTAAAGCGCACAAAGATTGATATGAATCTACCCGTTGTCACAAGAGAGGCGGCGCGTCTGCTCCTGATGAACGCGCAAGGGTTACTCGCGGACCCTGGCCGAAGGGCAACCCCTGCGACACTGCAAAAAATCATCGAGCAGATGGGCTTTGTCCAACTCGACTCGATCAATGTGGTCGAGCGAGCGCAGCATCTCACACTCGCCAGCCGCCTCGACGCCTACCGGCCCGACCACCTCTCACGATTGCTGGAGAAAGAACGTAGCCTCTTCGAACATTGGACGCATGACGCTTCAGCCATCCCGACAAAGTGGTTTGCTCACTGGAAACTTCGCTTCGCCGGTGCACGGGAACTCATCTGGCGCAAACCCTGGTGGCGTGAGCGCATGGGCGAAGACCCTGATAAAGTCATCGCTCAGGTACGCGAACGCATTGCTCGCGAAGGTCCTCTCCGCTCGCTGGACTTCGAGCACAAACAACAAGGCGTCTCCCTGTCGTGGTGGGGGTGGAAGCCCCAGAAAGCGGCGCTTGAGTATCTGTGGTCCACGGGCGAACTGTTGGTCACCCGCCGGGAGAAATTTCAGAAAGTGTATGACTTGACCGAACGTGTCTTGCCCGAGCACAGCCGCGAGCCACAGCCGACCGAGCGAGAGCACGTCGAGTGGGCTTGCCACACCGCGCTGGAGCGTCTGGTTGTAGCGACACCGAAAGAGATCGCCGAGTTCTGGCATGCCATCGGGATGGCGAAGGCGAAGGCGTGGTGCGAGGAGGGAGCGCGGGCAGGGCGGATCGTTCCGGTACTGTTGGAATCGAGCGACGGCGCGAAAGAGAGAGTTAGCTTTGCTATGTACGACTGGGAACGCAGATTGAGCGGCCTCCCCGCACCGCCCGCGAAAACGCGCCTGCTCAGTCCGTTCGATCCGGTGCTACGGGACCGGGCGCGCGCCCGCAGGCTGTTCAACTTCGATTACCGCTTCGAGGCTTTCGTGCCCGGACCGCAGCGCCAGTACGGTTACTACGTGTTACCTGTCTTGGAGGGGGACCGTTTGGTGGGCAGGCTCGACCCGAAATTCAATAGAAGTGACGGCCTCCTCAATATTCGCCAAATCTACTGGGAGCCGGGCATCCGTGTAACTTTGTCGAGGCGTCGGGGCTTGGACAGGGCGGTTGGACAATTAGCTCGACTGATAGGCGCACAGGAAGTGATATGGCCTGAGTAATAAGCAGCCGACACTCTGATATTATTAAAGTAAGAGTAACTATCTAAACCACGAAGACACAAAGTTAAAACCTTAAGATTTCTTCGTGCCTTTGTGTCTTTGTGGTTAGTTTTGTTAGGCGCGCTAAGTTAATACCGCTGAGATGCTTTGCCTCACAATTAATTTTGGCAACCACATATTGGCGTAGATAGCATCATCATGCCCAAAATGGAATGGCTATTCTGAATCGTTTGGGCAAAGTTGTTGCGCATGAGCAAGCCTGCGTGAGACGATGAACGTAAATTGAGGACAAGGGGAAACCGAAAGCGCCGGATTCGGCGAAATACGCGCGCACCCATTCACCAACTGTGAGGATCAACTATGTCACGCATGTTCGCACCGTTCGTCTGCCTCCTTGTGCTCATTACCGCCTGTGGTGGCAATTCGGGAAACGGCAGCGCGCCTCGTGGAACCACCTCCGCGCCGGTTGAAAACCGAGCGGGAAACCGCAGCACGCCGGGTCGAACCGCTTCCGGGCTGGTGGAAGGCAAGGACTATGTCGTGCTTGAGCGCGTCCGGTTCAACGATGAGGAGGGCTTCGACAGGCCCGTCGAGGCGATAAGCATACTGGCGCCGCGCGGCTGGCAGACCGAGGGCGGCATCCGTTGGAATTGGGGATGCCGGGGCGATCTTGCGTCGTGGCATTACTCGGTGACCTCACCCGACGGAGCAATACAATTCAAGGTGCTGCCCAGCCGCACGTTCGGATTCTTCCAGGACCAAATGCTCCAGCAGGCCGCGCTCGCGGCGGCGCAGCGCGGCGATTGCGAGGTGAGCCAACCCTTCAATGCGGCGCAGTACCTCGAACAATTTGCGCGCACCGAGCTTGGCGACGCGACCGTCAGCAACGTTCGCAACGACGAGAAAAACCGGGCCGTGATGGACAAGATCAACGCCGACAGCAACGCGATCTCGCGGCAGTACGGCACAAACTCGAACCACTCCGGCAGCGCCGTGTACGGCACTCTCACCTGGCCCGACGGCACCAAGGGACTGGCACAGGTCGGCGTCATGGTGATCATGACGCAGAGCACAGACCTGAACGGCATGCCTAACGGAACCGCCAACACGTCGGTTTTTCTCCGTGCCTTTATCCGCTACCCGCCTGCGCGCGAAGCAGAAGCGCTGAAGCTCTGGGCAACCATCGGCGCGAGTCAGAGGGTGAATCCGATCTGGAAGCAGGCGAAAGAGACGTTCATGACCCAACTGGGCAACAGGGAACACGCTGGCCGCATGGAACGCCTGCGACTACAGGGCGAGCAATCCGCGGCCTACGCCAGGGCGCAGAGCGACGCATCCGACGCGCGCATGAGGAACTGGGAGCGGGCGCAAGCCTCTTCCGACGCCAGCCAGAGCCGTTTCATCCAGACGATCCGCGAAGTGGAGACGTGGAAAGACAGCAGTGGCAGCCCCGTCGAACTCAACGCCGGTTACAGCCACGGATGGAGCAGGCCTGACGGCTCGTACATTCTCACCAATAATTCAAATTTCGACCCGGCGGTTGAACTACAGCAGAACTGGGAACGGATGGAAAAACCGCCGCGCTAACACGCAGCCCCGCCGGGTCCGGCAGATTCGACTGACGCGAAAACCGTTTGGCAAAGCCAACTTCATAGCCTCCGGGTACAGGTTCGCATGAGCGGTGGCTGCCAGCGTGATACTGTGATTTGCACGTGACGTTTACCAGTTGGAGTTGAAACCTGCTGAGAACCCCCATCGGTCGCCTGCGCGTCATCGCGTTCATCGAGGGCATCTCGTTCCTCCTGCTGCTCGGAGTGGCGATGCCCCTGAAGTACTTCGCCGGGATGCCTACGGCAGTCAAAACTGCCGGGTGGATTCACGGCCTACTGTTTATGCTCTACCTGTTCTCGGTCGCCGAAGTGACCATCAAGCGACGCTGGTCATTCGCGCTGGCCTTGGGCGCGCTGGTGGCGTCGCTCGTCCCCTTCGGCACTTTCGTACTTGATGCACGCCTGCGCCGGGAGGAGCGAGCCGATGGCGTGTCGCAACCACACGCGTAAGCCTGCGCGATATATCGTGATAGTCGCAACTGAGCGTTCGCCGCGTAGTCCGAGTCGTTTCATTGGCATAATCGAATCTCCTCATGATGTAGGTTTTCCATCCGGCTGTAGCGAAGCCATGCTGAGATTGTCTCTCCCCTCAGTTACCCACACAATATTTCCAGACCTTTTGCAGTCATTCATGCTACCTCCGGCTATGGCATGCGGTTCGCTAATACCGCGCCGTTACCTGTAATCCCTCACTGTTTCCGTTCATTATCCCCACTAACAACCACTTCACCGATGGAGGACATCTCATGCTTCAAATCACCTCTCGTCGCCATTTCAGGGGCGGCAGATTGCATCTCTCTCTGACTTTGCTGGTACTGGCTTTCTTCTCTCTGAACGCGTATCCCGTCTACGCTACGGGCGGCACTTTCTTTGACGGCCTCGACACATTTAACACCGCGCGCTGGCACAAGGCCGACGGCTGGACGAATGGCAATCCTTTCAACGTCGGCTGGCGCGCCGATCACGTCACCTTCTCAGGCGGCTTCATGAGCCAACGGCTCGATACCACGCCTTGCCCGTCAGGATGCAGCGGTAAGCCGTATGCAGCGGGCGAGTATCGAACCAACGATTACTACGGCTATGGTAAATATGAGACCCGCTTCAAAGCCGCACAAGGGAGCGGACTCGTGACCGGCTTCTTCACTTACACCGGCCCGTCCGACGGCACGCAGCACCACGAGATCGACATCGAGATTCTGGGCAAAGATACGACGAAGATGCAGACCAACTATTTCGTCAATGGTGTAGGCGGTCACGAGACGATCATCAACCTGTGGTTCGACGCGTCCGCCGGTTATCACAATTACGCGTTTGTCTGGAAGGCGGACAAGATCGAGTGGATCGTTGACGACATTATCGTGCATACCGAGTATGCCTCGACCGGCAACCCGTTGCCGAGCCTGCCGGGCAAGATCATGATGAATATGTGGGCGGGGACGGGAGTTGATAGCTGGCTCGGTCCGTTCACGTATCCGGGCACACCCATCTCCGCGAAGTATGATTGGGTTCAGTATTTTGTGCTTTAACGGGTAACGTTTCAGGTAGTGAAGTGGACGTTGTTATATAGATCGGGGAAGTTGGGCATGATGGCTTCCGTGTATCCGACATCCTAGCGTCCATTTTGAATTGTCAGGCAAGGCTGCCACAGGAAATCTTAGGAGTCGGTTCGGCGACGAGCTTGCGGCTTGTTACCGAACCGACTTTCATGTGTCGAACTTGCCTTCAGCGATTACGGCAGGTTCCTCAATTTAAGGGACAGGAGCGGTGACATTGTCCAGCGTGGCCGTAAATTGAGCGGTGCTGCTGTAATTCGTTACCGCCAGACCGACATAGACGTTGCTGCTCATGCTGATCGTCGCCGTATCCACCAATTGCCAGTTGACGCCGTCGCTCGATCTGTACCCGCTGAAGGTATTCCCGCTGCGCACCAGCTTCACCCAGTATGGCGCGGAGATGGAACTCACCGACGTGCTAGTGGTATCGCACCCGGCGTTGCAGTCGTCACTGGAGCGGCGACGGAAGATGGCATTACTGTCTGCCGACAGGAGCATCGAGGCGTGACGCGCAGTGCCGGAGAGTTTCTCTCTGATCATCACGCCCGGTGCTGAAGGCTCCGGTGCGGACGTCGCTCGTTGTAGTCTATTCGTCACTCTTCGCTCACGCTCCTCGATTCTTCGAGGCTCACGAAGCAATGCTGGCTCAGGCACTCGTCACGGAACTTCCCGTTGAAGCTCTCGATGTAGGCGTTCTGCATCGGCTTCCCCGGCTCGATGAAGCGTAGGTTCACACCACTGCGCGCCGCCCACTGATCCACGGCCTTACTCGCGAACTCCGGGCCGTTGTCCACGACGATGTGCAGCGGTCGCCGTCCGATGGCCGCAAGTCGCTCCAACACTCTCACCACCCGCGCGCCCGGCAAGGAAGTATCCACCTCGATGGGGTTCTGGTGCAAATAGCATAAGCAGCACGTGAGTACCTCACCCTGCCTGCTTGATCTTATCCGGCGAGCACTGCATCCCACACCTGCGATACTCTCGCCCCTTCTCTCACTATCACAGCTGAAGTGCTGAACTGCCTCTGCCTGATCTTCTACGCTAACTCTATTCCGCTAATCGTCACCACCGCATTGCTGAAGTTCTTGAAGCCGAGCATCGGGTAGAGACGCTGCTTCACTCTCCTGTGATCCTGCTTGATGATGTTATTCAAGTATTTGTTCGTCCAGACCTTCGTCTCCGAGCGCCGCACCCAACCCTTCTTCAGTTCAGCAATAGCAGTATGAGTCGCAGGGTAGCCGTCCACCGTGATGCTCTGCGGAGCACCGTGCAGCCTGATTGCTCTTGAGAAGAATCTTTTAGCTGCGGCAATATCTCTGTGTTCACGCAGCAGGAAATCGACTGTGAGTCCCTGCTTATTGACAGCGCGGTACAGGTAAGTCCATCGCCCTCTGACCTTGATATATGTTTCGTCCACTCGCCACGAAGTGCCGACGGGTCGAGCATAGCGACGCCAGCGTTTCTCGAACTCTGGGACATAGCGTTGGACTCATCGCAGGATTGTGGTGTGAGAGATATCGACTCCGCGCTCTCCCATCATTTCTACCAAGTCGCGATAGCTGAGCTTGTAGGTAATATACCAGCGGATACAGAGAATGATGATGGTGCGATCAAAGTGGCGACCATGAAACATAGAAGGTGAGGGAGGAGGAGGCTGATTCATGTCACTGATTATCAGCCCATCTCAGCATTTGCACCAGAGCCTTCAGTAATAGTTACTTCAGTCCCTTCATTATTTCAGCATGTTCTTCGAGGATTCGAGTGGTCTGTTTGGCTTTTGGCGTGAGCGACCAATCATCGTGATCCCACGTGCCGCCCAGAATTATTCCATCCCGTCGTGGGAACATGTAGCCACTGCTCAGATAACAGTAATCAATCTCAGGTTGCGGCAGCAGCACTTCTAGTTGGCCGCGCACGGGGCTTAGTTTTTGATCGCCAAAAAGCGCCCGCGCGCCCAGGCCCGTGCAGTTGATGATGACCGGCTCAGGAAGGCGCATGATCTCTTCACGATTGCGGAATTCCTTGACCACGAGCTTCCCGCCAGCGATGTAGAAGTCGCGAAGAAGCGCATTGAGGTAGACCGGAGGCTCGATCAGCATCGTGCTGTACTGGCGAGCATAAGGAAATCCGAAGTAATGCTCCGCGTCACGATGAACTTCCTGCTGCGGATAGAGATTGTTACCGCCTGGCAGCTCGCGCCCGAGCGATGCTTCGTCGCGGTACAGCTCGACGGTATCTATCCAGCGCACGCCATACTCGGGGCCGACGAGCAGTTGGAAGGCGCGGTTGGAAATCCGGCACGCGAGGCGAAACTGCTCGGTAAACTTCGTTGACGCAGCCTGGGGGTCATAGACCGATGTAGGATACCAGAATCCTCCGGCGATGTTTGAGGTCGTCTCCGGCGGCAGGTCTTTGGCATAGATGGTCACCGTCCCCGGCCCGTCCTGAAAACGGCGTTGCAGAAGAAGCGCTGTTGAGAGGCCGTTGACCCCGCAACCGAGAACGGCAAACCGTCGGTGTGCCGCTGGTCGGGAACTTCGCCCAGGGCGAGACGTCCGCGCTCCCGGAAAGTCCCCGGCTAAATCTAAGGCCAATGAAGCCGTACCCCAGGAGAGTGTGATGCCGGCCCCACCGTGCCCATAGTTATGGATCAGAAATTTGTTGCCGACGCGCTCGGCATCCACGACAAATCCTTCGGAGCGATACGGTCTCAGGCCAACGACCTCACGAATAATCCGATCGCGTGAAACTTTGACTGGCGCGAAACGGCGCTTCTCCTCAAGGCCAGCGGCACGTGCCAGCGGTTGATCCGTGCGCGCGGCGATGAGAAAAGCGCTGGTCGCCAAGGCGCTACGTAGAAACACGCGACGATTGATTTCAGAACCGGCGTGAGAAAGCTGCGCCACCATTCACCTCCAACCTAACCGCAGAATCTGCTTAAATTGTCAGCGACAATACTCTAATCAGATATAAACACCTCACAGGGACACAATTTATTAGTCAAGCGGGGCAGCCTAACGATCGGTATTCAGCTGCGAGGTCCCGAGCACAGCGAGGGCCTCGTCAACTGCAATATCCAAGTTGGGCGGCGCGCTACTTGTCGAAGATGTCGTTGGTGCTCTCGCGTATGAACGTCTCATCGAGACAAAGCTCACCGCCGGGCAAGAAAGGATGTGGGGGGCGACTACGCCTTGCGTACCGGGTAGCGCAGGTGTGTCACGCCGACGCCCGGGATCACCGTCGGGTTGCCAAGGACGGCTGGCGTGCAGGCCAAGCGGTCGAAGAGTCGAACTCCTGAGCCAAGCAGAACCGCCGCGACGTCGACGCTGATTTCGTCGAGGAGCCCAGCATTCAGCAATTGCTGGATGGTGTCAGCACCGTGGACCCCGACGGACTTCCCGGCGGCGGCGGCTTTGGCTTGGTTCACGGCGCTTTCGATGCCGTCGGTCACGAAATGGACCGTCGAATCGGGTCGCGGCCATCCGGCGGGGATGTGGTGGGTCAGGACGAATGCTGGTCCCCAAGCGTGATTTCCACCCCAGCCTTCGGCCTTGTCGAAGGTGCGTCGACCGGTGAGCACGGCACCAAGTTCGGACCAGAAACCGCGAAGGTGCTCGGCGCTCGACCCGGACACCTTGAACGTCATGGGGTCAGACCCGCCGGTGTGGATTTCGACGTCGCCAGAGGTGAAGTACCAGTCGAACACTTCGGACACGCCGTCGTTGAGGTCGGCGACGTAGCCGTCGAGCGACATGGACATGATTGCGATAACCTTCGACATTGCGATGTTCCTTTCGAGGGGTGGAGACTGCGTTTCGGGGGATCGCGCCCTGTCCTCCCGGATGGTCCGCTTCCGTAAAGCTTTTCACTTTTACCCGCAAGTCTTCTGCTGATTGCCCGTAAACAGCCACACTACAGACCAAAAATTAAATTGCAAATATTGATTTCTTTTTCATAAGAACTTATTTTAATTCGTCGGTAATATTGTTGTTTTCCAAACGAATTTACCTGTTTTGTCTATGTACCCTCTTTCATTGCCTCTTTCCCAAACAACGGCAAGTCCGTCCGCAAAATCGTAAACATCTTGATCCTCAGGTTTAATTATCATATTCCCTGTTTTATCAATAAACCCTTGCTTACCATCAATAGTGACTCTTCCAAGTCCCTCTGAAAACTTTCGAGCCCAGTCATATTTAGGCTCAATGACAATCCTTCCTGTTTTATCAATGTAACCCCACTTTTCATTTATCCGAACAGGACATAAACCTTCTGAAAAATTGTCAGCCCTCTCGAATCGCGGCTTTATTACCAAATTACCTGTCTTATTGAGAAAACCAAATGCATTCTTTGCAACTTGTACCGTAATAAGTCCTTCAGCATACGAACCAAAAGGAAAAAACTTGAATTTGCCAATGACTCTACCTTTTTTATCAAAGAGAATG
>Ga0307513_10003074_pt1 | contig 22759 bp, 27 predicted proteins | sample 15_EM_MG_FD_202174 | JGI IMG/M metagenome (GOLD analysis project Ga0307513, IMG submission 202174) | Populus trichocarpa ectomycorrhiza microbial communities from riparian zone in the Pacific Northwest, United States - 15_EM | ecosystem: Host-associated > Plants > Roots > Unclassified | place... | reverse complement strand
CGGAGTCGCGTTTGCGGCGATGCCGCGGCTGGCGGTCAGCGAGGCCGCTGCGCCGACAAGGAGAGCGGTCGAAAACGTGCGTCTATCCATGATCATGATGTCTGTTCCTTTGATCATGAGGGGGGGGATGGTCTTGATTGCGCGGAATGGGCGCACGGCTTCAAGCAGGTCCTTGCATCAGTGCGTCCACCTCCGGCGAGCGCACGATAGTCCCGTCTCGTGCGAAAGCTTCGTGGTTGTCCTCGATGCTGTCGTGGTCATAGAGGTAGTTGACCATGACGCCGAAGGACTCCTGGATTGCGCGAGGCGCGGTATTGCCGAGCCAGTTGATCTGCTCCAGACGCGCACCGTTGCCGAGGTGAAAACGCGCGACAGGGTCGATGCGGTTTCCGGATGATGGCCGCCGCGTCAGGTAGGCGGTGCAAAGCCGCAGCAAGACTGCGCGCAGCGGTTCGCTTTGATCTGGATCGCGCCACCAGCCGTCGCGTGCGAGCTTCGGCAGCATTGCGGCGTCGGGGTTGCCCTCCGCTGCAAGCTGTTGCGTCAGCCAGCTGCGGAATCCCGGCGCCGGCGACAGCGTCGAGAACCGCTCGAGCCGCGGAAACTCCGCCTGCAAATCCTCGACCACCTGCTTGATGAGGAAATTGCCGAAGGACACGCCGCGAAGGCCGTCCTGACAATTTGAGATTGAATAGAAGATCGCCGTGTCGGCGCGCACAGCCTGCGCGCGCGCCGCGTCATCATCCGTGTCCAGCGACAATAGCGGCGGCATGGACGTCGCCAGCCCTTCCACCAGGGCGACCTCAACGAAAATCAGCGGCTCGCCGGGAAGCGCGGGATGGAAGAAGGCGAAGCAGCGCCGGTCGGGCGCAAGCCGTCGACGCAGATCGTCCCAGCCCTCGATCTCGTGGACGGCCTCATAGGCGATCAGCTTCGCCAGCACCGCGGCCGGGGACTCCCAGTCGATGCGCCGCAGTTCGAGAAAGCCGCGGTTGAACCACGAGGCGAACAGATGCAGCAGATCGGCATCGAGCAGCTGCAATTCCGGCTCGCCGCGCAGGCGCGCGGTGATTTCGCTGCGCATCGCGATGAGCGCGCCGGTGCCGCCGGGCGCCATGTTCATTCGCCGCAGCAATTCCTGCCGGGGCGGATCGGCGGCCCGCGCGAGAGCGGCCGCGGCCTCCGCCGTGGCGTCGGCAAGATAGCGTTTCGCCGCCGCCCGCAGCGCCACTTTGTCGGGCTGAAACGCAATGGCGATGTGACGCTGGAAGGCGTGTCGATCGCTGGCATGGAGCGTGCACAACGCGTCGTGCAGTTGCCGCGCGACCAGCGCGCCAGACGCTTCGCCACGCTGCGACAGCAATTTCGCTGCGAGCTGCTTCGCGCGGTCGAGGGGCGTCGGCTCCGCGTCGGAAAGGGTCCCGGATGCCTGGCTGATCGGGGTCATCGTCGTCTCCTGCTTAGCTGTGAGCGACGGCACGGCGGAATTCCGCCGGCGGCGCGTAGAGCCCGCCCGAGGCCGTCACGAGGTCGTCGATGGACTTGGCGGCGAGCCAGTCGCGGGTCGCCGTTCCGACGTCGATGCCCAGATCGAAGGGCGACATGACGATGCCGCGGCGACGCAGGCTGTCGCGGGTTTCCGGTGACTGCCGGGCGCCGAAATCGGTGTCGCCGGCGATCGCCCGCAACGCGCCTTCGCGTTCCTGCGGGGACCGGCAGCGCAGCAGGTTGGCGACGCCGCGTTCGGTGATGACGTGCGTGACGTCGTCGCCGTGGATCATCACGGGCGGCAGCGCGAAGCCCGCGGAGGCGGCAAGATCGAACGCATCCAGACGCTCGACAAAGCTGGGCGCGCCGTTCGGCTGATGCGTCTGCACCATCTGAACGACGAGCTTGCGTCCTCGCAGGCGCTCGCCGGCTTCCTGGCCGGCGCGCAGCCAGGTGGGACTGTCGTGACGTCGGCCATGCGGGTCGGCGCCCATGTTCGGCGCGCCGCCGAAGCCCGTGATCCGGCCCCTGGTGGCTGTCGAGCTGTTGCCCTGCGCGTCGATCTGCAACGTGGCGCCAATGAAGAGATCGCAGGCATATTGTCCGGCGATCTGAGCGAGCGCGCGGTTCGATCGCAGACTGCCGTCAGCTCCGATCGGAAACATGTCGGCGCGGCTTGAGACGTAGCGCTCCATGCCGAGCTCGGAGCCGAAGCAATAGACGCTTTCGACGAAGCCGGTTTCGATCGCGGGGATCAGAGTCGGGTGCGGGTTGAGCACGAAATGCTGGGCGATCTTGCCCTTCAGCCCGCGCTGGGCGGCGAAGGTCGGCAGGATCAGTTCGATGGCCGCTGTGGCATAGCCGATCCCGTGATTAAGGCGCCGCACCTCATAGGGCTCATAGACAGCGGCGATCGCCATCATCGCCATCAGGACGTTTTCGTCTCTGATCTTGGCCGGGTCGCGCGTGAACAGCGGATTGATCGGGTAAGGCGTCGGGGTCGGTATGACGACATCGACCCAGTCGCCGGGGATGTCGATCCGCGGCAGCCGGTCCACGATCTCGTTGACCTGCGCAACGACGATGCCGCCGCGGAACGCGACCGCTTCGATGACGGTGGGCGTGTCCTCGGTGTTGGGGCCGGTGTAGAGATTGCCGTCGCGATCCGCCTTGTCGGCGACGACGAGCGCAACCTGCGGCGTCAGGTCCACCAGCATGCGGGCATAGAGTTCGAGATAGGTGTGAATTGCGCCGATCTTGAGAGCGTTCGAGGCGACGAGTTCGGCGAGCCTGCGGCTTTGCGGCCCGGCGTAGGCAAAATCCAGCCGGGTCGCGATGCCGCGTTCGAACACGGCGAGATGGTCAGGCAGCGCCAGGACGGACTGCACCATGTGCAGATCGTGGACCCGCGCTGGATCTACGCTCGCCAGGGCGGCGGCGAGGAAATCGGCCTGCTTCTGATTGTCTCCCTCGATCGCCACGCGATCGCCGGGCTCGATGATCGCTTCAAGCAACTGCGTCGCGCGCTCCGCCGGGCAGAGCTTCCCGCTCAGGCCGCGGACGGCAACGGCTCGCGCCAGCCGCGAGGGGCGGTCGCTTCGGCGCCGTGACGGGTCTGACATGACGAACCTGCTTCGCTTGGTGATGTCCAATGACGCGAAGGTACGAGGCCGTTATTGATCGTAGAAGTGATATATTGTAATATCATTGATCGCGATATGGGATCAATGATATGCTGGATTTCGAGCTGTTGCGCGCCTTCGTCGCCGTGGCCGATTGCGGCGGCTTCCGTCGAGCGGCCGAGCGGCTCAACCTGACGCAGTCGACGGTAAGCCAGCAGATCAAGCGGCTTGAACTCGAGACCAAGCGTCCATTGTTCCGGCGCACGACGCGCAGCGTTGCGCTGACCGATGACGGCGAGATGTTGCTCGGCGACGCGCGTCGCCTGCTGCAACTCGAAGAGGCTGCCCGTCTCCGCCTGGCGGCGCCACGCCTGGCTGGCACGGTGCGTCTCGGTGTGGTCGAGGAGGTCGCTGGCGGCACGCTGCCGTCCGCCCTCGGTCGCTTCGCCACGCTCCATCCCGGCGTGAAGCTCGAGGTGCAGATCGGCGTCAGCGCGGACTTGATCGCGCAGCTCAATGCAGGACGGCTCGATGTGGTGTTCGCCAAGCGCCCGCTCGGAACGTCGAAAGGCCGCCTGGTGTGGCGCGAACCGCTGGTCTGGGTCGCCGCCGACACGTTCGATCTCATCCCCGGCGCAGCGCTGCCGCTGGCGCTCTATCGCGAGCGGTCTGTTTCACGCGACGCAGCGCTCGCCGCGCTCCAGGACAGCGAACTCACCTGGGAGATCGTCTACACCAGCCCCAGCCTGACGGGCGTGCGCGCGGCGGCGCTTGCGGGTCTCGCCATTACGCCGCTTCCGGCGAGCGCAGTCATCGCCGGCTTGCGCATTCTCGATGCCGAGGAAGGCCTGCCGCGTCTACCCGATCTCGAGTTCGCCATTTACGAAAAAGCCAAGCCCGACAACGCCGCAGCGACGCTCGCCGCCACACTGCTGGCGCTCGCACAAGGTCCATCGCGCCCGACGATTTGATACGGCCAAGCCGCGCGCAGAATCAGAGGCTTGCCAGCGGAAAGCCGCGGCGTGTCGAAATCCGAAGCTAATCGCCCGCTGAGATCATGGCTGCGGCCTTGTCGGCGGGGTGCGAGCGACGGGTCACATGGTCGATGAAGGCGCGCAGCTTCGGCAACACCTGACGTCTGCCTGAGTGGTACAGAAAAATCCCAGGCGTCGTGACGGCGAAGGGCGTCAGCAGCGCTTGCAGTCGGCCGCCGGCAATTGTCGCTTCGGCGACCGGGCCGGGCACCTGCGCCAGTCCCAAACCCTCGATCGCCGCCCCGAGGAGCGTGGGATAGTCGTGCGCGATTAGCGGCCCGGAGACGACCGCCTCAATCGTCTTGTCGCCGTCGGCAAAGAGCCAGAGCGCGAGCGACCCGTTCGCGCGGCGCAGGCGCAGGCAGGCGTGATCACGCAGATCGTCGATCCGCTCCGGCCGTTTCCGTTGGCCCAGATAGTCGGGGCTGCCGACGACCACGAACGGGAACGGCCTCGTCAGCCGCACGACGACCATGTCCGGCGCGATGAACTGGCCAAGACGGATCCCGGCGTCGAAGCCGCCGGCCACGATATCCACCATCTCGTCGCTTGCCGCGATCTCCAGTTCGATCTCGGGGTAGGCCTGGCAGAACGAGGCGATCACCGGCTCCAGGATCAGCGGGACGACCGCCCGTGGAACGGCGAGGCGCAAGAGTCCGGCGGGACGTCGCCCCAGATCGCGCGCAGCCTCGGCGGCGGCGACAAGCTCGTCAAAGGCGGGGCCGGCGCGTTCGAAGAAGCGCTGGCCGGCCTCGGTCAGGCCGACGCTGCGCGTGGTGCGCGCCAGTAGCGCAGCGCCGACCCGCGCTTCGAGCGCCCGCACCGACTGGCTGACCGCCGAGGGCGTGACACCGAGCGCCGCCGCGGCGCGGCGAAAACTGCGGTGCCGGGTGACGCTCAGGAACGTCTCCACGCCGTCGAGCGCCCCGTGCCTGACTGTGAAGTTTTGCTTCATGGCCCATCGAGATTATCGCCGATAGTTGCCCACGGAAAGCCGCCGTATATCTGGCCACCGGATGGGGCGTCACGCCGATGCTGAGACTGAAATCCGACCCATCCAATTGAAACGGTAGCGAAATCTGGAACGCCAAAATGTCGACGGAACCCCTTTTCCTAACCCATCTCGTCCTGGGCTATGTCGCGTGGCTGCTCTGCTTTGGCGCGTACATCCTGCCCTGGTTCAAGTCGATGGACCGGGTCCAGGCGCACCGCGTCATCGCGACTCTGCACAGCTTCCGGTTCTTCGGCCTCGTCTTCATCCTTCCGGGCGTCGTCAGCCCCAACCTACCCGGCAGCTTCGCCACCTTCGCCGCCTATGGCGACTTCGCAACTGGCCTGTTGGCCATGCTGGCGCTCCTCACGGTCAGGATACGCCCGGTCTTCTGGCTGTTCGTCGGCGCCTTCAACATCGTGGGGTTTACCGACCTCGTCCTCGACTACTATCACGCCATCCAGGTCGGCCTTCCGGCGCGAGCGGGGGAGTTGGGCGCTGCATACGCGATCCCGATCATCTACGTGCCTCTGCTGATGATCACCCACGTCGCCGCCCTCTACTTTCTGACCCGCGCCCAGCCTAAGGCGGCTCCAGCCCTCGCCGGGGCCTGAGTGGGCCTGAGTGGGCCTAAGTGGGCGTGGGTCGTCAGACGATACCGAGGCGTTGGTAGATCGGCCGTTTCTCGGTTTCGAAGGCCTTCAGGCGCGTGACCATCTCGGCCTCATGCGCCGCCTGATCGGTCAGGGACTCGCCGTCCTTGATGAGGCGCGATCCGCTGGCGGACATCAGGTCCCAGCTTCGTCGGGCCAGCGCCTGGTGGTCCGCTGCCTCGTCGCCGGCCGCGCTCAGCGCCAGGAGGTCGGTGAAACCGACCTTGACGCCGGCGCCGATCGCCGGAGCCGCAAGGTGCGTGGGCGCGTTTTCAAAGGCGCGTTCCAGAAGGACACGGTTGAAGCTCCTGGCCGCGTCGGCGGCGGCGTCGCCCGGCGCCAGCGGATGGATCGCGCCGGCGCTGATCAGCAGACCGAGGCCCTTCATCAGCAGGCCCTCAGCGCCCTTGGCGAAGGGCGCCAGGCGGGCGAGGTCGCCGTAGCTGCGCGGCCCATCGGCGAGCGCCTCGACGATGGCGCCATAGGCGACCGGATCGCCCTTCAGCGAGCCGATGGGGACCTGGAACTCGAACTTCACCTGGCCGGGCGGCGTCATCAGGCCAAAGCGCACCCGGTCCAGCAGGGCCGCGCGTTCGCCCGGGCTGAGCGCGTTCGGTCCGCGCACAAACACATTGGTGCGGAAGCGCCGGGGGGTGGCGTAGTCCAGCAGGGTCTCACGCCAGACAGGGTCGCTCTCGGCCTGGATGAGGTCCTGAAGCGGCTGCGGCGCCGCCAGGCCGATCAGGTCGTCCGCCAGGTGCGCCGACGCCGCGAAGGTCAGGCGCGCGCCCTCCAGCTCGCGGGCCACGTCAGCGTGGTAGAGCGGGTGGAAGTGGTCGTTCATGTACTCGTGGATCAGGTAGGCCGGATCGCCCTTCAGCGCGACTTCGATCAGCCCTTTGACCTGAGAGGATGCGCCCAAGGCGCGGGCGTCGCGCGCGATCAGGTCCTTGGCGAGGCGGAAGGCGTCGACCGCACGCGTCTCCGGCGGCCCGACCGTGCGGTCGAAACGAGCCTTCACGAACTGGCGCAGGGGCATGAGCGGCGCCCAGGCGGGCAAGGTGTTGTAGGAGACCATGACCAGGCCGCCGGGCTTCAGGTGGCGGTCCAGGATGCGGACGATGAGGGCTCGGTTTTCCGGGCTGACCCAGCTCAGGACGCCGTGCAGGGCGATCACGTCACAGCGCGGAATGCGGCCTTCCGGCAGGCCGAGGACCTGTGAGAAGCTGAGGTCGTCGAAACTGACGTTGGCGAGACCGGCCGTGCGGGCGAGCTGCTGCGCATTGGCGATCTGGCCCGGGTGGAAGTCGATCCCCCAGAACTGCATCGTCGGATTCGCGGCGGCGAGCAGGTTCAGTCCGAAGCCCTGGCCGCAGCCCAGTTCCAGATAGGTCGACCCGGGCCCAAGCGCCGGCGGCCGGATCCGCTGGCGCAGGCAGGCGAAGGCCATCAGGCCCGGCGCCATGTGGGAGAAGAACTTCCGGGTGTACTGGACGTCCGTGAAATAGCCGTCCGACCAAGCGGCCATGTCGCCTCCCAAACCCCGTGCGGACCAACCATCCGACGGCGGTCCCTCGGTGCGCAAGCCGCAATCGCCTCGATCATCCCGGCCGGCGCCCATCGTCGTCATGGGCGACCCGCGCTAGTCCCAGCGGTTGGCGTTCTTCGGGAAGCCGGGACGCTGCACGCGTACGACGCAGAAGCGCTGGGCGGTGGGCGCCTGCATCACCACCCAGCGCTCGAGACGGTTCACGACGGTGGCGCCGAGCTGCTGCAGACGCGCGACTTCGGCCGCGATGTCGTCGGTCTCGATGTCCAGGTGGACGCGGCTGTCGTGGTCCACGCGCTGAATCTGCACGATGGGCTCATCCGGCGGGGTGTCCAGCATGCGGTAATCGCCGCGCGTGCCCGGATGGTCGCTGTCCACGGGCCGACCCAGGGCCTCGCCCCAAAAGCGGGCGGCCTCGTCCACATCGTCGGTCTTGCAGTCGATCAGCACCGCGCAGAGGCGAGAGTGGTGCATATCGAGGCTCTCCGTCGAAGGCGTGGAACCAGGTTGAGAGCTTCAGGGATAGCGAGGCGGGGCGAGCCGCGCCACTGCGCTGCTGCCCGGTGACCTGGCAAACGCATTAGTGTTGACTCATCAATTAGCGACGGCTAATTTATCGGCATGAGTGAAGCCCCCGCCATCAACGCCGTCATGCGCACACTCGCCGACCCCACGCGGCGAGCCGTGTTCGAGCGGGTCGTCAGCTCCGACGAGATCACCGTGGCCGAGCTGACGAGGGGCAGCGGCGTGACCCAGGGCGCCATCTCCCAACACCTCAAGTCCTTGAAGCTGGCCGGCCTGGTGGCCGAGCGCCCCGAGGGCCGCAACGTCTATTACCGCGCCCAGCCCGAGGGCCTCGAGCCGCTCGTCGACTGGATGAGCCACTACGCCGTGTTCTGGAGCGCCCGGCTCGCCAACCTCAGAACCCTCCTGGAGGAGATCGATCCATGACCCAAGCCGCCCTTGTGGCCGACAGCCACGACATCGTCGTGGACGAGGTGTTTCCGCACGCGCCAGAGGTGGTGTGGAAGACGCTGACCACGCCCGAACTGATGGCCCGCTGGCTCTCGATGACGCCGACCGGTTTTGAACCGAGGCAGGGCAATCGCTTCACCTATCAGACCACGCCGGCCGGCGAGTGGGACGGCGTCATCCACTGTGAAGTCCTGGAGGTGATCCCGAACGAACGCCTCGTCTACACATGGAAGGGTGGGCACGAGGCCAACGTCGGCTACGGCTCGCGCCTGGAGACCGCGGTCACCTGGACGTTGTCCAAGGTCGCGATCGGGACGCGCCTGCGGCTCGTCCACTGCGGCTTCGTGCGACCGAAGAACGACGCGGCCTTCAAGACCATGAGCGTCGGTTGGACGAAGGTCGTCGAAAAGATCGACGCCATCGCCGCGGAACAGAACTGACGCCGAGGCGGCCGGTTGTACGCCGGATCTGGCGGCCCAATCGAAGCCTGCCGCCGCACTCGACAGGTAACCCAGCGATGAGGAGATCAACTGTGCAGACATCGTCTAACACCGGCCGCCGTGGCGGAGCGTCCTCCATGCGCACGCCGCCGATCGTGCCCCCGCAAGCGTGGGACGCTGCGCGCGAGCAGATGCTCGTGAAGGAGAAGGCCTTTACCCACGCCCGCGACGCGCTGGCCGCCGAGCGTCGCCGGATGCCGTGGATGGCCGTGGAGAAGGCCTACGAATTCGACGGGCCCCAGGGCAGGGCAAGTCTTCTCGACCTGTTCGACGGCCGCCGTCAGCTGATCGTCTACCGCGCCTTCTTCGAGCCCGGGGTGTTCGGCTGGCCCGACCACGCCTGCCGTGGCTGCTCTCTGGGGGCGGACCAGGTCTCCAACCTCGCCCATCTCAATGCCCGCGACACCACGCTCGCATACGTCTCGCGGGCGCCACAGGCGGACATCGCGCGCCTGAAGGCCCGGATGGGCTGGGAGCACATCCCCTGGCTCAGCATCACCGACAGCTTCGATGCCGACTTCGGCGTCGATGAGTGGCACGGCCATAACGTCTTCTACCGCGACGACCAGGACCGGATCTTCCGGACCTACTTCATCAACAACCGCGGCGACGAGGCGATGGGGACGGTCTGGAGCTACCTCGATCTCACCGCGCTTGGCCGCCAGGAAGTCTGGGAGGACTCGCCGGAGGGCTATCCCCAGACGCCGACGTACAAATGGTGGAACTGGCACGACAACTACGAGGCCGAGGCCACGCCCGACAAGACGTGAGTGGAGGTGTCGGGCGCCGGTGAGAAGGCGTTCCGCGATGAAAGCGCCAAGGCATGAGCGGGGTCTGCGCCGGCGGGGCGGACAGCGCTGCGATCCATCGGACCGCCGCGCTCGGCCCGGTCGACTGGCCAGGCCTCGCAGCCGCACCGACCTTCGCCATGATGGCGCTGCTTACGAGCGCTACTGGGGGCGACGACCTCAGTAGGCTCTGCGGGCCCGCGCATGACCTCCCGCTGCTGGGCGGCATGGCTCCGATGTACATGCTGATGAGCGCCTTCCACTCGACGCCATGGCTGAAGCTGATCGCCCGCCGGGGAAGCGCCGCCAAGCGGTCCTGATCCGGGCGCGATGCAGCTTGATCCAGCCCCGCCGAAGTTCGACAAGACGCCGCCGGCTGAACCCGGCGCCATCGCGTGGGAGTGAACGGCCTCGCCGGAACACAAGGTCTTCTTCGCGTTGCTGCCGGACGATGAGGCGGCTGATCGCATCGTCCGCCTGGCCGCGGACCTGCGCCGGCGGCATGGCCTCAAAGGCGCGATCACGCCGGCGGCGCGTCTGCACATGTCGCTGAATTTCGTCGGGACGTTCCGGGGGCCACCGACAAGATCGGTCATGGAGAAGGCCGCCTCGCTTGCGGCCAAGGTCGCCTCGCGATCCTTCGCCGTCACGCTGAATCACGTCGAGAGCTGGAAAGGCGATTCCCACCCGCTGGTCCTCCTGGGCGACGACGGCGTGATCGGCGTCCAGCTACTCCATGCGGCAATCCACAAGGCGCTTGTCGCGGGGACCATGGCGCCGCGTCGCGAACCCGAGATCTGGCCGCACGTGAGCCTGCTCTGGGACAAGGCGGGGCCGCCTAAGGCATTCGTCGACCCGATCAACTGGACCGCGCGGGAATTTGTTCTGCTGGACAGCCCCTATGGTGAAGGTCGGCACGAGGTGCTTGGCCGTTGGCCGCTGAACGACTGACCCTGGGCGTTTCAACCGGGGCTATGCGGAGCCGCTACAGGTGTTAGCCTCTGTGCGCGCTCACAGGTTGGGGGGCGGGCTTTCAGGGGCGGAGTCATGATCCTCGGCATGTCTGTGGAAATGTTCACGGTGCTTCACGTGGTCATCAGTGTCGCGGCGATCCTTTCGGGCCTTGTCATGGTCGCCGCGATGATCGCCAGCGTCACGCGCGACGGGGGCCTGGTCGCGTTCTTCCTGCTCACCACGATCCTGACCAGCGTCACGGGGTTCTTCTTCCACTCCAAGGCCATCGGTCCGCCACATATCGTCGGCGTGATCTCGCTGGTGGTCCTGGCCGTGGCGCTTGTCGCCATCTACGGCCGTCGGCTCGAGGGGATTTGGCGCGGGACCTTCGTGATCACCGCGATCCTCGCGCTGTACCTCAACTGCTTCGTTCTGGTGGTGCAGGTTTTCCAGAAGATCCCATCCGTGAACGCTTTCGCACCGACAGGAACGGAGCCGCCGTTCGTCGCCGCGCAGGGCGTGACCTTGCTGCTGTTCCTCGGTCTCGGGTTTGTGGCGTTCCGGCGCTATCGGCCTCCGGTGGTTCAGCGTTACCAACCTCAGCCCTAGAGCCCGCATGAGCGTGACGATCCACGGCATCAAGGCCTGCGACACCATGAAGAAGGCGCGCGACTGGCTGGACGGCCACGGCGTCGCCTATGGCTTTCACGACTACAAGGCCGTCGGTGTCGAGCGCGCAACGCTGGAGGCCTGGGCGCGGCAGGTCGGTTGGGAGACGCTGCTCAACCGCTCGGGCACGACCTTCCGAAAGCTGCCCGAGACCGGCAAGACGGGGCTGAACGAGGCCAAGGCCGTCGACCTGATGCTGGCCCAGCCTTCGATGATCAAACGGCCGGTGCTCGATGTGGACGGCAAGCTGATCGTTGGGTTCAAGCCGGAGGCGTACGCGGCCGCCTTCAGCTGAGGATGTTGCCGCGCGCTGTAGCGCGATCTAGGCTCGGGCAATCGAGGAGGCGCGAGCGCCATGTGTGAGTTCAATCGACTGAGGCCGTAGGCGGCAGGGCTCAAGCCCGCCGACCTTCCAGAGAACCGGCTGCGCGGACGCGCAGCCGGCCCGCTTCAGCGATTGGAATTCACATGCCCAAATCCCAAGATGGCGCGCCACCGCGCCGACCCACGCCCTTCGCCGACCTCAACGCCGTCCTCGCCCACTTGCTGGAGAACGCCCGGCGCCTGCTCGGCGACAACTTCGTCGGCGCCTATCTTCAAGGCTCCTTCGCCGTCGGCGACGCCACGGAGTTCAGCGACTGCGACTTCATCATCGTCACGGCGCGGGACATCACGCCCGAAGAGTTGCCGGCCTTCCAGGCGCTGCACGCCGGCATCCACGAACTGCCCTATCCCTATTGGCGCACCGGACTGGAAGGCTCCTATGCGCCCGCGGCGATCCTGCGGCGCTGGTCGACGGAGCCGCGCGATCCGCCCGGCGAGCCCAGGCCGGCAGGATGGGGCGACCCCGGCATGTCGGGCGCGCCGGCCAAGGCCTATCCGTTCTGGTATCTGGACCATGGCGGCAGGGCGCTGGTCCGTTCGGAGCACGACAACACCCAGGTGGTCCGCTGGTGCCTGCGCGAGAAGGGCGTGGTGCTCGCCGGTCCTCATCCGCACGAGCTGATCGATCCGGTTCCGCCGGCGGCGCTACGGGCCGAGGTGCGCGGCACGATGGACCTGGTGCTGTCCCTGAACCTCGAGCCGATGCACCTGGTGGCCTGGCAGGCCTTCTGGGTCGGGCTCTTCTGCCGGATGCTGCATACCCTCGCCACCGGCGCGGTCTGGTCGAAGAAGGCCAGCATGGCCTGGGCGCAAGGCGCGCTCGACCCGCAGTGGCAGGGCCTGATCGCCCGCGCGGCCGCGGTGCGCAAAGGCGACGACGCCCAGGCCGGCGCGCCTGCCGATCCGGCGGACGTCGAGGCCACCCGCCTCTTTGCCCACTACGCCGTGGGCTATGCCGACAAGGCCGAGCGGGCCCGCGAGATCCTGGAGCGGCGGCTGACGGAGAAGCGGCCGGGGAATGGATTTCGGCCGGGCAGGGCCGGGGGGCCGCCCCTCGCCGGGGGGCGGCCGAGCGCCGGGAAGCTCACGCCGCCCCCAAACCGGCCGGGCGGGCGCGGACGGCGTGGCTAGTGTGCTGGATTGGCGGATGTATCAGCGCGTAACGTCGCCTGCATCCAACTGCGCCGTCGGCGGTGACTAGGGGTGGAAGAACGGCAGGGACGCCCAGCCGGCATAAGGTTCAGGAGCGTTGCTCATGGAAGACATTTTCCGCAGCTACTGGTGGCTGCTGTTCCCGATCGGCTTCTTCGTCTTCGGGGCCTGGGATCGCTGGCTGGCCTATCGGCGCAGCCGCGATCATCTGGATCTGATCAAGACCTATGCCGATCAGGGCAAGGAGCCGCCGCCCGAGCTGGTGAAGGCGGTGCGCGACGATGCGCCACTGGACGGTGATCCGCGCTATGGCGGCTACGGCTATGGCTACGGCATGCACCCGCGCCATCTGCGGCGCATGTACCGCTACCAGTACCGCTGGAGCCCTTACTGGCAGTGGCGCACGGTGTTCATCACCGGCGCGGTGGCCGCCGGGTTCTGGTTCGCCGCCGAGTACGCCGACTTCCCCGGCACGGAAGCTCCGTTTCGGCTGGTGGCGATCATCATGACCTTTGTCTGCGCCGGGCATCTGATCGCGGCGGTGTTTTCGAGCATGTTCCGGGGTCGATGAGCCCGGCCAGCCTGGACGAGGCGCTCGTCGCCGCCGCCCAGGCGGGATCGAGCGAGGCCTTTTCGCGGCTCGTGGAGCGGCATCAGCAGGCGCTGCGCGCCTTCCTGCGCCGGGCCTGCGGGAACTGGGCCCAGGCCGACGACCTCGCGCAGGAGACCTTCCTCGCCGCCTGGTCGCGGATCGAGCGCCTGAAAGCCGGCGCCAGCGTGCGGGCCTGGCTCTGCGGCATCGGCTACAACAAGCACCTGAGCGCGGTGCGTTCAGGAGCCCGCGACCGGGCTCGCGAAGCCAGCTACGAAGCCGACCACGAGGTCGCGCGCGGCGCGGACACGGCAGACAGGATGGCGCTCGAGGCGGCGATGAGCGATCTTCCGGCGGAACAGCGGGCGTGTGTCGCGCTTTGCCTGGCCGCCGACTTCAGCCACGCCGAGGCCTCGGAGGCGCTGAGTCTGCCGCTGGGCACGGTGAAGTCACATGTAACGCGGGGCCGTGCGCGGCTCCTGCAGGCGTTGGGAGGACCTGATGGGCAATGACGATCGGTTGAAGGCCCTGTTTGCCTACGACGAGCCGCCGGCGCGCGATCCGGCCTTTTCGACGGCGGTGATGGAAGAGCTCGTGCGCCGCCGGTTCCTGACGGACGTCGCCGTGCTGAGCGGGGTGAGTGCGCTGGGCGGAACGGCCCTCTGGGCGCTTTGGCCCAGCCTCCAGCCCGTCGTGGTGGCGGTCGCCCAGGGCCTGGCGCCGGCGATCGTCGCAGGCGCCCTGGCGCTGGGCGCGGCGGTGGTGTTCAGCGGCCGACGCCCGGCCGCGCTCCTGGGCTTTGAAACCTAACGAACATTTCACCCACCCATCTGCATCCGTTGACCTGAGCCCAAGCCTCTTCCTCATCAGAGACGGGCCAATCCGGTCCGCATCATCTGAGAGAGAGGAGTGACCCGATGGACGGCATCCTAGTCCCCATCAGTTTTTTCGTGATGATCGCCGCGATCGTCATCGTGCCCCGCTATTTCCGCAGCATGGAACGCCAGAAGATGGCGGAAACCCTGCGCACGGCGATCGAGAAGGGCCAGCCGATGCCGACTGAGGTCATCGAGGCCATGTCGTCCAATGTGAAGCTGCCGCCGTCGCCGGCGCGCGACCTGCGCGTCGGCCTGATCTGGATGGGCGTCGCCGTGGGTTTCGCCGCGCTCGGCCTGGCGGTCAGCTTCGAGGAACCGGACGCGCTGTTGCCGATGCTCGGCTGCGCAGCCTTCCCGGGCTTCATCGGCCTGGCGTTCATCGTCATGTCCTTCGTCGCCCGAGACCGGAAATAGGCTGGCTAGCCGGGGGATCAGCCCATGCCGGGCTCAAGACACTCTAGGTTCGCCAGCCTGCACGACGTGGAGCTTTGCACCCACGCGGCGACCGGTGAACGACGCGCCTTCGGAGAGTTGGTGAGACGCCACGGATCGTCCGTGCGCGGACTGCTGCGCCGGATGGGGGCGCAAGGCGCCGAGGCCGACGACGTGGCCCAGGACGCCTTCCTGGCCGCTTTCGAGCGCATCGCCGAATTCCGCGGCGAGGGAACGTTCGCCGGCTGGGTGAAGCGTATCGCGGCCAGGGCGTATCTGCGCCGCCTACAGAAGGAACGCAGGATCGGCGCGATCACCGCCGAACAAGTCGATGTCGATGCGGAGGGCGCCGGGGGCGACGCCGAGGGCCGGATCGACCTGGACGAGGCGCTCAAGGTGCTGGGTCCGGCCGAACGCATCTGCGTCACCATGTGCTTCGGCGCAGGGTTGTCGCACCAGGAAGCGGCGGATGCCTTGAACCTGCCACTTGGAACGGTCAAATCGCATGTCAAACGTGGTCTGGATAAGCTCAGAACGCGACTGGCGCCGGCCGACGGCGTCGCTTTGGAAGGGAGGCGCGGCAATGGCTGAGGTCGAATTCGAACGCCGCCTGGAACGCCTCTTCGGCGAGGCCGGCGAGTTGCCCGACGCGGCGCAGTTCGCCGAGCGCGTGGAGCGGCGGCTGGACGCGGGCTGGACGGCCCGGCGCTGGCTGATCGGCGCCGCGGGCGTGGTCGGCGGCGTGATCGGGGCAAGCCAACTGATGATGTCCAACGTGGTGCAGCGGGTCGAGACCGCCGAGGATTCGGCGCGGTTGCTGTCCACCGGCCTGACGCATATGACGCCACGCACGGACTGGATGGCGGCGGTTTCCAGCGGCGGCAGCGTCGTCTGGATCGCAGCGGCCATGGCGGTCTTGATGATGGGCTTCGTGCTGACCCGGGTGATCGGAGAAATCTAGTTTTGTCGTCACATCGTAAAGACACCGGCCGGCGGCTCGCCGCGCCGGACATCACCGGGCGTAAGGGCAAGACGCCCATCGTCTGCCTCACCGCCTATACGGCGCCGATGGCGGAGCTGCTCGACGAGCATTGCGATCTCCTGCTGGTCGGTGATTCCGTCGGCATGGTCGTGCACGGCCTGCCCAATACCGTCGGCGTCACGCTTGAGATGATGATCCTGCACGGCCAGGCGGTGATGCGCGGCTCGAAGGCCGCCCTCGTGGTGGTGGACATGCCGTTCGGGTCCTACGAGGGCTCGGCCGAGGTGGCCTACGCCAACGCCGCCCGCATCATGAAAGAGACCGGCGCCCAGGCCGTGAAGGTCGAGGCCGGTCCGGCCGTGGTCGCCAACATCCAATACCTCGTCGCACGCGGCATCCCGGTGATGGGTCACGTGGGCCTGCGTCCGCAGGCCGTGCTGGTGGACGGCGGCTTCAAGGCCAAGGGCAAGGGGCTCGATGAGCGCCGGCAGATCCTGGAGGACGCCCGCGCCACCGAAGAAGCCGGCGCCTTCGCCATCGTCGTCGAAGGCGTCGCCGAGGGCCTGGCCCGGGAAATCACCGCCGCCCTGGCGATTCCCAGCATCGGCATCGGCGCGTCGGCCGGTTGCGACGGCCAGATCCTGGTCACCGACGACATGCTGGGCCTGTTCGACTGGACGCCCAAGTTCGTGCGGCGCTATGCCGACCTGCGCGGCGAGATCAGCCGCGCGGTGGGCGACTATGCCGAGGACGTCCGGGCCCGGCGTTTCCCGGGGCCTGCGGAAATCTATTTCGCCAAGGCGGGATGATTGCGGCGCAGGGCCGTGCGCTATAGGTTCCCGCCCTCGAAAGCCGCCACCTGAATTTGAAGTCCGGAGTCCCGATTGACCGATCTGTTTGACGAGGTCGAGGAGCAGCTACGCTCCGACCGCTACCGGACGCTCGCGCGCAAGGCGCTGCCGTGGATCCTGGCCCTCCTGGCGGCGGGCCTGTTGGCGTTCCTGGCGGTCTGGGGCTGGCAACGTTATCGCGAGCAGGTCGCGAACAAGGCCTCCGAGGAGTACGGCGTCGCGCTCGAAGCGTTGGCCAAGGGCGACCAGGCCCAGGCCGAAAAGCTGTGGACCGAGGTCTCCAAATCCCCGGCCAAGGCCTACAAATCGCTTTCCCTGATGCAGCTTGGCGCGCTCAAGATCGCCGCCGACAAGCCGAAGGACGCCGTGGCCCTGTTCGATCAGGCCGCCGCCGCCGCGCCTGACGACCTGCTGGGCGACGCCGCGCGCCTCAAATCCGCCTTTGCCGTACTGGACACCGCCCCCTTCAAGGATGTGGAGGCGCGTTTGACGCCGCTTATGCAGGACGGCCATCCCTATCGGGTGCAGGCGCGCGAGGCGATGGCCTTCGCCAAGCTGATGGCCGGCAACACGACGGGCGCGCGCAGCGATTTCGTGGTGATCGCGCAATCGCTGGACGCCCCCGAGGGCGCCCGCCAACGGGCCAACGCCGCCAAGGACCTGATCGATTCGGGGTCCGCCAAGTCGGTGGCCGCCGCGGCCAAAGCCGCCGCGACGCTGCCGCCGCCGACGCCCGTCGCGCCCGGCGGCGTGCCGGAAGGCCTCGTGCTCCCGCCGCAACAAGCCCCCGGACCTCAATGACGTCGAGCCGTAAGAGTCTCCTAGCCGTCCTCGTTGTCGTCGCGCTGGGCGCGAGCGGCTGCGCGACGATGGAGCGCATCAATCCGTTCAAGGGCAAGGAAGCCAAGGAGGTCGCCAGCGAAGGCGAGCGCATCTCCATCATCTCGGCTGACCAGAAGCTCGAGCCGGCGGAAGCACTGAAGGGCGTAGACTTCTTCCTGCCCAATCCGGCGCCCATCGCCGAGTGGCCGCTCCCGGGCGGCACCGCCGAGCAATCGGTCGAGAACGTCGACGCCGCGCCGAACCTCGCCATCGCCTGGCGTAAGAGCGTCGGCGAGGGCTCGAAGGGCGCCGAGAATGTCATCGGGTCGCCGGTGGCGGCCGCGGGCAAGGTCTTCACCTTGGACGGCGCCGCCATGGTCACGGCGCGCGACGCGCAATCCGGCGCCGAGATCTGGAAGACCAGCATCCGGCCGAGCGACAACAAGCGCGACCGTGAGGCGGGCGGCGGTGGCCTGGCCTTCGCCGGCGGCAAGCTCTACGTGACCTCGGGCTTCCGCCTGGTCGCCCAACTCGACGCCGGCACCGGCGCGGTGGGTTGGCGCACGCGGACCGAACAGCCGATCCACGGCGCCCCCAACGTGGCCGGCGGCCGCGTCTACGCCGTGGCGCTCGACAACACGCTGCTGACCTTCGACGCCAACTCCGGCGCGGCCGGCTGGACCTACCAGGCGCTGTCGGAATCGGCCCGCATCCTGGCGGCCTCCAGCCCGGCGATTTCTGGCGACACGGTGGTGGCGTCCTTCGGTTCCGGCGAACTGGTCGCTCTGCGCACGGCGAACGGCAACGACCTCTGGAACGAGGCGCTGTCGCGGGCCAGCCGGACCAGCGCGCTCTCCGAGATCCGCGACATCCCGGGCCGCCCGGTGATCTACCAGGGCGACGTCTTCGCGGTGAGCCATTCCGGCGTCTTCGCAGCGACCGACCTGCGCACCGGCCAGGCGCGCTGGAGCCTGCCGGTGGTGGGCATCACCTCGCCCTGGGCGGCCGGCGACGTCGTCTATGTGGTCGCCAAGGACGGCCTGGTGGTCTGCGCGGCGCGCGAGAGCGGCCAGATCTATTGGACGCGCGACCTCAACGCCGGCGTGAAGGCCGGCAAGAGCAGCGGCGGCGGGTTCTGGAGCAAGATGCCCAAGTTCGGCTCGAAGAAGTCCCTCAAGCCGATCTGGTCGAGCCCGCTGATGGCCAACAACCGGTTGATCATGGTCGGATCGAGCGGCGAACTGGTGGCCCTCAACGCCAAGACAGGTGAAGTCCAGCGTCGGATGAGCCTCGGCGAGCCGGCCATGCTGGCGCCCATCGCAGCGGGGAACACCATCTATGTGCTCACCGACACGGCGCAACTGATCGCGCTTCGGTAGCGGACGCGCTACAGACGCAAGCTATGGCGCTGAAACTCGCGATCGTCGGGCGACCCAACGTGGGCAAGTCCACGCTGTTCAATCGGCTGGCCGGCCGCAAGCTGGCCATTGTCGATGACCAGCCGGGGGTGACCCGAGACCGGCGCTTCGGCACCGGGAGGCTGGGCGACCTCGACCTGGAGCTGATCGACACCGCCGGCTTCGAGGACGTCACCGACGAGAGCCTGGAGGCGCGGATGCGCGCCCAGACCGAGCTGGCCATCGACGAGGCCGACGTCGCGCTCTTCGTCATCGACAGCCGTGACGGCGTCACGCCAATGGACGAGGTGTTCGGCGAGATCCTGCGCCGACGCGACATGCCGGTGGTGGTGGCCGCCAACAAGGCCGAGGGCCGGGCCGGCGACAGCGGCATCCTCGAGGCATTCGGCCTGGGTCTTGGCGAACCCGTGCCGATCTCAGCCGAGCACGGCGAGGGCATGGCCGACCTCTACGCCGCCCTGTTGGCCGTGGCGCCCAATCAGGACGATCACGAGGACGAGGACGGCGACAAGGCGGTCAAGATCGCCATCGTCGGTCGCCCCAACGCCGGCAAGTCCACCCTGGTCAACGCGCTGATCGGCGAAGACCGCATGCTGACCGGGCCTGAAGCCGGGATCACCCGCGACGCCATCCCGGTGGACTGGACCTGGGACGAACGGGCCGTGCGCCTGGTCGACACCGCGGGCCTGCGCCGTAGGGCCAAGGTGCAGGAGAAGCTGGAAAAGCTCTCCACCCACGACTCGATCCGCGCCATCACCTTCGCTGAGATCGTCATCCTGGTGATGGACGCGACCCACCCGTTCGAGATCCAGGACCTGCAGATCGCAGACCTGGTCGAACGAGAAGGCCGTGGGCTGGTCTTCGTCCTGGCCAAGTGGGACCTGGTGGAGGACCAGCAGGCAAAGCTCGCCGAGATCACCGAGGAGGCGCAACGCCAGCTGCCGCAGGTGCGCGGCACGCCGATCATCGCGCTGTCGGCCGAGACGGGGCGCGGCCTGGATAAGCTGATGCCGGCCGTATTCAAGGTCCACAACGACTGGTCGACCAAGGTCAAGACCAAGGATCTCAACGACTGGCTGAGGATGGCCACTGAGCGCCACCCGCCGCCGGCGGTGGGTGGGCGTCGGATCAAGCCGAAATACATGGCGCAGATCAAAGCGCGGCCGCCGACCTTCGTGCTGTTCTCCAGCCGGGCGGATGAGATCCCGGAGCACTATCGCCGCTACCTGATCAACTCGATCCGCGAGAGCTTCGACCTGCCGGGTGTGCCGATCCGGGTGACGGTGAAGTCGAACAAGAATCCCTACGCCGCTGGCGAGGAGAAGGCCGGGCAGGGCTCGGCGCGAGCGCCGTTCGGCATGCCCGAAGGCGGGCTGCCGACCACCGGTCTGAAGGCCAAGCGCCGCACCGCCGCGTCCGCCAAGGCCAAGGCCGGCGCGACGGGCAAGCCGAAGCCGCATGGCAAGGCGAAGCCCGCAGGTCCCAAGGCCAAGGTCGGCAATCCGCGGGGCCGCGCGCAGAAGCTCCTGCGCCCCGGCGTCAAGCCGAAGCGAGCGTCCCGGCCGGCGCCGAGCGGTCGAAGACCACGTTAGCCTGCGGCAAGCCCAGGTCGGCGGCCTGCGCGAGCTGAACGATCAGCGGCCCGATCTCCGACGGATCGGGGATGGTCATCGGGTCCTCGCCCGGCATCGCCTCGGCGCGCATTTTCGTACGCATGACGCCGGGGTCCAGCAGCACGGCGCGAATCTTGGTCTGCTCCAGTTCGTCGGCCCAGGTGCGGACCAAGTGCTCCATGCCCGCCTTGGTGACGCCGTAGGGGCCCCAGAAGGCCTTGGGACGCGCCACGCGGCCGGTGGTGAGGAAGATGGCCCGCCCGGCGTCTGACGCCCGCAGCAACGGCTCCGTCGTGCGGATCAGCCGGTAGGCCGCGGTGAGGTTGACGCTCACCACCCGATCCCAGTGCTTCGGCTCGATGTGCGACACGGGCGTCATGGGTCCCAGGATCGCCGCGGCATGGACCAGGATGTCGAGGCGGCCGAACCGCTGGTGCAGCGCCAGGCCGAGTTGATCCAGGCCGTCGCCCTCGGTGATGTCGAGCGGCACGAGAGTCGCCGACTGGCCGGAGACCTTGCGGATCTCGTCGTCGAGCTCCTCGAGGCCGCCCTGGGTTCGGGCCACGGCGACCACATGGGCGCCGGCTCCGGCAAGCGCGATGGCGGCGGCGCGGCCGATGCCGCGGCTGGCGCCGGTGACGAGGGCGATTTTGTCGGTAAGCGGTGGGGACATGGGGCGGGTGTCTAGCGCGCCTCGCTGCCGGAGTCAGGCCCCTAGTCGGGTCGCTTCGCATAGCGCTGGGCGATCACCGCGCAGGCCATGAGCTGGATCTGGTGGAACAGCATCAGCGGCAGGAGGACGAGGCCCGCCGTCGCCGCCGGGAAGAGGACGCCGGCCATGGGCACGCCGCTCGCCAGGCTCTTCTTGGACCCGCAGAAGACGGCGGCGATCTGGTCGGGCGTGGAGAAACGCAGGGACCTCGCGGTGAACCAGGTGGCGGCCAGCACCGTGGCCAGCAGGCCGGCGCAGAGGACCAGCAGCCTGACGAGGTCGAGCGCGCCGATCTTCGACCAGACTCCCTCGACGACGGCGCTGGAGAAGGCGGTGTACACCACCAGCAGGATCGAGCCCCGGTCGACGAACGACAGCAGCTTCGAGCGCGCCGCCACCCAGCCGCCGATCCAGCGGCGGAGCACCTGGCCGGCCACGAACGGGACCAGGAGCTGCAGGACGATGGTCTCGGCCGACGAGGCGGAGACCGCGCCCTGGGCATGCAGCAGCAGGCCCACCAGCACCGGCGTGAGCAGGATGCCCAGCAGGTTCGAGGCCGAGGCCGCGGCGACGGCCGCCGGAACGTTGCCCCTGGCGATCACCGTGAAGCCGATCGAGGACTGAATGGTCGAGGGCAGGCATCCCAGGAAGATGATCCCCGAGGCCAGCGCCGGCGGTGTGATCCAGGCGGGGAGGGCAGCCACCCCCAGACAGAGCAGCGGGAAGAGCACGAAGGTGGCCCCCAGCACCACCAGGTGCAGCCGCCAATGGGTCAGGCCGCTGATCACCGCCTCGCGCGGCAGCCTGGCGCCATGCAGGAAGAACACCAGGCCGATGGCGATTGTCGTCGCCCACCCGAAGGCCGGCGCGGCGGCGCCCCTGGCCGGCAGGATCGAGGCGGCGACAACCATGCCGATGATCAGCAGGAGGTAGGTGTCGACCCTCAGACGGGAGAGAATCCCGGCCTTCTTCTCGCTCACGCGTCGACCAGGAACGAGAGCTGGCGTCCCGAGACTTCGTTGCGGCCCTCGGCGATCTCGCGGTCAAGCAGGCGGGTCGGATAGTCGCCGGTGAAATAGTGGTCGGTGAACTGCGGCGTCACCGGGTCGCGGGGCGCTGAGTCCATCGCCCAGTAGAGCCCGTCGACCGAGAGGTAACCCATCGAGTCCACGCCGAGGATCTTGGCGATCTCATCGACGGAATGGTTGGCGGCCAGCAGCTTGTCGCGGTCCGGCATGTCGATGCCGTAGAAGTCCGGCCACATGATCGGCGGCGAGGCGGAGCGCAGGTGCACCTCCGCGGCGCCGGCCTCGCGCACCATCCGCACCACCCGCACCGAGTTGGTGCCGCGCACGATGCTGTCGTCGATCAGCATCACCCGCTTGCCCGCCAGCACCGAGCGGTTCGGCGAGAGCTTCATGCGCACGCTGCTCTCGCGCGTGGCCTGGGTCGGCTGGATGAAAGTGCGGCCAACATAGTGGTTTCGGATGATGCCCATCTCGAAGGGCAGGCCGGCTTCCTGCGCATAGCCGAGGGCGGCGGGGACGCCGCTGTCCGGCACGGGCACCACCACATCGGCGTCGACCCCGGTTTCCTGGGCGAGGCGGCGGCCCATGCGCTTGCGCACGTCATAGACCGAACGGCCGTTCACGACGGAGTCGGGTCTGGCGAAGTAGACGTATTCGAAGATGCAGGGGCGG
>Ga0307513_10003073_pt1 | contig 22762 bp, 18 predicted proteins | sample 15_EM_MG_FD_202174 | JGI IMG/M metagenome (GOLD analysis project Ga0307513, IMG submission 202174) | Populus trichocarpa ectomycorrhiza microbial communities from riparian zone in the Pacific Northwest, United States - 15_EM | ecosystem: Host-associated > Plants > Roots > Unclassified | place... | reverse complement strand
CAGGGTCGATATCTGCGTCCGTCGTGGTGCTCGCGGGGAGATTTGTGCTAGTCGATCCGAACCCAGGTCCGAACCCAAGTTGGCGCCAGAACGCATCCAGGTCCACGTCATCGTCCATGGCCTCATGGATTCCATTCACATCAACACCCGTTGGCGGCATGCTAATCATATCCGCTGCTTGCCCAGAACGGAACGAAGAAGCGACAGCAGGATCAACAGGCATCGCATTGATTAGATTATTAATGTGCTCGTCGACATGCGCAACTCCTTCATTAATTGCGCTGAGTTGCTGTGAAGACAGCATTAGGCCTGGCAGTTGCGGGTCGTTTGTAGGTGGGAGGATGAGGTCGTTGAGGTTCGAGATGGTTGGCTGCGAAGTTGTAGGATCCATGGCTGTAGATAAGGCGGTGGGGTCAAAGATATTATTGAACGCGTTTCCGTTGACTAGCTGTTGGTTGTTCGCCTTGTTCAGGTTCGGGTTAGAGGCCGCCGCAGCGGGGAAATACGGCCCTAGTCCCTGAAGAAGCTGTTGGATTGCAGAGGCAGACATAGCCATGTTGTTCTGCGCCTGGTGCATTTGCGTGAGCGCCATCGAATTGTCAAGCTGAGGTTGAGGTGGCAATGGCAATTGGAAGGCCTTGTTCTGCATGCCGTTCCAGAGCTGCGGGTTCATTTGTAGGAGGTTTTGGATGAGTGCTGGGTTCCATGCTGGGTTCCAAGCGTCCGGATTTGCCATAGGTCGTGCGTTCGCCGGCAAACCAGTCGAGGGCGTAGCATTGGACTGCGACTGTTGACCATTGGTGGAAGAGGACGAGGCGGGTGCAGATAGGCTTTCGTTGGGTAGTGGCACAGTATTACTCACGGATTCTATGAGCGAAGAGAAAGGACCAGGAGTTTCGACCGTTGGACTGAGGCCAGCGTAAGGAAGGGGGGCTACATCAAACCATAAGTAAGCAGACGTGAAGAAATCTGAGTTCACTCACTGGATGAAGCCGGTATATCATCACCAAGAAGTTCAATCTCTTCCAATTGTACACCATTGCTGTTGGTAGTCATTGGGGTCGATCCCTCTTGCTTTGTAGATTTGGAAGCACCAGCAGAGTCGGTGATCATCAGTCGCGGCCGAGGTACCACGCCGACGCTATCCTTCCCTGCTCCGCTAGTAACCCCCACTGCACCTCCAGGAGAGCCAGACGGGTGCTGATAGAGTGATGCAAGGAATTTGAGAATGCGGTTAATCGTATCTTGGTGCTTCCGATGCCGTTCACGAGCTTCCATCGCTTCCTGCCACAAGGCGGAATTGGACTGCTGGACTTCCTTGAGCGTTGCAGAGATTACTGCCTGATGTCGTTTGATAGCCGCTAATCCGCTAATGACCCCCTGTACATCCAGTTGACCGTTGGCTTTTCCCGTCACCGCCACTTCTCCGTTGGCAAGTTGGTCTCGCTCGCCATCCGGTCCTTCAATCGGTTCGATAGTTGCACCAGTTGAAGAAACGATTAGTGCGTTCCCCTTGTCCGGATGTTTGTGTTTCCGAGCAATGAGGCACAGCAGGTCTGGTTGGCCGCGTTGGAAATTGGGATTTGTAAACTGCCACGCTTGAGACTCTTTGCTACTCCTCATAGCACCTTGTCGGATGTGCTGTATCTTGTGGAACCCATACCTGATACATAGTCAGTGCGACTGCGACGAGTAAAGTAGAAGGCCAAGACGGGACCGGCTGCAACACGAAGGGCACCTCCAGCTTTCGAAATAAACCGACTATTGGTGGGGCAAGCGGAAGCTCCAGGCCGCGGCGCACTGTATCACATAGTGGGTGACAACAAAGACTGGCAAATACGACACTTTGTCGATGCGCCTCTAGTTCGCCGTATGCACCAGAGAGTGCAGGTTTGTGTATACAGCGGGCTACTAGCGCTAGGTGCGACGTCGCTAATCGCTGCAGAGCCAGCCGACCGTGAGATGTGCAGGCAAGCCGGAATCGACCACCTAGCGAAACACCTACGCACATGTTAAGCTGCCGTACAAAGCTTTGAACGTTCTCCGTCTTGTAAAAGTTCCCAAGTATCTCTTTGGCAAACCTGTCTTGATCCAGAACTGGAAGGACGGGGAATTAGCGCTGAGGCCTTGGGGTGAGAGCACAGATAAATGAATTGTACCGTAGAATGACCTCCCATCGTCAGCCCACTTAATGAGGTGGTCTGTGGTTGGATCGTTGACCATGCTGGAGAACAACGCAGAGTCGGGCGTCAGTTGCAGACGAGGTGCTTGAGGGGCCCATACTCACTTCCATAGTTTGGCTAAGAACTGGGGTACATTGCCCTTGATCGTCCCAGTTTCGAGGGCAAGTCCAGACGCGGCTGGGACAGTCGACGCACCTGTCCCTCCGCCACGCGTTGTCCGGTGCTGCAGTGCCTGCATTTACGACGATAGTTATGCCAGATCGTTGTGTGGACAATGTTGAAGAGGTGCCAACCAGTACGCCGGTGATAGGCTGAAGTGGCAGAGTCTAAGCACAGCACACAACAGTGAGGTAACTTTTTTGTTACCGACCAAGAAATGTAATAAATCGGGTCGTCTTCTTAGCTTTCGTCTACTGTATTACGGACATTAAATCAGCGTAGAGTGTGAAGAATGACCTTCATTTTGGGGGTGGGTAACAGTACCTAGGTCAAATGGTCAACACAAGTGGGTACCTGCCACGCTCCAGAGATCGAGAAGAAAAATTACAAGTCTCGAAGAAGTATATTATCGAGACGACAGAACAACCCGACATTAACGAGACAAATACATAGTCGCTGACCAGCTCCAGGCCGCTTGACACTCAAATCGAGTCAAAGCGCGTTGCATGGGCGTCCAAGGTACCACCGTACTCTACTCTTCTTCTAGCTGGATCCATGCATGAGCGTCGATCCACTGCGACAGGCGCGCCGACGGTGTTACTCTCACTGATCGCGCATATTCCGCGGCCCTAGTTGACGACAAAACGTGAAGAAAGGCCGCGACTGAAAGGTTCTGTGAGTGAATAGGTGATTGAGAGATTCACACAACAGCAAAAGCTGCAGGAGAGCTGCAAGACGAGCCAGAACGAGCACCTCAGAAAGCTCGAGCACCCAATTGGGGAGCAGGGGTAGGACCTAGATCCCTCATGACCTCCTCTACTGATGTTAGTACGGCTGCTTCAGGCGTACCATTTCCGTGGTTCCAGCGTCGAGGGAGGGAGGAGCACGAAAAGGCTGGGAAGGCGGTCCTGTGTAGACGCTCGGGAAGCCTTTGGTTTATGAGGCTAGTCAGGTGTTGAACCACTCGCCGAGAGTTGACCAAGGACAAGCAGGCTTCATGTTCTTCGGATACAGGACAGCATTTTGTATGGAAATCCTCGTGCTGATGAAGGCGAATCGTGAGGCAGTCGCGAAACGTCCATTCTCCCACACGACTTGCTTCATTAGGGATATTGGATGCCTGTCAGAGCCTTTACATGGCAGGCGACTACAGCGGTTAGTCGAAACATCTTAATGTAGCCTTGACCTGCTTGACAACAACGCGAAACCGCAAGCTAAGGTGTGCTGGACAAGGTATAAACCTCAAGTGGTTATACTTTCGACCCATACGAGACACGCCGTGACCCTCTGTCTAGTTCGCCGAGTCGAAGAGGTAACCAAGTTTGTTTAGCCACTTGACACCTAGCCATGTTTACCATCCCTCGATTGCCAACAAAGTTCCAGTCGCCATTCGGAATACTGGGCGATGATGAGAAGCTGCTGTTTCGTACAGCACCAAATGGCGTGTTGCGACTAGCAGCAGAAAGGGTACGTGGGTGCCTGACTTCCAACCCCCAAGCTCTCGGACTGAAGCAGTAATAGAACATTCCGCCAAGTGAAGAGTCATACTGGTTGCAAGTAAGTGGTACCGTCTTGCAATTGTGTAATACTCTGACCATTTCGGCGGTGACGCGCTAGTTTGTCCAACTTTTCGACTCGGCTTCAGATGCATTCACATTGGTTTCTCCACTTGATAGTACGAACTAATGCGCTGCCTTATTACTGACACTGACCTGATTTCTAGTCCGCCGGGCGCTCGTCGAAGCACCAGAGAACATCGTCACCCTCGTTCGGTTTCTCTGCGGGCGTCTATTTGTCCTCATGGGTGACCACACGTTCCCCAGCCAGCCCTCGATGGTCGGAATGGCTACTTCATTAATCGGAGCGTCAAGTGAACGGAATCCAACCAAAGAAGTGCTCAATTGTCTTCGGGTACTCCAACGGGTGCTGCCAGTCATATTTGAAAACGAACTACCAGATCTGGAACATGAACTTCTCTGGAAGAAAGAGGCCGTCTCATCCTCTGAACTGGCCCCCAACAGCCCAGGCAGTCCTGAGCAACCCGCACCACAATTTGTGATCGAGGACGAGGAGGAGGAAGAACCAACTACACCCGCCCCACAAACTCCGTCCCACCAGCGCAGTCGGTCGCAGGTGCTCGGTCCTTCTTTAGCGGAGAGACTTTTCAGTGCTGCGATTGACCTCCTCTTCTGCTGCGGGTTCACCTTACCCAGCAAATTCCAAATCGCCCACCACAAAATACAATATGTTATCTGGTATGACATCGCTTGTTTCTCCGCATGATTGGAACTGACAGTAGGTTAGGGAGAAAGGCATTGGTTCGACGATGGACGGTGGGCCCGCTCGCGAATTAGATGGGAATCGTACAGAAGTCCTGCGCCTCCTTCTCATCCTGATGTCTAAACAGATCTATCGGTCGCCTACCAATGTCCTCTCCCAGCCATCGTTGTACACCGCATACTTGGTACAAACCGCACCTCGTCGCCACGTCCTGACCGTCCTTTGCTCTCTTCTCAACGTTATCGCCAATTCATCTAATACTTCGTCTTTTCACGTCCCCTACAACCACCTCGTTTGGAAGGGGGAAAATACACACGAGAGTCTGGTCAGCGCGTCTTTGCAAGTTCTAGTGATACTGCTGGACTATCAAACCGGAAGTGCACGAGACAATGAGAATGGACCAACAGCCAGGACGAATATGTTCCGTTACTTTTTGGCAAAAATGCATCGACCCACCGACTTTCGCTTCCTGCTGGATGGCATGCTAGGTATTCTAAGTAGCCAGCTCGAGGCAAACAATAACCTGCTTCCTGGTTCACGCAAGCAGGTGCCCTATGTCACTGAGCTCAGTAAGTGGACAACTTACCAAACCAAAGAACAAAACATCTCATAGACGATTCAGTTATCCTTTTATGGAAAATCATTGACATCAATAAGGTTCGTGTACACGTTGCAGCGAACCCCAGCCTCGCTTGACATTTCCTTCAGAAATTCTGCGCGTATATTCTAGAGAGTGACAGAGCAGCGGACCTCATATGCTATCTATTCGCATATACATTGGAACTCAAGGATCAACCCAGTTAGTCGTTTCACTGGCCACTTGTGCACTCGACTGACCTTTGTTGGCAGAATTTCATGGACTATCCCGAGCGCTCACATATATGATCCAAACACTTTCTGCAGAGCCTGACTTTGGATTGCAGCTCTCGCTTCCAGTCAAAGTCCAACTACCTGCAAAGTGGAACCTGCTCGGGACTACTGCGGATTTCATGGTCACTGTACGTTGTTCCTTGCACTGTGATATGGTAATATATCTAACTCCGAGCTACCAGTCGATTTATACACTAGTTGCTACTTCACCGACTTCATTCAGTACCTTCTATCCGGCTTTGGTTATCTCGTTGGCAAACACAGCGCCACAAATTAAACATCTAAGCCAAGGGGCAGCTACGAAGCTGTTACAGCTACTCTCAATTTTCTCTAACCCGACCTTCTTACTCTCCGAGGAAAGTCACCCCAGACTCGTTTTCTTCACACTCGAGTCGATCAACGCGATCCTATATCACCATCCAGCGGAGAACCCCAACGTCGTATATGCAGTCCTGAAGAACCACGCATTGTTCGAGCGGCTGGGAACATTCACCTTGGTGAGCGGCCTGCGAGAAATCCGGAGGATGCGGGAAACGAAGCAAGAGCAAGAAGCCAGGGCCGCTGATCCGGGGAGAGGGAAGGGCAAGGCCGATATGGAGGGAGAAACGGCAGTCGAGGAGAAGGCGAGGCTGCTTGCTGAGGAAGGGAGTCGGGCCGTGGACCTCGAGGCCGGACAGGCGACCACAAGCTCTGCCGCGGGGGTCGCTGGTACGTCGGAGAAAACGAGAGGCAAGTTGAGAGATAGGAGCGAATCGGTCGATATCGCCCCAACGGTGGAACGGGCACTTGCTGCCGAGATTGGGCGCAACGGGTTCGTCCCGACTCAAGAATGGGTGAGTTAGATAGCGTCGCGATTACGATCTATGCCTCGCGGCCAGAAGGCTAACAAATTCCTACTATGATTCATAGGTGACGTCTTGGCAACAAGGGTGAGCTTCGGTTGCACTTCGACGTGCGCCTGGATGACTGACCGTAGAGGTTCACTTCTCCCAGTTTACCATTGGATCCAACCTCGTTGGCCATCTCCGAGTTGCTGCCGAAAGTCCAAGCGATACAACCATCCCTCAACCGGCCAACTACCAGTCCTGCTGTACATGACTTCCTACGAACGGTCTCACTCAAGCACCTCCTACCTCCTACGCCGCCTGTTAATCCGCGGAAATTCCAGGTAAGAGCAAATAACTCTGAAATTCTCGGTTCCCTTGTTACTGGCCCGGCTGACTTCCTGTTTTACTGGTGAAACACACAAAAGTGGTCGGATGGTTCCCTGGTATGGCTCACTGCGCTCATCTGGGGCGAGATTTATGTCAAAGGGCTGTCACCCCTCGGTATTTGGAACGGCACCAACATCCGTTTATTCTACGTCAAGCATTCGCAGCCACTGCCGAATCAGATTACAAACGCAGTATCCAATGTGGTTGGAGGGATACTAGGAAGGAGCGAGGTTCCCAGGAGAGTGCAGCGGTGATTCGAGGGAGGGCGGTGTATCTCACAAGTTGATGTGCGTGTTAATGATTTAGGTGCTTATATCTTGTATTTCTCAAACTTTGTCGATTCGAGCCTAGAATGCTTAATAGAGAGCTTAACTTTGGATATTCCATGCAAAGCCTTACTTCAGATTTTGCAAATAAATGACCGTCCATTCAAAACCCCTTAGAAGCGGGTCCCATTTAAATAAGTCAGTGGGAAGTCGTGACATGGGTAAGAAAGTCCAGCATGAACTCGTTAACTTTCGTGGGATGCGTGACCGTGAAATCGTGATTGGCGCCTTCAATGGACTTGAAAGTCAGGTTGTTTGAGCCGACTAAGCGTTTGACCTCTTCCGAGTAGGAGTACGGTACGACAGTATCAGCCGTTCCCTGATGGAATCGTCGCGTGAGATACTGTAACCAGACAACGAAAGGCTCCCTTACCCAAATGATCAAGACCTTAAACTTAGAGCAGGCAACCAATGCAACGCGAGTGTCAGGTGTATCCAGGATCGGCCCGTTATGATAACTATGGAGGAATTAGCAACACGTAGGCAGTTGATATATATGTACTCGTTTATTCTGGACTGACCTTGAGGCTACGGCTGCTAAGTAGTGAGGTAGATAGGCTGCCTGCTGTTGAGCGAGCTGACAGCCACCGATCAGGAGAATGAAGTAGCACTCATTACATGTCCAATGCCTACCATATTCAAGGTTGCTTCTTCTTTACTGACGTGAGGTGTAGATTTTGATGTTCGTCTCTGCAGGAACCACTGCAAGATCATTCCTCAGTGTATAGACGTCAAAATACTCTGAGGAAGCTGCATACTCGGACAGGTGCCAGGGAGAGAACGAACCCGACAGGACCACTCAAGAGCGCGCGTTGCTCTATGCGAGCGTCGGTAACCTAAAAATGATTTGCCGGTCAATACAATAGACACAATGAAAGATGGATGGCTACTTGAAGTAGTCCGGTAGGAGCAAGCAATATTAGCTTCTCGTCAACCATTTCTGGATGCTTGGCTGCAAACCCTGCCACAATTCCTCCTCCCTGCCATGGGCCTTTATCAGATCAGACCCAATAAGTTGACAAGGAGCAGGCAAACCATGGACAGGCCTGCGATAACAGCCTTTTCCCATCCAACATGTTTCATCAAAGACGCGAGTTGGGTCGTGAATAGTTCAGTCGTGTAGGTGACATGAGGTGCATCTGAGTATCCTCGTCCGTAAAGATCTAGTCACATTTTTGATATTTTAGTATCCCTGACGGTGCAGAGGCGTACGGTCGTACCGTAAATAAGGGTTCTATAGCCGTTCTCGACCAGTGGCAATATCACCGCAGACCAGATCAGAGAAGGTATAGAAAGACCGGGAATGAGAACAATCTATCCAGGAGGGTCAATCGAGCTATTTTACAGAGCGCGGTGAGTGCGGTGCTGACGTACTCTCTTTCCGTCCGCCGGCCCCTTGAACCAGTATCGCACGCGCCCATGCTCGAGTTCAACGTAGGCGCCTTCTTCTCCGTGGAAATTCTCAGGATATAATTGACGCCCTTTGAGGCTTTCGGGAACGGAAGCAAGAGAATTGCGGGGCATGGTCGGGATCAAGAACCGGCGAAAAGTCTAATATTCGTTGTGAAGGTTTTCTGCTCATGTGCCACGGGCCAGACTGTTCTGATGGAGAATCCTGACAAGACCGTTGGGAACGGAGTTTGGCGATTGACGCAAGAATTGACCGTTCCACCCTTGAGCGGAGAGGGATGGATCGTATGTATCGACCCTCCGTGTCGGGGCATCGGGATTGTGGACGTTTCAGTCATTAAATCAATAGTTAGAGGCCCCTAAGCTGGCATTTCCGAGGACTTGTCCTGGCGCCATAGGGCAAGCGTCCCGAGAAGCTAGGCATTACACCTGCATTGAAGTGTACCATGACATGTATTTGAGCTGGATAAACGGTATCCCGGAGAGGGAAGACCGTTGAATGTGCGAAAGAAGGCCAGATATGGACGTTCAAATACATCCGCCATTGCTGCACACTGAACGTCTTAGAGGACAGTCGAGAGAGTGGGGGGTTGTGCTGCGTCTCTTCCCACTCAATCCTGAGCCGAATTCGAGGTGTCTTGACTGAACACCGAACCACCGGGACTGGTATACAGAGTAGACCGTTGTACTGTAAACAGGACATTCTTGACCGCGTTCCACTCAAGTACGATGTGAGATTCCGACCCGCTCTTGAGCAGGCGGGGTGTGGGCCATTGCTTTGTACCATACCTTGTCCCAAACGAAATGCATGTTGTCGTCCAAACCCTAGAAGACGACTCCAGATATGCAAGTACAATCTTCCAAACTCCTGAGTGTGTCTCAAAAGGCGATTTTCGCGCGTGCAAGGATCGCAACTGTGGCAGATGTCTGGTTGCAGGCCGCGTCCGATATTGCGAAAAAGGCACGGGTATATGTTGACGAAGTGCAGATTGCTGTAGACCTGTTATGTAAAGAGACTGCCCCAAGAAGCCTCAGAGTTACTCCCGACGCAGGAAACAGTAATCAGGGCGTCCAAATTCCGTCGAGACTCACGACCGGGGACGATGCTCTCGATGCAGTTTTAGGAGGTGGGATAGAGGTTTGTAGCATCACCGAGATTGTTGGAGAAGCGTGCGTAATTACCTTGTTCTGTCATGGGATCTAGGATTGACCAGAGTTTCTCAGTGCTTCAGGCAAAACCCAGTTAGCTCTGCAACTCTCAGCGACGTCTCAGGTCCCAATAAATGAAGGCGGCCTTGACGGGGCCGTCGCCTATATTACGACCGGGTCTGCGTCGCTACCAACTACTCGGCTGCGTGAAATAGCTCGTCTTCACCAGAGGACAGCAAGTCTGGACATGAACTCTCTCATGGATAATATTCACCATTGTCGTGCTCCCACCGTATACGCACTCATGCAAGTTCTCATTCACAATCTCCCTGCCCTCTGCGACCAGCTTTCCTCTGAAGATAGACTCCCTCCTCGGAAACCCATCCGTCTTCTTATCATCGATTCCATCACTGCCCTTTTGCAGACCGGCGAGAAGACCACAACCGCCACCTTAGGCGAACGGTCTAAGGCCATTGTCGAGATATCTACAGCCCTCCACCATCTCGCTTCTCACAAGGGATTGACCGTCCTTGTACTCAGTCACGTTACAGATGTATTTCAGGCTCAAGAAGGGTTCTCCGGGTCTCTACCGCCTGGCGGTCAGGAAGCGGATGAAGGGCAGGAGCTCCTCTATCGCGACCAATCGAAATGGTTCAACCAAGGCTTTGAAGGTGGGAGGAAAGAAGCTACCCTCGGCTTAACTTGGGCGAATCAAGTCAACACACGCGTGATGCTCAGCCGAACGGAGAGACGAGGACTGTTAGAGAACGACGCAAGTACAGAGATTGCAGTGAAGCGACGGAAGGCAGTGGATGGCACTCAGATCCCTGCTCGAGTTGTCCACCCCGCTGACCCCCGAGACGAGGATGAGGAAGATTCCAGCCCACGGGGCACGCTCATTCGGCGGTTCTCCTTGATATTCAGCCCATCCGCACCGCCTACCGCCACAGACTTCATCGTTGTTGCCGCTGGAGTGCAGGCGATTGACGCACCGCTGCTTCCTTCGCCACGACCTCGGTGTACCGTACCCACTCCCACACCGCTTCCGACAATTGTGCCGGGTCTAACACAGCTAGTGCGCAGTGGGACCACGCACTCTCCACCGGTGCAGCCCAGTCCTCAAGCACTGCGGAGGGCACCCAGTCTCGACGAGCTGTCTGCTTTCGACGAAGAAGAATGGATAGCCATTGCAGAGAAGAGTGAGACTTGGGATGCTCCAGAGCCGGAGCTAGTAGAACTACCTTCTAGGGAAGCATTGAACGTGGACGAGTCGAGCGGAGACGCCGAAGAGTTCATCCCTTCGAGTCAAGGAGAAGAAGTTGAACTAACATCCTTTGATTACCCAAGCAATGTTGTACTACCAAGTGACCTAATAACCTCATCGGTTCAGTCCTGAAAGCATTGACCGCACCACTTGCAGCGCCGTTTAGACAGGACAGTGTAAAAAGATGGAGATTCAACTGTTGATACACAGCACATGGTGCAAGACAAGCGCAAGAGAAGATGGAAATAGCCCAGAAAACTCGTATAAGCGGCACATGGATACGGGAGGCAGGTTGAGGGGAGAAAGATTGCGGGATACAATAAGTAAAAAGGTAAGAAGACTAGGTGGAGCACGACACGAGGTCTAAGACAGTCTTTTTTTTGGGTCATCATAAGCGGGAGTGACGTCGTAGTTATGATAACAAAGTCAAGGTTCACTGAAGTGAGGGCCTTGCAGTGTTACCATTAACTTGTGAGTTAATTTTGCGGAGGATGGCGCTAATCTCTGGGAAGGTTCGCATGAATTTGTTGTTCATCACTTCGCACTTCGGGTCGCGAAGTAGCTCAATGATAGTCATGACTATGCCCCATGGATGAGGACGGTGGCAGAGAACCCGTTCCAAAAGCACCTTTATCGTAACTTCTTTGAATGAATCATCCTTAATCTCCGTGAAGAGGTGGGTCAGCATCGCGCTAAACCAGAAGGTGTGCAGGCTTGGGTAACGGAGGTTGAGGGCGATCGCAGAGATGAGGTGGTGACGGCCTGTGCAGAGAGGTGAGTACCTTGTGTGCACAGTGTACTTAGCAGTGTCATTTACCTTCAATGTCAAATGTCGTAGCCAGGTACTGGATGAGCGCAACTCCAGGATCGTTCGGAGAGAAGGGGGCAGTGTCATTACGGGCAGCGACCTGCGCAGCGGTCGAGGTGCCGGTGTAGAGTGTGAGAGCGTTGAGAACGGGGATGTTGTATCTCTCCCCGGCTTCGTTGGGCTCATGCACGAGTCGATCCGCGATCGCGCCCATGATTCCTTCATTCCCACGGCCGAGTAGCTGCTGGTCGAGTGCTTGCAAATCGGCGCCTTGGAGGAGGGCACGATATTCGGAGTTGATTACCGGAGTGACGCTGGCGTCCTGGAACATTTCGGTTAGGGTGGAGGGGTGTGGATCGGGGAGGAGGATCGTTCCAGGGAAGGCGGAAAGCACAACATTGCGAATTTGCACGCAGGATGTAGGGATGGCTTCGCAGATCGAGAAGTAGTATGCACTGAGGAACTCGGGGAAGTCGTGCAGAAGAAGCAGGAGGATACGGAGGACACCTTGCTGGAGTCCGCGAGCGGCCTTGGGCATCGTACTGGCTTTGAAGAATGGGGAAGCGAAATTCAAGAGAGCCAGAAGCAGGCGATGGAAAGCAGGCCAGCCTTCCCCATTCGGCGTGATCAACATTTGGGGTAAGAAAAGGCGATGAGAGATCAGCGACATCCAGGAGAAGACGAAACCTGGGAAATAGATTGGCTGAAGAGCCTGTAAGGTCTCACTGTAGGAACGGTCAGTTGTTGGTAGCGATGGATCGTAAATTAAACGTACCAAACGTTCATCATCATCGGGTAGTAAGCAGTCTGGAAACTGCTTTCGAACGACTGGAGGTCAGAGAGCAGGCTCGAGAAGAACCGGAAGAATGGCTTCTGCTGGAACATTTGACCAAACTCTTCGTGTTGGTGCGAGAGAACCAAGGTAATTATGGAGAGTATTTTCTTGAGCATATGCGCTTTGGCTGCGTCGTTGGACTCTTCACCATTGTACTTGATCATGAGGACAAGGAGACGCGAAAGAGCATCAACGTGCAAGTACGGGTTGATGGTAGAACCACGCTTGACAACGTTGATGTAGCGATTGACGCTAACTTCGATGCAGACTCGGAAAAACATCGCGCATGTATCGTCGTTCTTGAGAACTCGAGCGCTCTCCAGCTCAACCGCATAGACGAGGAAATCACGGTCTCCAGTCGTTCCCTGGTAGAACTGAACCCAGTGGACGAAAAGCTGTTCCAACTTTGGGTAAAGATTGTGAAAGTTCTGGGGCAGGCGAGCATTGGAGGTAGCGATAGTGTGAACTTCGACACTGAGTTGCTCCAATAATGCGGTAACACTGAAAGTACCGAATATCAACACAAGTCCAGTAGAGATTGGACGGTACGCACTCTTCAGAGGCCTTGCCTTGCAGTTCAAGGACTTTCATTGCCTCAAAGCACCGGATGAAGTTCTCCCTGGGGACGATCGGGTTTTCGCGCAGGAGGCAGGTCCGGATAAGTTTAACAGCGTAGTGGATGACGTGTTGATCACCAGCCTCAACTCGCTGAGCGAGCTCGCTTTCATAGGCGTCTAGATCTATGGCACCAGTGTTCACGAGAGCTAAGACAGCCGGGATGTTGTACTTTCGCTATGTGGCGTGTCAGGCTGCAGTTTTCAACCTCAAAAATGGACGTACTGCATCTTCTCCATGAACGAACCAGTCGATAGCATCGGCCGCAGTCTTGACACTCTGATGTGTTGAGAGCAAGCGTAGGATATCCGCATAGACTTGGCGAGGGCCTTCGTGTTTCGTCGAGAGGAGTGCTTGAACGAGCTTCTGGCAGACGTAGAGTTGCACACGGTCCGGCTCCTCCGCTGAGACGCTGATATGGTGAATCTGCTCAAACAAGTCCTCCATTGTGGGCCAACCCATCTCTGCGGTTTCTCTCGGTCGGTTCCAGAATGACTCGAACTCAAGGAAGCAACCCTACAAGGCCTGTCAATCTCGAGTGTAAAATTTGAGTATTACTCACATCGATCTTGTCACAAGCTGAACCGAATCCAAGCTTCTGCGAAATTGGGGAGGGCTGGATCTGGCGCTCCTGAATAGGCGGGGCGAGCGAGGCAGCCACGAGCCGACGATCAGTGGATGGTGTTGGGGCTTGGAACCTGTCGGGTCGAAGTGCTTGGGGAACAGCCTGAGGTTCCATCTGGCGGTAGGCGGGTCCAGGCTTGTGGATTGCCCTCTTAGTCCTGAGCTCTTGCGCTGCGATTGTACCATCAGTATCAATTTGTGCAAGGTGTGCAAGGGCGAACTTACGCCGATTAAAGTCCTCATAGATCTGGTTCTGCTCTGGCGTGACACCATTAAGATGGATGCGTAGAGGGGCAGGGAGGGCGCTCGCAAACTCGGGTACGGGGTTCTTCGGGTTCCAGAACGGCTGGTTGGGACGAAGTTGGCGATGGATACGCCTAATCTCGTACTCTGGTTCCAAGGCCTTGTCGACTTCGAGGAGAGCGCGCTTGACGGCAACATTTTCGACCACGAGACAGGTGAGGTCGAGGTTGGTCTCCACGAGCTTGAGTATATAATGGTCTGGGAACATCAACTTGAAAAGAAAAATCAGTAAGAAGTGGTCAGTATTATAACCAAAGAAACGCACGTCAGATCCGCCAGGCCTCTCAAGCTCTGTGCGCAAATTGCCGACGAGAGTGGTGCGAAGGACATCTTTGGCCGTGACCAAAGCTAACCCAGTTGCAAGCTTGCGAGCCATGAGATGTGCGGCCCGTTGGAGGGTGTGCTCGTCCGGCTCGAGCGCGTAGTCCCTCGAGACCAGACTCTGCGCAGAGATAGCAGCAACACTAGCCGATCGCTCCACGACAGGAGGAATTACCTAAGGAGATTAATTCAGAACCAGTGCCAGAAGAGTGAAGAAGGAAACAGGCACGCACATCCCGTGTAGTCGTCTCAAACACGTCATAAACAAGACGAAGGAAGTGCTGAATGTTTGCCCAAGGGTCCATCTCCTGCTCAAAGTGGAGCCTCTTGCGCATCTCAATGAGTAACCCGTCAATATAACTCTGCATCTCGGGGCTATCCATCGCATGGGTAGGTACCCCGGCAGGGGTCTCGGGATACCCCTCCCTCTCCGGTCCGCCACCGACACCAACCCCTTCAGGTCCGCCCAGCTCTCCGACAGCAACTTCCTGCGGACGGTTCCGCAGAATGTGCGCCTCCTCAACATCGGCTCGCTCAAGCCCAAACGCCTTCAACAAAATGTCAATCTCAAACTTGAGCTGGATCTTGAGCTCGGCATAATGGAACATCTCAACAAGGAGACCTAAGATGGCCATGGTCCATGGGTTCGGCGGGTGGAAGATCGTCGATCGATTGGCAGCCTCGAGTACTTTGCAAGCAAACGGAATGACGACGAGAAGACGCTGGTGGTCATATCCTTCGATAAGTAAGTCCTTGATAGAGAGGTTTCGGTGCTTTATTGGTTTGTCCCGCGCGAGAGTAATGCTCCCGAGCCACGTAGCAAGGTTCTTGAGTATCGCACGATCCTGCTGGTTCATAAGGGTGGCATCGTCGTTGATCAGATGCGCACTCTTGATGTACGTCTCGTGTAGGATAAACTGCATGAGATACGGACGGTTGAGTGAGTCTAGGAAGCGGATGTATAACGCATGATTGTTCGGTTCGGTACTGACGCGCTCCTCGACGAGGTACCGCGCAAACCATCTCGCATACTTATCATTGTACCGGTCCTTCATCTCCTCGACTTTGGCGTCGAAATTGCTCGGGGCCAGGTTATTAACGATGAAGAGGATCTTGTCTGAGACCTCCTCCTCAGGCTCGATGATTGTCGCCTCCTCCGCGTCCAGCTCATCCGGCACGATAGCAGTAAACACACTGAGCTGCATCCGCTCGCCTCCACTTCCGCTCTCTGCCAGCCGCAGGGCACGGCGCACATTCTCTGCTAGCTCAGGCTCGTGTTCGATAAAATGGAGGATATTAAGCAGCTGCTGGCACACACTCGGAAACTCGACAAGGCGGGGGTAAAACCTCCCAAGCGCCTGCACACCAAACTGGCAGAGTTTGCTCCCAGATGGTTCGGCGATCGCGGCAATGACATACCGCACCGCAATGCCGAGGGGGATATTATCGACGAGGTGGTACTGTATGAGGGAGCCGAAGAGGTTGGCGGTGATCATGAGCTCGCGGGATGGGTATTGTGGGTAAAACTTGTACTCGTCGAACACCGTGTGTAACACCCCTGCGAAAATCTCTGGGTCGCGCGCGGAATTAGACGCTTTGGCTTCCTGCAAGACATCTAGGAGCGCCTCAACAGTGAGGGTGCCGGCGTACAATTGCCGATAGATATCCTCTACCTCGGCGTCTACCTCGGGCGGGTATATGACGACGCTCAAGCCGGGTTCTTGGTCGTTGCCAGGGATGAGGTTCATGAGCCTGGGGTGAGCCTGCAAGCAGATATTCCGTACTTCGAACATTTGGTCCGTATCCTCATTGGTGAGGTTCGCCCCTGCGAGGCTGCTGACGAAGTTGCGCATAGCACGAATAAAAATGGCCACTGTCTGCGCGTTGAGGAGCATCATCCGACTCTCGGCGGTCATGTCGTGCATCCGGGACTGCTCGTGGGAGACTTTGACGCGAAGGAATTCTACCATCTCCCGGATGAACACTTCACCGTGTTGGGCTGTATTGTCTGCGAGCCACTTGTCGAGGTTGAGGTACTCGCGTCGGGACGCTAAGGCAGCGACATCGAGGGAGAAAGCGAATGGCTGGACTTCGAGGAGGGAATCAAGGATCTTGAGATCCTGTGCAACGTCGAGGATGCGAGTGATATTGATCGGGTTCTCGTTGTAGTGGTCACGGAAAGCAGTGAGCAGGTACTCGGGGTCGATTTGCCAGATGCGCATGAAGACGAGCTGGTGATTTGGATGGCCAGCCAGGAACATCCCGAGGAGCTTGTTCGCGTACTCGCGCTGGACTGTGTTCCATGGTTTCTGCAGGGATAAATTTTCAGAAATAGAGCATAACGTGTAAAGGTCGGTACGTACCGGCACTTGAAGTAGTCCCATATGAACCAACTCGGCGCTGACTCGCACAGCCCGGTCTAACATCTCCCTGACGAACGACTTGACCTCCGGGCCCTCATGGTCATCCAGCCGGACGAGGAGTTCGAATAAATCAAGCGAATTCCAAGTCGAACTCTGGACATTAGCAGCAAGAGATTTAATAGTCGGACTGGCAGTAGCCACGTCGTCTACTGTCACGACCCGCCGACCGGGGAGGTGCACGAAGCTGAACGTATCGGCGGGGAGTGAAAGGAGAGCATCGACGAGGCGAAGTTGGTATAAAGCGTTCGACCAGGTTTGCCAAAAGCCCGTTACGGCGTGGTGATCGGAGTGTTCCGGTGCGCTGGCGAGTATCGCGACAATGAGCTTGAGTGTCGCAGTGTCGATTCCTGCACGTTGGGGTTGGTCAAGAACGCGAACAGCCTTATCCCAATGAATTGGGGTATTCTGTTCAAGTAGTGAGTAACAGTACTATGCAATTCGACGGGGTTTCACGCACGTAGCTAGCAAGTGCTCGGACCAACGCCCCAACATCGCACAACTGGTGTCCCTCGACCGCATACCGAGCCATGCGACTGATGATCTCCAAGACTTGCATATCTTTTGGCGGGTTGGCGTCGGTGAGCCCAAATCGTTGGAGCAGGGCACGGATAACTTCGGGGTCGGTGGTGAGCTCGTGACCAAGCTGGACGAGGACTTGCGGGAGGGTGGTATTAGGGAGGAGACTAATCCTTGGGAGGACCTGCTTGAGAATAGACGTTACGACTTCATTACCATATTTGGCGGAAATTGTGGTGAGGAGATTCGCGCGCTGGGCGGGATCGAGGATGGGAGCATCAGGAGGGGGATCACAAAGGAGGTTCGAGACAAATTTTGCGACCTGGGCGGGGGTGAGGTCCCCTGAGTCAAATGCGGGGTGGTTCATGAGCGCCGCGCGTGCGTTTTCAAAGTCGAGGCGGATGATGGATGCAGCCTGCTGGACAAGGTCTCGGCGGTTCGTGGCGGAGAGAATGGAAGAAGTGAGGGCGATGCGCTCGAGTGGACGAAGGCCAATGCGATCTACGAAACGGACGAGGTCAAAGTGGCGGAACGGCTCGGTCTCGGCCTTGTCGATTGCCTCTCTGAATCTGTCTGCGAGGAAAGGATCACGCGCGATGCGCTGGGTTTCGTTTACGAGGAGGCGGAAGGTGAGGAGAGTCGAGGTATCCCAGGCGGCGGCGGTGTTGACGGCGAGCACACGCGACTGAGTGGCGGAGATGAGCCTGCGCAGAAAGTGTAGGTATGTCTCGATCCCGTGCTGGTCAGAGAGCTAACCCAGGCGAAAACGCGTCAGTCTGCAGACGGCCTCACCGGTCCAGAGAATCAGGGAAAATTACTCACGAGACGTATTTCGTTCTGGTTCCGATCAAAGTTATCCTCTAAAAGGGTATTAGCGGAATACCATCGTCCAAGGATGGAAGGGACGCACCGGTCAAGGTGGAGAGGAGGAAGACGATCTGGGCCTTAACGATTGTCAGAAGACTAGTGTTTGTGTCCCTTGGCTGCGATTGTGTCTGTGATAATGCTGGTGGCTGCTGTTGCGAATTGGGTGCGGGCGTCGCTGTCCCAACCTCATTGTTCATAGCGCTGAGCTGGTCCCAACGACGAGTACCAGGGTCGCAGCAGTAAGGTCCAACGATACTCTACGTTGCGGGTTGCCCGATATCCACTACAGCCAAGCACCGAGGTGGGGGAGCGGTCAAACGAGCAAAACAAAGCACATGTCTTGAATTCTGCCGCCTTCCTCGGCGTTGCAAAAGCTAGTATCAGTAAAGAATATGGCTCTGTAACCAATATCGTTCCCGGAACGTATTTCATTAGCATATGGGTGAGAGGAAGCCCTACGAGGGACTGGAAAAGTTTCAAAGCGGATCGTACTTCAAAGAAAACAAGGGTTCAAGATAGGACCTTTAACGTCTAACAACTGTACACTTTATTCATTGTGGCTACATTGACCGATCGGTGCCGTTCTCGTCACCTACAAGCCAGCGGAACACCTGCAACTTCACTAGGCACTTTCCCACAGGGTGCAAGCACTAATAGGACGGAATAAAGAATGTAAATTTATCTTAACGCAAGAGTGAATCAAAATACCAGCCGGTGCAATTAGGAAGTTCACTGTCCATGCCCTACTCGCTCTCCAGATCACGATCACATATTTATTCTCACATCTTGTAAACCGCTTACTGTCATCTTCTCCATGGGTGTCGAGGGAATGTCCGTGCTGGCGGACTCCTTTAAACTGCATTCCGACTATGGGTGCGAGTTCTCTCAAGTCATGAAGTAATTGTGTGTACTTTTCTCTCTTTGGCTTCCTGTCAAAACTCCCTGCACGCGCCTGGCGAGCCTGTCACTTGACCGCTCGCCCCTCTGAGTCTTTCAATCCTTCTAACGATGATGAGAAGGACGCTCTTCCCAGTGGCCGCTGGTGCTGGAAAAGCACAGCAGAGAGGAAAGTACTGAGCAAAGTGGGGTATTGACGCAAGCCTGCGGGGAAGTCGCATGCATTTTTGGTTCATTACAGTGCTATCTACTTATACAGTGCGCTTAAGCTCTAGTTGGGATAACTCCTAAGGTCTCTCCTATCATCTAAGTGTTTCCTATGAGCCACCTGCCCACACCATTTTCCTGTATCTCAAGCAGAGCAAAGTCCTGGGTTGGGAGGATCAAACCACTATCCGAACCTATATCTGCCTCTAGTATGTATCCCGTGTAGGCCTTTGCGGGGCTGTCCGCTGGAATTATCTCACAGCAAGCACCTGAGGTGTTGGACGACGCTCTCGGTGTAATTCTGAGTGCACCCCATAATGTGCACGAACTTCTCTTAAGGGACAATTAGATTGGAAAGGTGATGGTGGTGGGGGTGGAAGTGATCGCAACAACAATAGCAACAATAAGTGATGCAGGGGGGTAGTGGGATGGGCAGCCAGTAAGGAAAGCCCAGGGTAGGAGACCATAGGGAGGGGGTACTGAATGAAAAGGGACAAGGCAGTAGCAGACAGATACAGGACAAGTCTGGGACAGGAGCAGGTGGGGTGGCAGGGTGGGCTGTGGGATATCGCCAAATAGTACCTTACCTTACTCAGCACAGGTAAGGTAAGGCACTGTCTGACCAAATATGGTAGTCAGGTGGTTGGACCTGGCCGAGGTCATGTTAGACTGACTACCCCAGACTTTTCTCTCCCTCTCTCTCTCCCTCATCCTCAAACTTACACACATCTGCTCTAGAGAGAGAGAGATAGGTATATATATATATGTAGTCACCATAAGTGATCCAGCACTGCATTTTTGGGGTGTTTGGGATTTTCTTCATAGTTACCTGTGTATACATTGCCAGTATGAATATCTAGTGTTGGGGAGTCATATAATTTGATATATTGGCCTCAGGAGGTGCATGATCAATCTGGTGCTGGAGTTTAGGAGGTGTCTGAAATATTGGGTTTTTGTGTACATCCTTATTGTAGTCATTGCTAGTGAGAATGTAAGTACAGATGCAAAAACAGACTGCACTACTTCTTAAGACCATTGAAATGCTGGTAAGAATGTCCCCTCTTGCAAATTTGATCAAAATCTGAAAGTTGCGGCAATAAACCACATTCTGTCTTTCCAACCCTCTACACACTTAGCACCCCTCAAGCTACCTGCAGACCTCATTACACCCTGAGTGTGAGACTTGGTAGACCCCCAGTTGGGTGTCTGGTATTAGCAACCACAGAGTTATATTCTTTGTTTAATTTCACTCCCAGTATCTAGACTGATACACGCATATCTGGGGACACCAAGCGTACTACTCACATCACAAGCAATATCACAACTAATAAAACATTGTTTTTGATCCACCTGATCCACCTCCACTAGCAGGTGCAAAGTCTTTGGTATATCCTCCAGCACCAAAACATTAATTTAGCCGTGGACCCAGGTTCTATACCCTTACTACTTAGTAACATCCCTCCACCACCTATTCCTGTGCCTATTCTACCTGTTGGCAATGGAGAGTGTCCTTCATGTGGTTACCACTGCCCACTGTAATGCGGTCATGTTGTATAGTGAGCCATATCATCTACGTGTAGCCAAACATGATAATTAATAATGAATACCATGATTATTTGAATACCTTAGGGGTTTTTGGTTACTTGAATAATTTTGGGCCGTCTGAATAATAATAGGATCATAATTTATCTATATCGTGAGCACAGTGGCTGGGATGGACATGGAATGCGCATTCAATGTACCCATCGGTGACTGTTTGTGAAGCGACGAGAAGAAATATATATGTCGGCATCATAACCATGCTTCCCACACTGTATTCAAGGATGTATAGTTGACCGTTTGGTGCGTCCCACCTTCTCCCAACCGTTGTAAGAGTAGCCCAAGGATGGGCAACATGATTAGAGCAAGATTAGAGGTGTAAGGAGGCAACACATCAAAGAAACTTGGAGAAGTGTTAGTAGTCTGAGGGTGCTGGAAGAAATGGTATGACACATACATGAATTGATCTGGGAGTGTCATAGTCAGCCGTCGGGATCCGTGAGGGCAAGAGTAATACTAGTGGGCCCATTGCCAGTATTGGAATAGGTACTCACAGAGAGATGGTTGGATATACCGCAAAGGCGCGCACATTGCTTAAAGACCAATCGTCCGATGTCCACAAGCGAGTTTTCCTCTCAATGCGAGCATGAACATTGAGAAATCCGAGGTGGTGACGAAAATGACATGTGTGTTGACGGTATCGAGCTCAACGGCGCCGGAAACAGGATCCGCCGAGGTACGTCGGCGAGGCGATGGCAGCGAGGAGGGGAGAATGAAAACTAAATTGTTGGTTGTTGAGAAATCAAGATCAAGACGTGGGGACTGTGGCAAGCGACGAGAGAGTGAGAACCATGGCTGTAATACGGCAAAAAGTCAGGGGTTACCCATTTTCGCTTGTTATGTTGGTCGCCGGAACGAACAGCCGAGTCAACAATTTGACGGGCCCCATATGGAAGTGGGCGAGGAAGCAACTAGGCTAAGGGGTCTGGCTCGTCCCTAAAGGTTCTAGAAGAGGTGCAGAGCTAGAGCCTGGGGGGCAGAATGGGACGTGAGGAAACGATGTATCCAGCACTTGAGGTCCGTGGCCGTAGCGAACTGAACACTTCACGATACGTTCGTCCATGAGAACAGCTGTCGTTCCCAGAAATCAGGTGAGCCTAACCAAGGAAGCACTCACTCAATCCAAGGTGTCAATTTCCATTGGATCTACCCGGGATGGTGGATCGTGTCGAAGTCGGGTATATCTCGGCTCCAATTGATGATAGCACGAATGCTTCTTCCCCTTCAATCCCCAATTTAATTGGCATCTGATGGTATTATTTCTGCCTGGGTTTATTCATGTGCGGGGATTCGCACGCATGAATAGTGATAAGTTTAATTCAGAGGGCTGATCATGGGTCCCGGGCACTACTCTATGGTGCTTCTTGTGGATAACGGCGCCTGCGGCGAGTTGCGTGGGCTTTTGGCGCACGTGCGTGGGTCGGATTATATGGAGCGGATCAGATCGTCGCCAAAGTGGAGGTGCTACGTGTCTGCCAACGCCAACCTGTAACTGAGCTGAGCGAGGGGCGAGTCCAGAGATTAATTCTCTTCGCTCCTTGGCGCGCGTCGGTCCAGGAAGGGAAGAGGGACGTATGAGAAGCCCAGGGCACCCATTGAATTGATATCATTACACTAGGATCTGCCCTATCCTTGGACCCCTGGCTGCTTCAATCTCAAAGGTTTGCACCCGGCTTCTTGATCTCTATTTAGAGAAATGATTATCATAGCCTACGAATTAATTGACTTCCATATAATCCTCCGAAGCGTCGGTCGTTTCAGGCCTTTTGAACTGTCCTCCGGACCCTGCGTCGAATAGTGTTCCTGTCAGGATTTTGGATTTCCCCGTATTTGTAGACTGCTGTATGCCCGTTTAGCTTGTTTACATTATATCATACGAGTTGGACCCGACC
>Ga0307513_10003072_pt1 | contig 22766 bp, 20 predicted proteins | sample 15_EM_MG_FD_202174 | JGI IMG/M metagenome (GOLD analysis project Ga0307513, IMG submission 202174) | Populus trichocarpa ectomycorrhiza microbial communities from riparian zone in the Pacific Northwest, United States - 15_EM | ecosystem: Host-associated > Plants > Roots > Unclassified | place... | reverse complement strand
AGGGGGATGGGAATGGGAATGGGGATAGAAGGCGAGGGGAGGGCAAAGAGGAGGAGGGGGAACGACGATGCTCGTCGTTGTTCCCCGGAGTTTTCGTTGACAACGGGGGAGGGTGGAGGGCAACGACGATGGGGCGGCGTGTGGTTACACGCCGCCCCATTCTAACTTGTTTACCCCCCCAACAATTGGGGGGGATTGTTGACGACGGGGGCGGCGTATTACCCACACGCCGCCCCCCGTTTAACTTCATTTACCCCCCCTCGTTGGGGGGTTTTTTTCTTGCATCGTTAACGATGACGGGGGCGGCGTGTAATCCACACGCCACCCCATTCAATTTTTTTTTTGCTCCCCCCTGTTGGGGGGAGCTTCTTTCCCATGGGCAACGAGACGGCGTGTAACCCACACACCGCCTCCATTTCATTTTGTCCCCCCCCCCATTGTTTGGGGGGGGGGTTTGCTTATTCACCCCCCGTTGATCGGGGGGATCCTTTCAAATAATGACAGGGCAGCGCATAACGCACATGCTGCCCCCTCGTTTAACTTCGTTTACCCCCCTTTTTGGGGGAAATGTATTTAATTTAATAAAAAATAAATTAAAATATATACTTTAAATATTCATAATGAGACAAGGCCCTTATATAAGTAATTACATGAAATATGTGCATTTTAAATTAAGTCTGATAGTGAATTGAAGGCGAATTCCGATGGATTCCAGCAGAATTTCGGAATTCCAGTCAATTCCTGCGGAATCCATCGGAATTCCCGGATTCCAGCAGATTCCGGCGGAATCTGTGGAGGAATAAAAAGTATTGTTGTTTTCACAAGAAAATGGTCTTTCGTGGCCTTTGATAAAGTGCATAAATACTAGAGTGAAAAAAACAAGCAGTTTGTAAATATCATTGCAATCTTCAAGCATTTATTGGCTATAATAGATGTTTTAAAAATAAAAATATTTTTAATTTTGTCTATATTTTTATAAAAATTTTGAAGCTTTATTTATTATATTTTTAATAAAAAAAAAATGTTTGAAAGTTTTACTTTTTGCCTTGCTTTTAGATTTTGACAAAAAACAAATTTACTAATATTTTTTTGAAAAATATAGATAAACTCAAAGTAGAGTTTGTTGTAGAAGACTATTACATTTTAAAAATTAATAATTTTAAAATTGATTCTAATATTAAAATTAAACTTATAGCCATATGCAATGGCCTACTACCACAAGTTCAATTTATGTCAAAGCATCTTTCAAGAAGGCCAATAGATACTACATTTACTTTCATCAGAAAAAATGAGGATTGGCTTTAGAGCTACCACAAAGCAGCTTGTTTTTAGAAACAGTAAAAACATTAAAAACCCAAAACTTCAAAACAGCCCAAAGCACATTCAAAAATACTTAGATATGTTTAAAGAACTTCTAGAGCATTTTAAAATGATTTCAAAGTTTTCTAAAGTATTTTCAAGTATTCCAGAATAACCTCAAAGTACTCTAAAACACTTTCTACAATTTTATAAAAATATAAATAAAAAATTATTATTAAAACAATATAATAAATTTTTTTAATTTATAATGTGATTGGTATTGTAAAAAAAACTAGCTTAGTAACTTTTCACAGTATTGACTAATATTAGAGAAATTGTGGACTTGTTAAAAACACATTGATCCTACTAAATATCTGTGCATAATATTGGCCAACTGCTGATTTTGTAAAAATAAAAATAAAAAACATTTTATTATAATTTATTTCATTATGTATATACTTTCTGAACTAAAATTCATTGTGAATTAGCAAAATAATTTTTTTGGTTTATTTTTTTTCTTTTAAAGTTTACTTTGACTAACTTTTGGAATAAAGTGACATTTGTTGACTTCAAGTTAAACTATGCTATAAACAATGTCTAAAATGAAGGGCTTTTTCTGAATAATCAAATTTTCCAAAAAAAATTAAACAAATTTGTATTTGAAACAAATTTTTTCTTTGGTTTCAGCTCCAACCAACTAGCTATGGGCACAACAGTAGTAATAGAGGCAAGTAATAGAAAAGTGGCCATCGAGGCACACAGTGAAAAGCCTGGGCAATGAGGAAATAGACTAAATATCAGTAATTGCCTAAAAATCAAAGCTAGTTCCTGTCACCATAACTTTCACTTACAAAATGATAGAGTTATGTCAATCTGGTGAATTAATAATTTTCCATCCTCTGTGGTCATTAGTCAAAATTTGTTATAAATTTGAAAACATGACATTCTATCTGCTACCATATATATCTGAGCGCTCATTACTATTCAATGTTAAAGCTTTCAACTTTCTCAAATTTGCTTTCTATGAACTCTAGATTAACTTGAAATTCATAACTTATGTTGGAAAATAGACCTAGAAGCATATATAAATAGAGTATTGGAAAGTGATTCAAAAGCATACAAGTATAAATGCTTCCAAGTTTGCTGTAAACTCCACAACAACTCCTATTTTTTTTGGATGTGTACTGACTTTTGTTCTTTCATAATTTTAAACTGGGACACATGTGTTTTTTTTTTGTTGACTAAGGGAAACTAGGAGTATACTATGGTACAATTAAGTTGTCTTCCTGATGTACATAGTTTTATTTATAATTATATTCCAAGTTACTGTATATCAGTAAATTACAGGAGACAAAAATGATTATTATCAAGCTTAAGAGCAATGGTAAAACCACTATAGTTGTGTAAGTTTCCTGATATTGCTTATGAGGCCATTAATAATCATTGTTTATGTTGTCTAGCACTTTTGGTGTCACCAAAGTATGTTAGAAATTGAATAATGATTGGGTGTAAAACTAACACCACATGATAAAATAAGATTGTCAGATTAGCAAAGCCATTTTTGGGTTTTTCTTGAAAGATATTTTGGGTTTAAGCTCACCATATCTATTTTCCCTTGCCTTTTTGATGGCTTGTTTCTGAGTTTACCACCTTAGAACTATTATGATCAAAGACAAGTTCTTACCACTCCTGCTGTTCCTATTCTTTCCTGCCTGTTATTGCTTCAGCAGCATATCAAATCAAGGAGAGAGGTAATTTCTTTATTTTTGTAATATGTGAGGTGTAGAGTCTTTATTGATCCACACTGTCCCTGAATAAACACAAGAGAGTACTTGTAAGTACAGCTAGCTTTTTTTGGTTTTTATTCTTGGCTTCTGGTGTGCTAATCATTATTATGGTAGGTGTTTGACTCATTGATGGTAAGTCATTGGTATTCTCCTTCTTATTAGACATTCAATTTTATTGTCTAGTCCTATAATGAAAAGTATAAGTAATCTACTCTTCATTTTTTATATAGCCATCTTGACTCATTAAAATATAGACTTGCTCTGGTGGTTGCTAAAGTCTAGCACTATGCTGTGCTCATAAACTTGAAAACTACTAGTGGATATAATACTGGTAAGCTTTTGCTTTTGGTTAAAGTGGTAGATACATATTTATCATCTCTTCTATAGTTTTTATAGATGATATTTCCCCACTTGTATCTGGCATGACACTCATTGAAGTCTATTTATCCTTGACATCACTTTATTCTCCCTTCTATGGTCGTACTTCTTTTTGCTATTTGTCCACATAAGGATATAGTCATTTTTGCTTTAATCATAATAGTAATGGGGAAAAAAGGTTAGAGTAGAAATTACTTCAAATAGCCAATAGCAATACATCTGCCTTTTATTGAAGTTTTAAGTGAAAACAAAAAATAAATATTATAAATAAATAAAAAATAATAAAAGTCAAAAAAACACCTCTACCAAAGGTCAATATCCCTCACTAGACAATCATTACATAAGTGCAACAGTATGCCAAAGAACATTAAATAGCAAATTATACTTTACAAGGAAGTTCTATGTTATTAATTACAAGTCTAAATTTATTTTAGACTTGTTTCTATTGTATATGTTTACAGCCAAATTTTTTAAAATGCCTAGCTACTATTATTGATTTATTTCTATAGTTATATATTTTCTAATATTTAAATTATTCCATTACACTCATTACTGACTTTTGTGATTTTTTTCATTGACTGTGAGTTTGTTCCACTCCAGCCCACAGATTTTGAGTTTTTATGGAAGGTGTGACTTAATTGTCATGCTGGTTGCTCTTTTGCCAACATTACTAGACCATTTTTATCCACTTTCCATATGACCAATATATGTAATATATTACGATATATAACCAATGTTTAATATTTATATATAACTATGGTTCAAATTTTTAATGTACAACTGCTATACAACCAACTGATGTACACGATGTATAACTGATGTATGTGATATACAACTGATGTATATGATGTATGACTGATGTACACAATGTCCAACTAATGTATGTAATATATAACCATATATTTCACTTTTTATACCTGTCCTAGTGAATCTTATATATGTGATATATGACTGATGTGCATGATGTATGACTGATGTATATAATGTATATGATATACAACTGATATATATGATGTACAACTATTGTACGCAATATACAATCATGTATATCATGTTTCTCACTTTTTAAATCTATTCTGGTGACTTTAATACATATAATATATGATTGTCATTCAGTAAGTATTTATATTTATAAAATTGGTAAATACATAAACTGATTAGTTCTACTCTTCTTTTGTATAATTATTCAAAAGCCCGAAATTGAATTGCAAGCTGAATACTGGTCACATTTACATGATCAAGAGTTCATTTGAAAACTATAATTCATAGTGTTCAAATGAGCCCAAAAACACTGAAAATAGACAAGAATTAATAAATATACAAACTGATTACTTCTACCTCTTCTTTTAATATTGGTCATATTTACATTATCAAAGATTTATTTGAAAGCTACAAATCATAGCTTTTAAACAAGCCTAGCAATACTAGGAATGAACAAAGAACTAGTAAATATATAAACTGATTAACTTTACCTTGACTGCATGAGTTTTTTACTGTTTAAATCCATCACATGTAATATATGATTGTTATGCATAATATATAACTGATATACACATGTACTAGGACATTATTTTTCATTAAAAATTAAAAGTCCATGAACAAAGATCTTATACTGTACTTCTAGTATACTGGTCTTGGTATGTATTTTATAGTTGTCTTGCATTTTTTGTACTGTTCTACCTCCAATTTTTTAGAGTAATTAGTTCTTAGTCAGTCTTAGATGCTACTTTCTTATATCAATAGATAGTAGATACCTAACTTACTTTATATATCCACAGTGGTAATTACCCATTACTCAAAAAAAAAGGGTTTTGCCATTGTGCCAGAATAAATCAGCTTACAAATATAGTTTTGGGGGTGAGCAAATACGTGGTTGATATGCCATGGATGCTAGATGAGAGGACAGGGTATATAATAGGGCAGGGCTATTAGATAGGGGTAGGGAACACCAGTAAATATATAAACAATGCCAAATATGGCAAGCAGGTGGATGCACTTGCTATTACACACATTGGGGGGGAATTTGGGGCAGAATATATTATATTTGGGTATATATGGGTTATATACATTTATCTGGGATGTTTTGGTGCTCAAAGGGAAGCAGAAGAGGGCACTATGGAGTTTGCAATGCATTTCAAAAGTCTGGGTTCCTAATATAGCTCCAGAAAAGTAGACATGGGTGGATGGATGAATTTAGATGTTCCTTATCCACAGTTAAGGCAACCTCACACCTAAATTCAAGTAAGACACATCTTGTCATTGTCCTCTTTTTTCCTGTTATTCACCCCCTTTTTTGTCATTGTTTTTCCCTCCTTCTGGTTCATTTTTTTTCTTCTTCTGGTTTATTTTCTGTTGTCTCATTGTTTCTCCTGCTGTTTTGTTATTTCATCTATTGTGTTGTCATTTTGCCTGTTATGTTGTTGGTTTGCCTATCATCTTGTTGTTTCACCCACTGTCTTATTGATTTATTTGCAACATATCAATTGGTTTGTTGGGTTGTTTCTGCAAAAATGAGCCACAACATTTGTGATGGCTTGTGTTTCATAATTTACTACCAAAGCCTCCCACTCAATAGGTTCCTCTTGTGCTTTGTCCATCTCCAGCTCCTCCATTGAATGATATTGCACTGCCTATATTCCTTTGGAAAAAGGAGGGGTTGTTGCTGTGTGTGGTTGGGGGGTGTTGAGATATCAGAGAGGTGGGTGGTGGTAGAGGAATGAAAAAGAAGAAACCAAAATCAACTGTGATGCAGTTGATAACAATTTGAAACTCTAATTATTTTTATAAATAGTGTTTAATATAGATGCCCATTATCATGATAATAAAATAAAAAATTGTACTATTTAATATATATTCTAAAAATATATTATCCAAAATTTCAGATCAAAATACGCAAAAATAAGCATGCTATTCAAAAAACATGCAAAAATGGTTGAAACTACCATACTTTTCATTGATTTTCTATTATAACTTTTATAATTTTTAAAAATAGTGTTGTATTATGATTTTAGTTGACTAATAAATAGTTTTTAAATACTTTGGCCAAAGTAACTACTGGTTGTGGAAGCTAGGCTATTACAAGTGCCTTGGTACAGTTTACCATGTCACTAATTAAAAATAACCAGGCTTGTTCCAGTTATCTCTTTGCTAGCCAATTACTGTGGATGATTATGATTAATCCCAAGAGCTTTAATTTATAGCTTTTATTGGTGCAGTATTAATAAATATACAGAGTAATTAGTGCTACATCTCCTACTACAAAATTGATCAAAAGCCCAAAATTGAATTACAAAATAAATACTGGCCACATTTACATGATCAAAAGTGATCCAAAAAGCTCTAATTTATAACTTTTAGATAAACCCAAAAATGCTAAAAATAGTACAGATAGGCTAAAATTGGTAAATACATACACTGATTAGTTCTATCTTTTCTCTTGCATGATTTCCCAAAAACCTGAAATTGAATTGCAAGCTGAATCCTGGTCATATTCTTTTTCTCTACATATGGTACTCATATACAATGTATTAGCAAATCCTGCAAATATATCATTACTTAAGAGTTTAGTGGATGTAGCTAACAAGTGTATAATATATCAAGAAATATAGATCAGCTAATAGTCTTACATTATATGGTATTATTTATAAATAAGTTCATAAGTCTTTAAACTCTGGTTATAAAATTGACAGTGTGTTATGCCTGCTAGTATACTTTCTATTGGTGGATTGTGAGATGGTCAAGGCAAAGTATAATTAATGCTCAAAAACTTTATATGCACCAGTGTGGGCTGTTTAACACACCAAATATTGAAATGTCACTAGTGCACATCATATATTTGAATTTCAGTGCACATGTCAGAGCTGAAATGTACATATCAATTGGTGGGTGTTTAGAATAGTAGTCCAGGATGTAAATAACATTCTGGCCCATTTTTACAGGTATTTGTAAGCCAATACAAATTAATATTTTCTAAATTCTATCTTTTTACACAACAAGAATTGGAATTTCAGTGCACATATTAGGCCAATAAGCTACATATTGACTGGTGGCTGTTTATAATAGTTGTCTGAGATATATTCAACACTTCAGCTAACTTACAAGGGCACAGATAAAAGTATAGACAATAATATTTATTAGTTTTTACTTTTGTTAACACCAAGGATTTAAATTTTAGTGCACTGGCAAGCTTTATATTAACTGGTGAGTGTCTAGAATAGTGGCCCAAAATATATGCAACACTAGCATCAACTTTTAGGGACATTTGGAATGTGATAAAAATTAATATTTTTTAGTTTCTACTTTTATGTATATCATATATTCAAATTTTGGTACACACATGAGGCCAGTGAGCTGCACATTGACTGGTGGCTGTTTAAAATAGTGGCTCAAGGTATATGCAATACTTGGAAGGTTATAAAAATTAATATTCCTTAGTTTTTGCCTTATATACATTATATATTTAAATTTTGGTGCACAAATTAGGCTAAAAACAATTATAAAATTATAAATTATACTCTAATACACTTTTAATAAAATCTAAAAGTATATGTAAAAATAAAAATAAAAAAAATAGATAATATAATATATAAATTGTATGTTATATTATTATAAATAAATAAATAAAAAGAGAAAACACAGTGTGTGAGCTATACACCATATCATCATTAAAAAAAAAAAAAAAAACAACAATATGATGTGTGAGTTGCATATTGTGTCATTGTCAAAGAAAAAAAAAAAAAGCAATAACACAGCATATGTGATTGCACATTGTGTCATTGTCACTTTCCTTGCTTTTTTTTGCTTTTTTACCCACTTTTCTCACTTTTTTTCAACCTTCCCAACTAGTTGTCATTGTTTTTTTTATAGTTGCTAAAATAGACAACATAGATGCTGCAGAGGTGGTAGTGGAATGGTGCATAGAATTGTAGATATTGACAAGCTTGTTTTAGATTGATCCACATATTGTGCTGGTAATTTGATGTCAGAGTTTAAAATGACTTTCTGTAGTTTCAATAAATATTAACATAAGAATTTTGAAACATGATGTTTGAAAACAAAGTTAATTCATTTATTTTTCAGTGGAATTTTGTGAAAGCATAAATAAAATTTGTAGAAGATGTAATAGATAATAATAGTATAAAAATTATATTTTCAAATCCAAGAACATAAAGAATGGTTTAGAATTAGTAAAAAAATAAAATTATTAAATACATCACACCTTCTGCACTATTGTTCAAAAACCTGAAATTAAATTATAAGATAAATATTAACAAAATAAAACATTGTTTTAAAAGGTGTAATTTAAAACTTTTTAACAAACCTAAAAATACTAAAATAGTCTAATATAAGTAAATAAAATAAATTATTAATTGCACTGCTTTCCCTTTATTATTGATCAAAAGCTTGACTTGAATTACTGCACAAAGGCTTAAAAAATAAACAAACTATAATTTCATCATAATAGATATAATCTATAGTTTTTATAAAAAACCAAAAAATAATTGAATTATTGCACAACAACTCAAGCAATTAATATATGATAACTTTATTTTAATAGCTATTATTTAAAGCTTTCAAATGAATTTAAAAACACTAAAATCCAGCCAAAACCTTGTGAAAAAATAAATATATTTGATGTATTTTCTTTTCTGCACAAAAAATCAAAAACTCAAAATTGAATTATTTTATAAAAATTCAAGCAATTAATGCATTATAATTTTATTTTAAAAAAATATTATTTAGAGCTTTTAAATGAATTCTAGAGATTATACAGAGAAGTATATATCTTTTAAAGATTTTTCAAAAATATCCAAAAACACCCAGAAAAATATCTATTCTTGAAAAAACATCCAGAGATATTCAAAGCCACTCAAAGATATTCAAAGTCTTTTGAAAATCTTTGGAAATATTATAATTACTTAACAGTGCTTTAGAACAAACAAAGCTTTTTCTAATTTGTCTGAAAGCATACCTTGGTATTATTCATCACTAGTGTTGCTGTAAATAATTTAATATCTATTATAATAATTTTAAAATTTATAATAACTTTTTCTACAATTTTATAAGGATATTTTTTAAAAACTTTTAAACATTTTTTTTTAAAAAATATAAGCAATTGATTTTACACTCAGTGCCATTTGTAATAATATTGATTTATATCCTTAGATTTTATTATGGCCCAAGCTTTATTAAATTCCAATTTTTTATGTTTCAATTTTTTATATTAAAGCTTTGTACAATTGTTAAAATGCTATTTGCTTTGATATAATCAAAAAAAAATTGATTTTATCTTTAGTTCACTAGCTATTGGTTTTTTTTAATGTTTTTTGATACTAACAAGATATTCAGAAACAACTCAGGGTTGTGAATTTTGAGACATAAGTATTTTCTTATCACTTTTAAAAGTCAGATAAAAGTGCGTTGTGATTTTTAAAATCACCGGGACTAATATATTATCACAAACAATTTAAAAGTATCAAGCTTGAAAAGCTTTGTCACCTGATTGGAATTTATTTTTATATTGCAACAATTTATTTCACACCAAACAAATAAACAATACACTAACTTGTGCAAAAAAACTACAGTAAACAAGGTGCATAGCTCCACTTCAGTGCTAATGATATTTGTAATAAAGATTTAGCCCCCAGTACACCCTATAAAATTCTGAGCACTTATGGCTTTAAGCCACAGGTTCATCAATTGGATGTTTATCAAGATCTTTTTCTTGTTTGCCACTACCTTGTCCAGATATTGTTTCTCCCCAAGTAATGTCACCTTCATGGAAAATGCTTTGTTTCAAGTAAAGATCTGGGAAAACATTTGTCAAAAACTCAACAACATTGGCATCACTAGGATGGTTGAGTTTGAATTGCCACAATTTTAGTTTTATTGGAAATTATACCATTTAAAAGAGGTGAAGAAAAGGTTGACAAAGAACTGGGTCCTTGAAAAGACAATGATGAAATTGCCCAATAGTTTGAATCACAATATCATACTTGGGCTTTGTCAGTGATTTCAAAACAGGATTAGCACTAGCAGAATATGTGGTTAGGTCTCTCCAGCGCCACAACAACCAACTCACTCTTCAAAATCCAGATGCCTTTGTTCTTGTCACTCTCATCAATATTGTGAGGAACATTAATTTTGATAAATGCCTTACATTTGTTCAGCTCTTTGAGGCCAATCCTGATCAGCACCAGAATCTAAAGAACTTCATAGATAATCTAAATGTCCCTGCAATGTACTTGGAGCAAGCAAGGTTCTCTCAGCAGGAAATAGTATAACATTTCACCTGCTAGATTTGTAAAAAATCATGGCTGGCACAAAATGCAAACACAGTGTAATGCACTATTGTGTCATCAACCAGCATTAAATTGACCACATCGCCCCTTGGAAATCATGCATGTAGCGTTTTATGACTTTGTCAACAAAACTGAGCTTGACAATAATGGGTTGGCTGGCTTCTTCAAAAGTGCCTAAAATCCTATGTTCACCCAAAAAAAGTTTAAAGGGTTTTATTATGTTAAAAGAACAGTAGTGATACTTTTGTGGTTGGCATGGTGGTTTGGAGTCAAGGAGTCAAACTCACAAAATTAAAACCCAAGGATTAAGAATATACATATTAGACCACTATTTTTTTTTCAAATATTAATAGCTTTTGTGCTTTTTTTGTGAAAAAATAGATTTTTAGTAATGGTGTTTGAAAAGTATATTAAAATACTTGATAAAGTCAAATGTCTTTGATAATAAATTAATAGTGATAAAAAGAATTTATTACTAAATCTATTTATAGTAGTAAATGCATTTATTGTGAATTTATTTATATTAAATGCATTTATGCAAAATGTCTTTGTAGAAATGGATTTTTATAAATCTGAAAATTGAAATTAATATATATTATGCAACTACACAAAAAAAAAGTTGGTAATGTCATTTGAAGAAAATATGCCTAAGCACATCAAATTCATAAAAATAAAAGCAAATTACTTAACAATGTAACTAGTGGCAAAAATTGGACAATAATAAAAATGAGCAAATAAATGAAACTAAGTAGTAATGATCTATACTGTAATCTTGATGCAAGTTCCAATAGCCCAGGCAACAATGAATTTGTGAATAACACTCGTCTGGACAGCCTCGATAATGTAGTACTTCTTGATCTCCCAACTTCACTAAACAGAACAAACATCTTGCAATTAAGCATTTTGTAGTTGAAGTCTTTTTTGTAACAGAAGTAGTCAATAGAAGTCAAGCCAGAGTTTTCGATCAGTGCTGATAGCAATACTCTTGTAGGTGCCATTGGTGGTGAAAAAAAGAATATTGTAGAATTCATTGGACATGCCTCCAGACTAGGAAATTTTCAATACAACATAGCTTTCCTTCCCTTCATTTTCTCAGCATCTTTCTCAACTTGTCACATTTATTTCATTGCTGCTAATCAGATTTCCTTCAGGTTTTGCCTCCTAGTGTCAAGCAATAAACAGCCTTAGAAGTTGAGTTGATGCCAGATAATTTTTGTAAATTCTGTTTATTCATTGGTGTTATGCATGAGTGAGAAGAGTTAGGGTTGAGATCTTGGTGATAATATATACAAATATAAGTGGTGGTTTAATTACATTGAAAACAATATTTGGAATTGAGATATATTGTCAATAAAGTCATCGAGTGGAATTAAAAAATAAAAGTTACTTATATTATAAAGCCAGCATCAAGATACTCCAAAAACTAATCATGAATAGAATTATAGTAAATAATCAATAATTTGATATGAAAATTAAAGTACTTTTAAAATGTTACTTCAACTTGTGTACTTTGTAATCAGAAAGATCAGCAAAGGTCTAATGTTTCCAATGTGACTTTTTGTTATCTTTATAGTGGAATCGGAATGTTGCAGCTGAAGGCAAGTTGAAAAAGAAAGAGTGCAGGCCACCAAAATAAATAAAGCCACTGTTCGGAGTCGACACAAAAAGTCTGGAGGTCCAATGAGGTTCGGTCTCTGTTTTTGAACCATGAAAGGTAGATCTGTGGATAAGGTCAGTAATGAAATAAAATGTGTCTTTTCAAGGGAAAACTTATGTTATAACCACAACTACTATTTTGATGAAGTGAATTCTTGCAAGTTCTTAAGAAATGACATTGTCAACTTCTGTGAAAGCATGCCAGATGGATTGAGCCAGGTCACAATAATCCTGAGAACTGTATTGGAGCTTTCTGAAATACCAAATACAGAGTGATAAAGACATTGAAAATAAAAGCATGTAACAAGTGCAAAAAACATGAAATAAAATGAAAAAGGAGCAAGATCATAAAAGTTATATGCTCATTATCACTGTTCTAGATATTTGCCATGTCCAACAACAACAAGAGTACATGAACTCCATGCTTTATCCACTGTCTTCACTTACTAATGGATAGTCACTTGCTTCTTGTCAATGTGTGTGCTTTCACCAGGGCTATAGCATTTAATACAGGTAAGCATTTTTCTTTCAATTGGAGGTATTCTAAACTCACCATATTTTATTTTCCTTGCTATGCAGGCCACCAACAAAAATAATATGTGAATTCTATTTTTTGTGTTCCTACCACCATCCTGGCCTGCCCATGCAGATAACCCATTCTCAATAACCCACTCTTGTTGACCTGTGTTGTGCAGCAACCCATACACCAGGGCTACATCAATCAAGGCAGGACTAAACCCAGCTAAATGCTCATGACAAAAGGAAGCTTTCTGTAATTTAACACAAAGCCAGAAATTGAATGAACCAACTTGGTGTTAGTGGGCCATTGCTGCACATGGCAAATATGAGTCCTTTTTGGTTTTGTATATCTTTAAATAGTGTTTGAAAGTCCAGTCTTGGACCTGGAAAAAGACCATAACTAGACCAAACCAAAACTGCAAAAGTCTAGTCTTTTTACAAATCTAAATTTATTTTAGAACTCGTTTATATTAGGAGTGTCTCCAGCAAAAAATTTAAGACGGTTTGCTTCCCATGTTGATTTCTTCCCACGGTTTTAACATTTGTAATGTGCCATTACATTTATACTGATCTTGGTAGCTTTTTTTGTTGACCGTGAGAACAATATTTTCCAGCATGCAAATTCTTGTTCTTTTAGAAAGATACTGGTTACTGGTTATTAATTAACCATTGTTACCCATGCCAGTACAATATCTGTACAACACTTGTGCAACACCTCTAAATGGTGGGTAGGTGGCTTTGAAATGTTGATATATACCATCCACAGGCAATTCCATCTACGCATGATATACTATCCACTTATACATCCTAATATCTCTAATTTTGTGTGCTATTCACTGGCAATAAGTGTCATATACAATACTGACACAGTTAAGCATTTGAATTTCGCTTTATTTATAATTTGGAGTTTCCAATATATGTCACAATGATATTGATGTATTGACATACTAACAAATGGATAAAAATATGTTTCGACATGTTACCCAGCTCCTGCCCTGATCTATCGTCATGCCTGAGACATCCAAAGGGTCACCCTCATGTACGCCCTTATTCTCCTCATTTTTCTTCCTTCTCGATATGTCAGATGTATCATCATCGTCATCACTCTGGTCATGGTATCCGAACTTTCATTTCAAGGTCTTGGGTCACTTGATGTCACTGTCTCTTGCTTTAATTCTTGCCTTTCTTGTTTTCTGTTGGGTTGATTAATACTTCATTCAGCTCCTCTATCTTCCCTTGGTCTTACTCACCTCAAGCAGTTCTTTGTCCAATAATGTCAGGGCCCTCAACACGACTATCATCTTACAACAGTTCCCTTTTAATTATATGCCTTCAAACAATAGCTGCGCTTCAACAATGTCCTCTATACAAATAGTGTTAGGGGGTATTTCTTTGTGTCTGTCCTCTGCTTCCAATACTTTTCATTCCCCCACTGATTCCCCCCGGAATCCAGGCGGAATCCAGGGATTCTGGGTATTCCGGGGGGAATCCGCAGGAATGAGCCGGAATTCCGGGGGAATCCGGGAGGGAATCCATCTTCAATTCACATAATTTAAAGTGTACATACTTTGTGTAATTACTTATTTAGGGGCCTTTCCCCATTACACTTTTTTTTAAAGTGTCTATTATACATATTTTAATTTATTTGTAATTTATCCATTCATTAAATTAAATATTCCCCCCAATCAGGGGGGATAAACGAAGTAGAAGGGGGCGGCGTTTGGGATTTACGCTGCCCCCAGTCAAAGAACCCCTGCAGAAAAAAAAAAACCCCCCAATGGGGGGTAAATGGACTGGAATGGGGGCGGGCAGCGTGTGGGTTGCACACCACCCCCCTTCGATATCGCGGGTGCAGGCGTAATAGAGGGGGATGAATTCGAAGGGGGCGGCGTGTGGGCTTCACACCAGCCCCCGTCAACGACGTCGCAGGAACGGGAGGCACGTATGTGCCAGCCTGCCCCCCTGTCATCGTCGAGGACTGCGGGGGACAACGACATACCCCGTCGTTGCCCCCGGGACCTGCCCCCTCATCCCCCCTGTTGTAATGAAAACCCCGGGGAACGACGACGAGCAAGTCGTCGCCGTCGTCCCCCTCCACATCCTTTCCCCCCCCTCTCCTGGCGTTTCTCCCTATTTTTCCTTCGTCCCTCCTCTTGTCGCCTGTTGCTGGGATGTTCGGCCGTGACGTGGCATCGGCTGTCGTCGTCGTTCGCGTCGTCGTCGTCGTCTGCCGGTGATGACGTGGCAGTGGGGTCGTGGCAGTGGGGTCGCGGGTGATAACGCGAGGAGGTGGGGGGTGGTCGACGTGGCGTGACGTGGCGGTTATGTGGGGGTCGAAAAGGGCGGTGACGTGGTGGTGGTGGTAATCGAGAGGGGCCGGCAGTGGGGGCAGCGACGTGGGGGCGGGTCGTGTGCGGTGACGTGGCGGTCGCGGGTCATGTCATGTCAACGAGCTCGCCCCTGGGGTGGCCCAAACGCGGGCATTGACCGGGGGGCTCAACGGCGGCCGCCACGGCCGCCGTAGTGGTGGTGGTGGTGGATGATGGTGGTGGTGGTGAGAGCAGAAATGGGACGGTCACGATGTGTGGCGCGAGTGATGTTTCAACCGTGGTTGCTCGATTTGGCAACTTGCGGGCGCTTATTAGTAATTAACTACAATTGTATTAAAATAATTACTATTACTTATAAAAATTACTGATATAATTAAAATTGATTACAAACCAACCCGGATTCCGTTCCGGACGATTCCGGGTGTGATTTCGTTCCGGTTATTCCTGTGGCCATTCCGGCGGAATTTGAATTCCGGGCTGAATTCCGCCGGAACGGAAATTACAATTTAGCAGGCACTACTGCTAAATTTCTATTCCCCCGGAATTCCCGGATTCCACCTGGAATATGTGGGGGACTGTAAAGAACTCTCTGCTTCATTAGTGGAATCAAAATTAAAACTAATAAACCTTACTTGGTTCTTTGGTTGTCTCTGTGGGCTTCATAATATTCCACCTGGTTATCCTCTACATGAACAAACTTGCCATCAGCCATAGCTACCGTTAGTATATTGTTGGGGTCAATCACCGGGTCGAAGGAAATCTGGCAGTGTAGCAGTGCATTTTGATGTGATGTGAAGTATTGGTTGCCAATGTCAATGGAAGAGTGCTCTTGGAAAATGAATGGTGCCCAGTCTTCCATGGTTCCATCAGTCATATATTGCTGGAACATGTCTTGAATTGTGTATATAGAATCAAGAGCTTCATTGATCGTAGATGATGACAGGCCAGTCAGCATAACTGACTGCCGCATGAAGAGTCGCCTGTTGATTTTTTTGTTGAATGGGATAAATGTTATTTTATAAAAGTAATAATAATAACATACACTTCATATGGCCTTCATATTGGCGGCAGTTCTCAACTACACACTATTCCTTGGATGCAAAGTATGACTTCTTCTGGTACTTGATCTTGTTTTGCTTGAATACCAAACTTCCAGTTCAGATGTCCTGCCATCGCCATTGGCTTGCACACATTCTTTATGCCATTAACCTTGTTATTGACCATTAGCATGGATTAATGTTTGAAATTGTGGTTTACCAATCTTGACAAAATTGCACAACTGATCACAGAATCGGTTCTTGGTGTTTTGCTCTTCCATCCCTTTCTCCAGACGATTACCTGCACAGCCTTGAATTAGTGTCTAAAAATGCATTTCACTTGCGTTCAGTTTTCACTCACAAGCATCTTGGAAATCATAGTGTTAATCCATGGGAAGTGCGGGGATTCAATAGCGCCAAAGCGAGGGAACTTGGCTCTGAGGGTCTGTGATCATTATGTCTCTTGTGTAGACCCTTAGATGCCCATTACCCCTCTGTTGTTGTTTTTGGGTAAGTCACTTGTGGTAGTGGGCCATTGCATACGCATGGCAGTTACGAGTCTAATTTTAACATTGGAATCTATTTTAAAATGTAATTGCCTTCTACCTCAAACTCTACTTCAAGCTCATCTATGGTCTAAGTGGACTGGTCTTGACCAGTTAGGACCCCTTTTTGTAGCCCTTTAAATACCCTTTAAAACACACCCAGGAACACATTAATTGGTTCAAAATTGACAGAGATATGGTTGAAAATGTAAAATACTGTTGAAAATAGTATATGTACCAGACTTATTTTATAGAAGCACCAATTCTTAATGTAAATTAATGTTCTTGGGCTCATTTTAAAGCTAAGAAGAATATTAACAAAGTTACTGATTCATAACTGTAAAATATTAGCTGAAAGACTAGTATGAAACTGGTTAAAACAGATGTAGACCAAAAGCCAGTCTAAAGAGCAGTTAAAACCAGTGTTCAGTTTTTTTTTGTTTTGTGGTCCAGTCTAGATTTTTGACTTCTGGGACAAAGTTAGACTTGTTACAGTTATGGTTAAGGCCCTAGAGCATTAAAACCCTAGATCTAACCAGTTTTTAAACTGGTTTTTGGTTTGCACCAGTTTCAACCAGTTTTATACTAATCTTTCAGCTAATATTTTACAATTATGAATTGGTAACTTTGTTAACATTCCTCTTAGCTTTAAAATGAGCCCAAGAACATTAATTTACATTAAGAATTGGTGCTTCTATAAAATAGGTCTGGTACATATACTATTTTCAACAGTGTTTCACATTTTCAACCATACCCCTGTCAATTTTGAACCAATTAATATGTTCTTGGGTGTGTTTTTTTGTAGTCATCACAAGTAATATATTCACTATCGAGGATGATCCAATTATCTATCACAAGATTTCAAAGGATGCAAACTGATTGTATCTTTTGAAATTTTGCAGTGGATAATTGGGTCATCCTTAACAGTGAATATGTTACAGTACATAAAAGTAACCAGACCAGGGATTGAACCCAGTACTGTCTAGACATATACCAGATGCTTTAACCACTGAGCTATTCAGCCTTGAAGTTCAACCATTCAATATTATGAGTTGTTTGATCAAAGACTCAATTTTTATCAACCCAGAACTTAGTCAAAATTTTCATTGATTCATTGATTCATCACTATGACTACATTTTTATTATATAAATTGCATGAGAAAGCAATCTCTGCAGCAAAATACTGCATTTTTTGAGTTGGCACTATGTTAATGATGCTATGATTATGTAATCACAGTGTCCCTTTAAAGGAAATGAATTTCCAAATTCAATGGTATTGGTTTCATATGAATCCAAGCAGAACTGATGGAGGAATAAATATTTTATTTGTTTTTTTGTAATATAAAAACTGGTGAAATGTTCATATCTCCATGGATACTGGTCCAAAAAATATGATTCTGGTACTGTTAGATTCAGCATTTTAATCACATTAACCATTTATATGGATTGTGTAAGGATATCCTTCTTGTTCAAGGTAAAACAAAGATAAACCATAGTATTTTGGAAATTACAACATATAAACAGGTGCCTGATTATCTAATCAGTACATAAAATGAAGATAGAGAAAAGTGCGGTCGTGTTGGCACCAGAATCATGTGAATCTGAGAAAAACTGATTAAGTTATAATTTTTTTGAGAATACATATTCTGGTGATGGTAATAGTGATAATACCAAGTCATACACCAGAACACCTTGTTTTGAAGAATTCATAACTTAATGAGCTTTGGATTCACATGATTCTTGTACCAATGCAACCACATTTTTCTTTACTTTCATCCTATGTACTTACAAAAAAATAAAGAGGCTTGGCATTGTGCCTGGCACATGATTTGATGAAAAGTGGCATTTTACGAGTCTAAATTTATTTTAGACTCGTTTCTATTGTGTGTGTCTACAGCCAAATTTTTAAGACGCCTGGCTGCTATCATTGATTTATTCCCACGGTTACACATTTTCTAATGCTAAAATTATTCCATTACACTCGTTACTGACTTTTGTGATTTTTTTCATTGACCGTGAGTTTGTTCCACTCCAGTGCGCGGATTTTGAGTTTTTATGGAAGGTGTGACTTAATTGTCACGTCGGTTGCTCTTTTGCTGACATTACCGGGCCACCTCCATCCACTTCCCATATAACCAATATATGTAATGTACTACGATGTATAACCAATGTTCAATATCTATATATGACTATGGTCTAAATTTTTAATGTACAACTGCTATACAACCAACTGATGTACACAAGTTATGACCGATGTACGCAATGTACAACCGATGTACATGATGTACAACTGATGTACGTGATGTACGACCAATGTACGTGATATCCAACTGATGTATGCAATATATAACCATGTATGCCATGTATCTCACTTTTCATATCTGTCCCAGTGAGCCTTATATATGTGATATATGACCGATGTATGTGATGTACAACCAATGTACATGATGTACGACCGATGTACGCGATGTCCAACTGATATATGCAATATATAACCATGTATGCCATGTATCTCACTTTTTATATTTGTCCTAGTGAGCCTTATATATGTGATATATATGACTGATTTGCATGATGTACGACTGATGTATGTGATGTATGACTGATGTACACAATGTACAACTGATGTATACAATATACAATCATGTATGTCATGTTTCTCACTTTTTAAATCTATCCTGGTGACCCTAATACATGTGACATATGATTTTCATTCAGTAAGTATTTATATTTATAAAATTGGTAAATACATAAACTGATTAGTTCTACCCTTCTCCTGCATGATTACTCAAAAACCTGAAATTGAATTACAACCTGAATACTGGCCACATCCACATGATCAAGGATTGGTTTGAAAGCTATACTTTATACCTTTCAAACGAGCCCAGGAACGCTAAAAATGGCCAAAAATTGGTGAACCTACAAAGTGATTAGTTTCACCATTCCTCCTGCATGATTTCCCACAAACCCGAAATTGAATTGCAAGCTAAATCCTGGCCACATTCACATGATCAAAAGTGCATCTGAAAGCCATAATTTATGGCTTTCAAACAAGCCTAAAAATGCCATAAATGGGCAAGAATTGGTACATAGATAAACTGATTAGTCCTATTTTTCCTCCACATATGGTACCCATATACAATGTATTAGCAGATCCTGCACATGTATCATTACTTAAGAGTCCAGTGGATGTAGCTAATGAGTGTACAATGTATCAAGAAATATAAATCAGCTGACAGTCTTACATTGTATGGATTTCTATGGATAAGCTCATAGGTCTCTGAACTCTGGTCATAAAATTGGCAGTGTGTTATGCCTGGTAGTATGCTCTCTATTGGTGGATTGTGAGATGGTCAAGGCAAAGTATAATTAATGCTCAGAGGCTCCATATGCACCAGTGTGGGCTGTTCAACACACCAAATATTGAAATGTCACTAGTGCACATTATATATTTGAATTTCAGTGCACATGTCAGAGCTGGGATTTGCACATCAACTGGTGGGTGTTTAGAATAGTAGCCCAGGATGTAAATAACATTCTGGCCCACCTTTACAGGTACTTGTGAGCCAATATTTCCCAAATTCTATCTTCCTGCACAATAAGAATTGGAATTTCAGTGCACACATCAGGCCAGTGAGCTACACATTGACTGGTGGCTGTTTATAATAGTTGTCTGAGGTATATCCAACACTCCAGCTAACTTACAAGGGCACAGGTAAGAGCATAGACAGCAATATTCATTAGTTTCTACTCTTGTTAACACCAAGGATTTAAATTTCAGTGCACAAGTCAGGCTATCAAGCTCTATATCAATTGGTGGGTGTCTAGAATAGTGGCCCAAGGTATATGCAACACTACCATCAACTTTTAGGGGCACTTGGAATGTGATAAAAATTAATATTTTTCAGTTTCTACTCTTATGTACATCACATATTCAAATTTTGGTACACACATGAGGCCAGTGAGCTGCACATTGACTGGTGGCTGTTTAGAATAGTGGCTCAAGGTATATGCAACACTCAGAAGGTTATAAAAATTAATATTCCTTGGTTTCTGCCTTATGTACATCATATATTTAAATTTTGGTGCACAAGTCAGGCCAGTGTGATGTACATAAAGGTAGAAAGTCCAGTCTATTCTTTTTGACTTCTGTGATAAAATTAGACTGGTTACAGTCATGGTTAAGGCCCTGGGGCATCAAAAAACTGGATCTAACCAGTTTTTAGACTGGTTTTTGGTCTGCACCAGTTTTAACCTATTTTATAAGGTAATATTTTACAATTATGAATCAGTAACTTTGTTAATATTCTTCTGAGCTTCAAAATTAGCCCAAGAATATTAATTTACATTAATAATTGGTGTTTCTATGGAGTAAGTCTGGTACATATACTATTTGCAACAGTATTTTACATTTTCAATCATATCTCTGTCAATTTTAAACTAATTAATATGTTCTTGGGTATGTTTTAAAGGCTAGTAAAAAGGCTACAAAAAGGTGATCCTAATTGATCAAGACCAGTCCACTTAGACCAGTCTTTTTGTAGTTGTTAAATCTCAAAAATAGATAAACTCAAAGTAGAGTTTGTTGTAGAAGGCCATTACATTTTAAAGATTAATATCAAAATTAATAATTTTAAAATTGATTCTAATGTTAAAATTAGACTCGTAGCTGCCATGCATATGCAATGGCCCACTACCACAAGTTAGAGTATGGCCCAGATTCATCCATTGGCAAAGATATGTTTATCACCTTCAGTGATGCAGACCATGGTGGAGATAAAGACTGTGGAAAGTCCACATCTGGGTATATGGTGAAACTTGGAACAGGAGTTGTGTGCTGGCGAAGTAAACTGCAACCAGTTGTAACGAGGTCTACAACAGAAGCAGAATACATTGCAGCAGAGGCTGCTGGCATGGAAATTTGTTGGGTGCAAAATCTATTAAAGGAACTTGGATACACACCATCTGCACCATCCAAATTATTCATGGACAATCAGTCAGCTATGTCTGTGGCAAAGAATCCAGAGCATCATGGTCGTATGAAGCATTTGGATCTTTGTTACTACTGGTTGCGAGATCAGGTTGCAATAAATAAAATTCAACCTTTGTATCTCAAAACAGAGGACATGCCAGCAGATTTGTTAACCAAACCCCTTGCTAAGCCACAAGTTGAAAAGCTCTGGGCCAAGATGGGATTGGTGATGTAGGAGATGTTGGATCAGGGGGTTGTCTTGGAAGTGATAGAACATCTGTGGTTATGAAAGTGTTTTATCAGGGGGTTGTGTTAGAATTGTGATATAACACTTATGGACACTTTACATATAAACGGACATTTTAGTAGTATTTCGCTTATATCTTTAGATAAAGTACATTTTACGTAATTTGGTTTGATGATCCAGAATCTCCTCACTTGTGTTAATGGGCCATTGCATGCGCATGGCAGTTACGAGTCTAAATGCCTTGTCCAATTTCAATAATTATACTTTGTTAATTCATTATAAAATATTTAAATATTTAAACAGCATAAATTACACTTACACATCCTTTATTACCTTGATAGATTAAAGACTCTTCAGAGAAACTTGGTGTTAGTGGGCCATTGCTATGCATGGCAGATATGAGTCCTTGGTTTTGTAGATTTATAAATAGTGTTTGGACAAAGTTTGGTCAAAGAACTGGAAAAACTGTAATCAAACTAGACCAAGACCACAAAAATACTGCATTTTTGATTTTACACCATGATTGTGATGCTGGAGTTACGTAATGGCAGTGTGTGCCTAAAGGATATCACTGCCGCGGCCGGACTATTTTGACGGGGGTGCAAAATTCATTGCACATTGTTTAAATTTTGACAGATGTTTCGCCCGTGGCAAAATTTAATCAAAATTTTTTGTTTTACCAAAAGCAAAATATA